>Ga0123354_10019966_pt1 | contig 10529 bp, 3 predicted proteins | sample TergutLab28metaG_2_FD_97872 | JGI IMG/M metagenome (GOLD analysis project Ga0123354, IMG submission 97872) | Labiotermes labralis P4 segment gut microbial communities from Petit-Saut dam, French Guiana - Lab288 P4 | ecosystem: Host-associated > Arthropoda: Insects > Digestive system > Gut ...
ACTGCTTCCAACAGTGGAAAATTCGCATGGAGCGGTGTAGGGATCGGGGAGGGGACTACATTGAAGGGGATAACATTTCGATTGTCTGATTTTTTTTTCAATAAAGGGTTAGAGCATGAATCCAGTTTCTTTATTGCCACACCTCGTATATTGTTCGTTACTCAGGAGCATGACTTTGACCTTGGTAGTGGTTTTGCAGGATGGAGTCACGTCGTCAGACGTTTATGACCAGTAACCCATGTATTTGTTTTAAAAATGCATTAGGCCGAAATGCAATCGTATCTTGTGAGGGCGAGTTAATTATGTTATGCGAGACAGGATTTTTAGTGTGTTCTGTCTGCTTTGATCTGTGCGTAATCGGACTCTGGGGCTTGTTATCAACAATACGTTTAACAAATGGCGTCCAGTGAAAAGAGATATTTGACAAAATGTACAGTACATGGATTTTATCTGCAGGTTTCTCCTCTGTGACAAGGGAAGCCCACCCACGTTGCCGCGGCCAAATTTTGACCCCAAAGCAAAGATCAGTAATTGAAACAAAGGAAGTGAAAGTTCCTTAACCTTTTGACATCATATTGTATAATATGTCTACCTGTGCTTTAACAATAAGGATCTTCATTTTGCCCACAGAATATATCTGAGGGCTTAGTATCATTTCAAAAATAAATATTAATTATTGCCTTAACACAGTCTTCTCCGTACTGGACTTGAAATTTCCTTTCCGCTGTGTAGAGACTAATTCTTATAAAGTACTGCTCACATTAATTTCGTGTTTCAGATGGTTAAAGAGTTTAATGTAGATTTAGTCTCTAGTCAGGCTTGCAGAACTCCTCAGAGACCACACATTAAGCTGATGTTTATTGGACCATGCATCATTGTGATAACTGAAGAATAAAAAACCAACTAGATGTCACTTATTATTTTATTGTACTTCTTATAGGCTCAACATGTTTCGGGCATTTCTATGTCCATCATCAGGAGCTCACGACTATGATTTTGATTACCACATTCGTCGTTTCGTTCTTGGTTTGCTGTATGTTGCAGGTTAGGTGCGGGTAGGCTGGAGTAGTGTCCGGGCTGCAGGCTGCAGCACGAGTCGTACTTTAGCCTGCAGCCCTGTAGGCTGGAGTAGTGTCCGGGCTCCAGGCTAAAGCACGACTCGTGCTGCAGCCTGCAGCCCGGACACTACTCCAGCCTAACCGCACCTAACCTCCAACATATAGCAAACCAAGAAAGAAACGACCAATGTGGTAATCAACATTATAGTCGCGAGCTCATGATGATGGGCATAGTAGTGCTCGAAACATGTTGAGCCTATAAGAAGTACAATAAAATAATAAGTGGCATCTGGATGGTTTTTTATTCTTCAGTTATCACATTAAGCATTGAACACTTAAAATAACTAACGTCTTGAATTGTGCCACTTAACGTTTAGATATGAATTAATATATGATTTGAGACGTAATTAAGATAAATTGATAAGCTGTTAAATTCTTCTTACAAGCTTTTCGAGAGGGGAAGGTGTAGGAATGGACAGAGATAGCCACTGTTTTGTTTTGTTTGGCTGTGACACCTCGTCACTTCTTCTGATAGATCAACGCAAGTTATAAGTTACTGTTTGCAACCGAATTAAAGTGATCATTTGTAGACATAGCTGCTTCCAGTCAATACCGAAACTGGTTCTTTATTTCTTGTTTTTCTTTTCATGCTTCACACTTATGCCACTTCGTTCGCCTGCAAAGCACATATTCATTTATACTTCGACATATATTTAGTCTTGCTGTCATACTAGAATGACCACGCTGATCATCAGAAATAGCAACCCGAACCGTCACTGCGGTATTCCTATAAGCATCGTAGGCACGGAGGCCTCCCTTACGTCAGCTGGCATTCCTTTCAATCCGTCGAGTTTCCCTTTACCTTCGAAGCCCATTGGTTACTTTATAGGCTACACCGTCAAGTTCAACGTTCAGAAATTGTACGTTCTGCCCACAGAGTATATTATGGGCTTTTTATGTAAATCAGAACAAACAGCGGTTACTTCCCTGTACAGATTAACTGATTGTGTTTCATAATGGAGTGTGTGTGTGTGTGTTTACTGCAAGGTACGCGCTGAATATTAAACATAATTAAGGCAACTCTTAGTCTTTAAAGTGTTTCAAATGATTGTATCTGTTCCGAAAGTAATATGTCTGGAAATTGATCTCGTTACTGAAAACTACTAAATTGGATCTGCCTTCCGCTTCTTGGCTCGCGTACTACTCGGACATGCATAGAAGCCGCACAAGCAAACTTAGTGAATTATGTACAATGATGTATGTGTCAAGGATTACTGCGAAACTATAAGATTTGTCATTCGATTGTGTGTTACAAACTCATTTCATCACACGTATCAGTGCCAACTTCTTCTGCGACTGTAATTGTGGTCTTCTTACACCCGTAATTATCGACCCTCCTCATCCCCCCCCCCACAGCCCCTCCGGTAAATATCATTCCAAACGTTTACTCTTGTAAGAAAGTTCAAAACGTGTATGTAAATTCTAAATGTATTTTATGTGCTTTATAAGGCCCGTAAATCAAACACATCGACATACCGTTTCCTACTGCATGCATTATTTCCACATTACATAAAATTAACGTGTAATAACGTCTGCTATACTGCTGTACTTCTGCCTGCTAAAATGGCAGTCCTCACTGATGTGCAGAGAAAAGAAAGGAAACGGTAAACGGTTTCGTCTCCTTATTTTCGCCACGCGGGGAGGCGGCAGAATGGTCAAAGATTGCAGATGCAGACACAATCCACAACAGATCAACAGAAGGAACCGACGTCTTTCAAAAGGTAATAGAAACGAAAACGTGCCAACATGTGATCTGTATCCTTGACTAGCAATGTGATGGCTGTCACAGAATATCGCACCTAAATTACTGCGGCCCCACTTCATACTCGTACTGAAAATTGTCAGAGTGACCACTTCTAGTAAGCCAGTAGGCTCCTTCCTTCGTTTGGTCTATGTAACGTACGTACATGTTGGTTGTCAGAAGAAGGTAACGCAATGTATCCCAAACTTTTTACTCGCGGGCCCCTTTTGGCTTCGAAAATAACCATGGATCCTCACATTCTTGCCAACGTAAATATAGAGTTGTTGTATCCCAAGGCGATGGTGGGTTGGGAACGTAGAATGTAGACCGAGAGGGAAGTCTTGAGTGCGTTGGAACACTTAAGAATTGAAATTCAAGTCCCCAGCAACTCGCGATGATGTGTAAATATATTCTTGATTTATTGGCTGAAGATGTGATATTTACAGTTGTTCCGAACGGATGATTGTAATATACAAATTGTTGTTAGAGAAATGTCGATTCCAGTAGCAAACGGCAGAGTTTCTTGTAGCAACTGATGTAGACTAAATCCCACGAATATGCCTCGGCAGGCCTTTTTATATGGCAAATTAGGGCGTTGGTTTCCACGTGATAGTGCATTGAACTGGAAGCTTCTAAGCATTAAAATCACGAAACAATCACGTGCTATACAGAAATCAGAGAACAATTTTGAGTCCACTGGGTACGGCAATTGGGTCAGCCAAGCTGGAGTTTGGGTGACGTTTAGTGTCCTGGTTGCTTTATGACAATGATACTTGACATTGATGACCCCGACTTCCTGTCGTGTCGACATTTATCTATCGAGCAACACGTATTCTGTAATTTTAACCTGCTGCTTTACTGTTACTGTATACAAATACATACCTTATAAATGGAATACCATCTTACCTGATAGTCGTAAGACGGTAGTATACGACAGTGTCCGGAAGGTGAAAGGTAAAGCAATCCCATTACAGGCCTGGACAGGCCCTGAGGGTTCCAGGAGGTTTAGGCTCCCAGATTTCAAGACAATAGGCACATGAAGGTGCTAAGGTTGTCAGCCCTACTCACCGGCCGCCTTTACCCCCCAGTAAATATTCCTAGTACTCATTTCTGTAAGAGGGCTGAGTCGACCCCAGGGCCATAGTGCGGCCCGAAGAATTATGCCAATGAAAAATTCCAGTGACACAATCGGGAATCGAACCCGCGAGTCCGGAAGGTAGGTATCCAAATGTTAATGTGTATATCTCAGAATTAAGTTTCCGTAGCTACGAATACATGCCAGTAACTTACTTAATAATGCGTTGCATGAATTGACCTTAATTGCGGGCTGTCTTTCCTTTTCGTCGATACAGACTTTTATTAATTCCATTTTCTAAAGGTCATACGAAATAAACACATCGCCTATTAAAGAAGTTCTGCAAGTGTTTTTAACAAAACACCAAACTTAAAAGTAGCGATTACAGAAATGTACACACGGATCCTCTGGAAAATAGTCGGAGCACATTGTGGGAGCTGCTGACACAAGGTGCCCTGTCGCTGATAAGTTGCGGCTCAGGAAAGATAATTCGTGACCTCGCTCCATTTCGCCACTTTGCCGTACTTCGAGCACAGCAGTGAACACCTATCGCAGTTGGATGGTCGTGACGTTTTGACAATAAGAGGAAGAACAAAACGAAGTCCTGCTTAAAGTTGTTTTGCCTCAACTTTACTACCTCATAGCCGAACACACTGTCACTTCTATGAAAGCTCCCACACTACCCGCTATCCCTCCTCACATATTTCCAAGTTGTCCACTGCATATGTCACCATATACACGCTTTATTTCTCTGACTACTCCGCACTTTGTATCATCACAATAGGTATTAGCTCTTATCTAGTATTTCTTCGCGTACTTTAATTCAAGCTCTGGCAGCACTCAGACAGAGTGCATTGTGTGCATTGCAGAACGAGGAGTTATCTCACTCATTTTGACTGCCGGTTCGGATGGTTCTGTTTCACAAATTGGCCCAAAATATTTGCGATAAAACTTTTGTAGTTATAAGATCATTAAATAGTTACAATTACGCATGGTGATTAGACGTGACTAATAGATAGCTGAAAGACAGATTCAGTGTAACTAAAGAATAAAAAACCAACTAGATGTCACTTATTATTTTATTGTACTTCTTATAGACTCAACATGTTTCGAGCATTACTATGCCCGTCATCAGGAGCTCGCGACTATGATTTTGATTACCACATTCGTCGTTTTGTTCTTGGTTTGCTGTATGTTGGAGGTTGGGTGCGGTTAGGCTGGAGTAGTGTCCGGGCTGCAGGCTACAGCACGAGTCGTGCTTTATCCTGCAGCCCAGACACTACTCCAGCCTAATCTCACCTAACCTCCAACCTACAGCAACCCAAGAACGAAACGACCAATGTGGTAATCAACATTATAGTCGTGAGCTCCTGATGATGGGCATAGAAGTGCCCGAAACATGTTGAGCCTATACAAAATACAATAAAATAATAAGTCGCATCTAGTTGGTTTTTATTCTTCAATTATCACAATGATGCACGGTCCAATAAACATCAGATCAATCAGTGTAATTTACCCGTACGTATACGGCACCCCGATATTTTAAGATGTAGGACTTATTTGTTGTTTAGTCTGTTTGTTTATTTTGGTTTGTTTTAGTTTCACGTTCTGCTTTAAGGGAAATATTATGCGTATGAGATTTTACGTTCGGTGTGTGTTTGTGCGTGCGTCTCCGTGTTCCAACTTTTGAATTAGTTTACCGATTGACATGAAATTTATAAGAATATTATGCCTTTGGAGAAAACCGTAACATTATGCTTCTTAATTTCCTACATTTAGTAATAACAACATGGCGAAGGCGCGAACATGTGAGGCTGGAGCGACAGTAGCGCTGCTTAAGTTAGTGAGGTGATGCCTATTAACAGAGCTCCGGCGGATATGTAGTTCTTATTAAGTGAATTTTTGTCAAGTATACAGTAACATCATGGCGATCTTGCGAAAGTTTGCTTTCGTGTCCGTCTAGTTCAGCTAGGCTTGCGAAGTTTGATACCGGAATAAATCTTAAACATATTTACACATTATATGGCGAGGTAAATTCAGTCAAAAACACAACTATAAATATATGGCTAAATGATGGTGTTTATTAGCAATGGAAAACTACATGTTTCGGCCTATAGCGGCCATCTTCAGGATTTGACAACTTTCTTGCTCAAAGAGTTTTGTATTTATAGTTGTGTTTTTGAGTGAATTTACCTCACCATATGGTTTAAACACACAACGGGGATGACACACCTCAGAATACTTACACATTACATAATAAATAGTTAGTACGTAAATATTTGAAGATTTGACGAATTTATGAAGTAGTTTGGTAGTAGCCGGTAAATTTAAGGTACGTATATTTTGTGCATATGTAAGAGGCTCTTCAAAGAATAAAATACTGTTTTATTTTTCTGAAGCCATTTGTGTCTACCGGTGGGTGTAGTAGAGAAACAACCTTTGTGAATTTTTCTCAAATCCCCTTCTTCATTATTGGAGCATTTTATTTATTCTGTTTCTGAGAACTGGCTTATTCTTATAATATGAATATTGTAGTTCTACCAGCTGACTTATGAAATCTTTCTACCAGAGAAAGCAGATAATGTTTTTTTGTACGTCTTGTTTTCCTGCAGTTTTCCTTGAGAATGATTATTTGAATTTATGTGTATATTTTTAAAGGATTTTGCAGTTACGTAAAATTTCAAGGGCATGAACTTAAATTGTCCTTATACCTTCATTACAGAATATTTCTGTAGAAAAATACACAGTTTAAAAATACAGTGCATGCATGTACACTCACGCAACTCATAAGTCGGTGTATTCACGCTCATTTGATGTGGAGACTGGAATTCCACCATCATATAGAGTGAAATCATAAAACTTTGAGACTTCTGAACGCAGCTATCTCTCACCAATGTCTCTTTTTCAGTTTCCAAAGATTATACTTCCGATGTTCCGATTCATAATTAAGTACTCAAATAGAATTCATGAGGCATCTGCCATAATCCCTTGGACACAGAACGGGCCCACTGACAGTCCTGTATCTACATATCACAATACAGAGAAAAATGTGGATATAAATAAATTCACCGAACGACACTGATACACATACGTTGTCGATACCGCATTTGTTAACATCCATTTCGTATCTTCCATGAGTACCGTAGGTCCCGCGCATTCCTTGTCTGCATTTTACCACTGTAATTCTGGGGGAAGAGAACAAGTCGTAAAGTACTTCCTTTAGTAGTTTTGTCCATCTCCTGTCATGTCCTCACTCCTAGGTCCAAATATTCTCCTCTGCTTTCTGTTCTCGTTGTCCGTCATACTGTGTTGTCTGTTACAATCTTACTATAGGAAGCAACATACGTGACTCGAACCTGGTGTGCTGTCTGTGGTCTTGGACATGTCGTCGTATCCATGGGTCATTCGACTGCACAGTTGCATAATTCAGGCACGTTTCTTTTCATGCCGTTATGTAACGTAACTGCAAGCCGGAATGGAGCAGTCATCAGTGGCTACGTTGCAGGCTGGACAACCGAGTGGTCCATTTCGATTCCCAGCGGAGTCAGGGTTTTCTTGTGTCCTGAGCGTCCAGCCTGGCTCTGGGGTCAACCCAGATGAGTGCTGGAGGCTACTGTCCTGGACGCATGAAGCTAACAGCAAAGGTTAGGAATGCGTAGAGCTGCACGTCCACTTCCCGTGCTGTGATGTGCACAGTAACAGATATACTGTACGAGAAGTTGGTGGGCGTAATGGGAAAGGCACCGACATACGTTGCTTTATATTTGCTTTGCTGTAGACATCTTGAAGTGGCAGCGCATTATATCATTTGTCACGAATTAAGTTCTTAATGACTATCGTCCCACAGATCCTCCTTCCGGTTTCTCCTTACATCCCCACCTCCTTCCTCTGATTGCTTACAGTTTCTTACTCCCATTGGCTGTCTGATTACTTATAGTCCAGGGCTCAGATTTTCAGCCGTCGAAGCTTAGTCATTGAATGGTAAACAAAGCCTCAGGACTTAAACGCGAATTGTACTTGGTATTAGCATGACAGTGTTCAGATGGTGGCCTGGAACTTGATATCCTGGCCATTGTATTGTACTGGTTTGCTCAGCCCCTTCAAACTAGAATCGGTACCATTTACACTTCGCCCGATTTTTCATGTATTACATTCATCTTTTTTGTTTATGTAGGCTATCATTCGACTTTAAATAATCGCAGTAGTTGGTAGACCGACATAAAATTACCTAATAAACAGTAGCACGTTGCGTGATGATCATATTTCGTATGTACGCCAATGTTCAGTACTTCAAGCAGGGCAGTAATTGTGGGTATCATTTTCTCGCACATTTAGAAACTCCGTGTTCTGCCCACAGATAGAAGTCTGTGTCATAATGAGTCTCAGAATAAGAGTAAGAATTAATGTAAACAGCATTAACGGATTGGTCTTTGCAACAGAAACGAGAAATACTGACCGTTAGGATAAAACTAAATTCTTAAAAGGTCAGATTTTAGGAGCGTTTGCAAAACTGCGAAAAGTGACTGTAAGGTTCGTCAAGTCTGTCCGTCCGCCCGCCCGCCGACCCGTCCGCCCGTCCGTCCGTCCGCATGGAACAACTCGTCTTCCACTGGACGGATTTTCGTGGAATTTCATATTTTAATCGTTCTCGGAAATCTGTCGAGAATGTCCAAGTTTCATTAAAATCAGACAAGAATAACGGCGACTTTACATGAAGACTTGTGTACATTTATGGTAATATGAGCTCGCTGAATTCTTGTTAGGACGAGAAATGTTTCAGATAAAATTTGTGTAGAAAGTCAAAACACACATTTCACTTTAAATTTTTTCCGAAAATCGTGAGGTTTAAGAGATAATATGGTAGAATATGGTAGAGACGGACAGGCCCGATGACAATATAATATGGCGCATGCACTCTACATGCTGGATAACAAGGACTACAGACACACACGCAGAATACGTAATACTTATTTCCTTTCCCAAGACAATAATTGTTACGCGATGTCTCCTCAGTGTTACGTCATACGTATATTGCAAGTCTTATTTTTAAATTCGTGCCTCGTGCAGTTCAGTGTATTTCAACCTCAGCTCTGTCATTTTCTCACGGGGTAACAGGTAGCATGAAACAGCTCTATGCTAATCAGCCATTAAACGGGTTACGTAGTCAACGTTCTGATGGCCGCTTTTTGCGTTGTGTCGTTCCTACAAGTTTTTCCCACAAGAATGCTTTCTGGCCTCGTTTTCTACCGCATTCACTCAGTTGAAGGAATCAAATTTCACGATTCATAAAATATCAGCTACAGCGTGAGAGAGCTGAAGACCGGATGACCACGTCTATCAGTCGCAATACAACCAACCACTCGTCCTGAAAATCAACGACACGTAACTGATTTTAGACGTATGTAGTTGTGTCTGATGAAAGAGTGATTGGGGTTGATTGTAACGCTACAAGATGAATCACCTCAAAACGCAAACAAAGTCATTGACACTAATGGGGAAAGCATATATCCATAACTTTATCTGGATTCTAACAGGCAACACAGCATCAACAGTTATAAATGTATGATCTTGATAAATTATTATAATGAAGACAAACAGAGGTGAAATTTCGCACGTCATGAATGTATATGGGAAGTGTAGGTATCGCTCCACTTTTTCCTCATGGCGTTACAGCCGCTAGTGGACCAAGGCCTTTTCGTTATCGAGGGTACACAGTCACACTCAGACACACCTCTGGCCGAGTCATCAGCCCGTCGCAGAGACATCTACTTGCAAAACACACAACACTCACAACAGTCATCCATGCCCCCCGGCGTGTTTCGAACCCATAGTACCAGCAAGCAGACGGCCGCAGACGCACGCCTTAAACCGCGCGGCCACTAAGATCGGCCGCAGTCCCAGTACAGGCCTGGACAGGCCCTTTGGGCTCCAAGAGGTTGAGGCTCCCAGAATTTCTAGACACTCGGCACATGGAGGTGTTGAGGTAATCAACCCTACGCACCGGTCGCCTTTACCCCCCGCAGGTATCCCTGTTACTAATTTACGTTAGAGGCTGGGTCGCCCACTAACACTGAGAATTGTCTGTGTAATAAGAGTAATAACAAAAATGTAGTGCCGTTAATTATTTTTACCAATGGTCGACAAGACTGCGGTCTGCAAAACGTAGGAATAGCTGTTCGATTCCCGGTAGGACGGAATAGTTTCTATTCTTAAAAAATGTCCAGGACAACTGTGGGGCCTATCCAGCCTCGTGGGCCCTTTCCCGGCATAATAATGCGGCGGCAGGCCGTGAAACTGTTTGCTCACGTCCATCCGGTGCCGAGGTTAAGAATGAGTGCAGCTTTACCCTCACAGCCACACACTCTTTATGGGCGTCCACACGGGCATTTCTACCTGAATACCATTAAAAGTAGCACATTATACAGGCCTAGCACAAGGCTATGATAGTTGAAGAATAAAATACCAACTTGAAGTCACTTGCTATTTTATTTCACTTCTTATGTGCTCAACATGTTTCGGACATTAATATATCCATCATCAGGAGCTTGCGACTATTCTGTTGAATTACCACATTGGTCGTATTGTTCTTGGTTCG
>Ga0123354_10019967_pt1 | contig 10529 bp, 2 predicted proteins | sample TergutLab28metaG_2_FD_97872 | JGI IMG/M metagenome (GOLD analysis project Ga0123354, IMG submission 97872) | Labiotermes labralis P4 segment gut microbial communities from Petit-Saut dam, French Guiana - Lab288 P4 | ecosystem: Host-associated > Arthropoda: Insects > Digestive system > Gut ...
ACGAGCATGAAGGACTGCCAGTACACTTTTTAAAAAAGTAACTCCCAATTGTGTGGGGGTTTGTGTTTTTTTTTTTGGGGGGGGGGAATATTCTGTAGCCTGCGGAACTGCCCACATGTGGATCCCTGTGCTCCCATCTCGATTTGCGGAAATCACACGTAACGTACCGCCGTCTCACCGAGACGTTAATATAGTTCGCAGCTAGGCCACCTGACACATTAAATGTGCCATTCTTCCTAAGCCATACGTCGGTGATGGTATAAGAATCTTCGGTTTGCAATTAGACGGTGCGGGAAGTGTTTTTGGAACAAACGATGTGCTGAGCGTTCATTGCATCATCTCGGCAAAACATTAGATTTTGTCGGCCATTTCAACTCACGTGCACCGAGCCATTTCACCAGTTTGCCACGCAGAATTGAACAGGATGGTCTGAGTCAGCTACACACAGACTGCCTGCTGCCTTCATTCACCGACAATGCGAAAGTTACAAACACACCAATACGAGTAGCAGATCGAAAGCTTTTTAGCTAGAGGTGGACGCTTCGAACATTTCCATTAATCTGCAGCAGGCCGTAACTGGGAACCATAAAATACAAGTAGCATGTTCCACGTTCTTCTATGTATCTCCATTAGACACCTCAATATCTTGAAATAGGCCACAAACTCTTCGTTCAGTATCCTATTCAATCCGTCATACATTAGCTTATTACTGGACGCGCATGAACGATATAGGACATAGAAAAATTAAGGCCTTCTGGGATGTGACACAGTGTACTTCGGAATATATGTTCGCCAGAACACAAACGTTTAGCGAAAACGTATTACTTCAAATTTTAGGTCATTTATCCCGAAAACGGAAGCAGCAGGTGGCTCCGAAATGTTTCCTACATATCAAACTACACGGCGAAAGGCATAGTAGAAGACCGTATCATCATGCTTAACGCTTTAAGAACCCCAATCAAACAGGCCAGATTTGTAAAGCCAACACGCCACTCGCCACTTCAAGCGCAAAGATTCCCTCGGCTTATTTAATGACGCTCGGTAAATTTCATGGCTTGTAAAGGGCTTAGATTTTACTGCGAATATGAATGTGAAAGGAAAATTGGGTGCGGTGCGTGGAAGAAAGTACCTAAAACCTATTTCTTTAGACAGACTGGACAGAACTAAAATCCTAAGGAAAGGTGACACTACCTCAGCAGGAAGTTATAAATTTGAAACTACTAAATTCGAAACCAGAATTAACCACTCAGTCTCCGTGATATCATGCAGTGTCAACAAAAACTGCAGACCCACCACAGGTATGTGCCTACATTTGTATTTGAGAATTACAAACCATCCTCTTCGCTTATCCCATTACATAAAGAAAACTAATTCTCTGACGTGTCTGAATTGGAGGATTCTTAAGATCATCATGTATCAGTCATTCATTCATATAGCAATAAATGATGCGTGTTTGTACCGGACGAAATAAGTGCATTTCTGGCTTGAGAAAAATTCTCAATTCACGGGCTCAGACCCAATGAATTGGCACTGATGCTCAATGACGGGGTAGTATTACTCACCTGTACGACGTCAGAGGGGCATATTGTTTCACAAATAACACAGCTTTCTCTGTTTTGGTAGTATAAGTCTTGTTCTTTTCTAAGCCTTGCAAAGTGATGGACGAATTATGGAGCGTCATATGAAGACGGTACTACAATTTCGTAATCCGTAAAATGGCGGGAATATTTTCCGTAATGGGGTGAATACGAGATTCTCAAGAAAAAGGGGGTTTCGATGAAGTAACTACGAAATCCCTTGTTAAAAGCATCGATTGTTTTTGTTCTAAGGAATTCCTAATGCCTAACGATATTGAAAATAAAACATTGTAATATAACCCGACAAATAAAGCTAACAGCTTTTGCGTTGTAACAGGGGAAATTTAGACTTGCCACGAAAGTACACCGACATGCGACGGAGAAGTGGACAACGGGAGGTTTCCAATCTATAATTTAAGTACAGGTTTCCTGGCATCCATGACTGTAGGATTAAAAGCAGCATTTGATCGGCTTTGCCTATAAACGATTTTGGAATATCACATAAAGCTTTATATTTTCAATGACGTCTTCACGATAAATTCTGAAACTGAGATATCTTGCACAAAATATATTTCCCGACATTTAGTGCTTAGAATTTATGGCTCCTGAAGATATTTTTATTTTATATCTCGGACGTCTGTAATATATTACAAACACTCTCCCCAATGATGCAGAAACCATTCAATAAACCTGGAACTCCATCTTTAGCTCCTAGGGGCAACACAGCCCTTTCTGCTGAAAGAGAAACAAAATTCTACAGCGAACAAAGTGCATTCTTAATTTCAAAAGTGCCGAAGATGAATAGAACGGATATAATAAATAAAATAGTCAGTACAACTCGCTGTAGTTTCACACGCAACAGAAAAAAGAATTAATGCATTTCAAATCAAATTAAGATCAAGCTTACTAAAAGTTACTATTATTTAAATGGTTAGAGCAAAGAAATATATCCAACTAATGTTGGCCAGATCATGTTAAGAGCATTTTGTGTTGACTCCGTGCCTAAACACTATCGTGTCATGTAGAAGAGAAACATGACGTCAAAGTTCCAACACCGTCAACTTCGCCTTCTGAAAACAAAAAATAATAAATTCTCGGATTAAAATGAGACATTAATTTGCCTTAAAATATTTTAAAACTGGTATAACGACTGACTACGGGCTGGACGGTAAGGGATCGAATCCCGGTGGGGACGAGATTTTCCGCCCGTCCATATCGGTCCTGAGGCCCACCCAGCCCTCTGTAAAATGGGTACCGGGTCTTTCCCGGGGGGAAAGTGCGGCCGGGGCGTGCTGCTGACCACTCACACCCTTCTAGTGCCGCGGTCATGGAAGAGTAGAGCTATACCTCTACCCACCCTCTGGGCCACACAGGGCCTGTAACGGGATCACTTTACCTTTTAGCTTTTTATACGAAAAATAGATCAGAAAATTTTGTGTAATTTACTTATTTCTGTGTGGGTTTATAAAGTGATATGTATTTTCCTACGACAGCTTTTCCCATTTCATTCCGCTACGCAATAATTTTGCACTCGAAAAATGTAAAATACCTAACACAGTTCATACGTACAAGCTAAAGTACTGGATCACAAATAAGTAGGGATGATAATAATAAACAAATATTAACAACGACATGCAATCCGCATGTTATATAATTCCCCTATTTGAAAAAAAGCGACATTTCACGTATAAATAAATCCTAAAAACTATAAACCTTATTGTTGCAATTCGTAGAATCGCTTTTAAACGAATTAAATCGTGAATGTTATAATATAACTTTAGCAAGGAGAAACATAGCTCCCTGATGATGATCTAAAAAAGATTGAAACATGTCGGAGTGATTTTAAGTGTTTTTAAGTGTTTTTATGTGGAATTTAGGTAAGTGCAATTGTTGGTTTATAATTGAAGTGACCCTAAAAACTAATACGCTTATGTTGCAAATCACGTCATTCATCTAATTACTACATACAAGCAAGGTGGCAGTCATTGCAGGAAAATGTTTGTCCCCATGAAGTAGTCGACAGCTGTCTACGCTTCGGTCGATAATGCAGTCTCAGTCATTCCCGATCTAAATTTTTCTCTACATTGTAGTAGCAGCGTTTGTTCTATGAAGAAATCTTTCCAGTACACATCGCGCATATTCACTGAAGCTGCTATTTAATACAGCCCTCCATAAGACCTACAATATACAACAGTGCACCAACACGAGGGCTATCTATTTAAGTCACTGATGGAAATTGAAACTGTCCAGTTTAACCGTTAAAATTTCAAAGGACAGAGCACTGATTTCATGCATCGCCTGCAAACTAAGCCAATAAACAACGCGGGAAGGATCGCGCTCTTCAATTTTCGATCCTCTCTTCAAAATATCTCCCCTCCCCTTCAATCATTGTCGGCATTAACATCTCTTTTTCAAGTCTGCCGTCAGGAAAAAATCTATTTAGAGGGGGCGTTATTTATACCGACCCCCCAGCGTGGCATGTCTGCCTATTAGCAGCGTTCCTGTGACAGATGTCTCGTTGCATCTCCGCTCATTAGGTGGGAGCGTCACCGCAGTTCGATGCCTAAGGACACATGAAGGTTGCTTTCACTATAACCATCGTGCGTGGAATGGCTTCTCAAGCAAGCCATGTTAACAAGGCTGGTCTTAACATTAAACGGTTTTGGCCCTTTAGCATTCATGAAATTATATCTAATTTGTAATTGGTCTTTAGTATTTTTGTGACTAAGAGTGGCCCCATCGCAATGTCTCTACAAACAAAGAAAAACACAGGCGTTCATCCGTGTTTGTTAGTAGGAACATGAATGAAAGCAAAAGCATCAGACAATAAAAATGAAAATAAAAAATTAAAATAAAAAATTTAATATATTCATATTACTGTATAAAGACTGGAAGGATTATTATTGAAATTATTATTATTATTATTATTATCATTACCTCTGTGGAACGAGATCGCGTAGTCGGTACAGCGATGGGATACGGGCTGGACGGTCTGGGGATCGAATCCAGGTGCGGAGAGATTTTCCGCACACATCCATACAGGCCCTTGGGCCTACTCAGCCTCCTGCAGAATGGGTACCGGGTCTATTTCCCGGGGGAAAAGTGGCTGGACTTTGTACTGACCGCCCACTTCTATCTATTGCCGAGGTTGTAGAAAGGATACAGCTATACCTCTGCTCTTCCTCTGGGCCTTAACGGCCTCTTCTAAGCTTATTCTATTAGGCCTTGGCCACTTCCGCTTTAATATTACTGTTATTAACAAATAGAAACCACGCGCTTAATGAAATCAAAACTACTTCCCTCCAGACAGAGAGAGAGAGAAATCTCCTTCAAAACGTCGGTAAGAAATTATCAACAAACAAGGCAAAAAACTGCGTGTGATTCAGTCCTCAGTAACAACGTTTTTAGAAGCTAAAGTCACATGAGATTAGAATAAATTAGGACAATTCTTATTAACATTAGGCTTAAAGATTTTCGTACTTCCTTGTCCAATCAAACACGATTAAAATATACACCTGTAACAATATATACATATATGTTTATTATTTTAAAAAGTGCTTTAAACTGGTGAGATCTCGCTAACCGACAATGCACATTGCAAATGTACATATGTTTATATTTATTTATTTTTAATTAATTTGTTTGTATTTATTTTCTTTAAATTATGTCCAATGCTGATTCATTCAACCGAAACACGTCACACTGAAAACAAATACTAAAGTGTTGTGTTGACTGTAATACTTCGTCTGTATTCAGTATAAATTTAGTTTTATTTGCTTTTTATATGGGCGTGAAATTCTGTTTCCCACTGTGAAGTAAACATATAGAGGGAAAAATTGTACCGAAAAAAAGTAAATTGTTCTAAATGAAAGAAATGAAGCACGGTACTGGAGAAAATATGTGCTGAGGCACTCATGTGTAAAAAGGCAAATCAGTCCCATTACAGGCCCGAAGTGCCCAGAGGGTTACAGGAGGTTAAGATTCCGAGATTGCGTGACAATGGCCCAGGATGGTGGTAAGGTTGTCAGCCTTACGCACCGGCCACTTTTTTACCCCCAGGAAATGCTCCTGGTACTCATTTCTGTTAGAGGCTGAGTCTACCCCAGGACCATAGTGCGATCGGATGGATTATGTCAATAAAAAATTCCAATGACACCATCTGGAATCGAACCAACGACCTTCCGATTTGTAGCACAGCGCCTTAACCACTTTGCTACCGCGGTCCCCACTTCATGTGCGCTCTTCACATAAAACTGTTAAGGTCATTTTAAAAAAAGAATTAGATGTCGTGACATGTACCATGTACCAGAAGGATGATCACTTTACACAATACCTGATCGTCAAAATTTAAAGGAAGAGCGGACTTTAATAGGCAGATGCGAAAGTAAGGATCCAAAGTAAGAGCAAATGAATATGTGATTTCGATTCGTAGCTCAAGATGCTGTCCAATGATAAGCTTTGGTGAAATACAGCGATAAACCGAGCTCCAAACCTTCACAAAACACATCACTCAACTGTAGTATTCTAACCTGAGGCCCAAAAGTATTTCAGGGTCATTTTAAAGCACGTATTTCCTGAGCGGAAAACCAAAGCGCAACCAGGCGTAACCATTAGTTTAACCGAATATACTTAAATTTATTGTACTTGTCTGTTCCCAGTCATTGTACTCTTTCTAATACTTCACACTCTGCACTTACAGAAATGCATTTGGTATGAACCTTTTAATATAAGTTTAAGGGCTTAATTAAGCAAATGTAAGGAAAAAATACCCAAATTAACGGCTTGGAACACTGTTGACATAAAGCACTACAGCAGTTAGGATCCAAAAGATAAACAGTTTTACGACAAAACATTTTTAACCCTTTCAGCCAGAAGTTATGATGGAATGGAATGAAATAATTTAATGTTTAGCGGCCAATAAATATACGACCTTTTCCCGAAATTTGACTATAACAGAACAAAGACTGTCACTATTCTGCTGGAGATTTGTCTGAGGTCAACTAAAGGGGGGGATTTTTCTTCCTGTGTGGAAGGGACAGGAACACAGGGACCCGTTTCTGTCCGTGACAGTAATCAATAATTCTGTAGGTCACTAGCGAAAATATCCGAACTATATTTGACAGACGACAATAAAGGAAGAGAAAGACCAAGGAAAAAGAAAGCATGACAACGTAATTTTGACAATTCTGTCAGTCACAGCCGAAACCACATACTGCTGTCTTACCCTACTGACTTTTTTTCACATTCGTCATCAGCTGTTAAAGGTTAAGCAATCTCATTACAGGCCTGCACAGGCCCTGAGTTTTTCCAGAACGTTGAGGTTCCCAGATTTCAAGACAATCGGCACATGAAGGTGGTATGGATGTCAGCTCTACTCACCGGCCGCCTTTACCGCCCAGGTTATATACCTAGTACACATTATTATTAGAGGCTGAGTCGACCTCAGGGCAACAGTGCGGCCGGAAGGGAATCGAACCCGCGACGACCTTCCGGCTTGTAGCGTAGTGCCACAACCAACTGCGCCACCGCGTACCCCACCTTCAGCTGTTAGTGAGATTACATTTTCATGTTAAATAACGTATATCCCCATATTTGAAAAGTTTATCTTAAAACAACTTCCTGGTAACAGATAAGTAGGTATTGTTGCGTCATGTTGTACTTAATAAAACAATGACATAAGTTCCAGAAAACGTATTGTTACATATTTTTAAAACTTTTTTACCCAGTTTCATGGCAACGAATGATTTTTAGCAATGGGTGATCTGCCAAGGTAAGTTAATTTTTAATCACGACGATGCCACGGAACAAGTATACTTCGCTCGCACTCAAAATAAGTAGAAATAGCGAAGCCAGTTCCTTTATGACAAATATGACTTGCGTTCATTGGCAGGCTGACTAGAAATAGGCCACTTTTTATCTCGGCAGATTACATACCTCACTGTTTGGCAGTAAGCATTACTTTCTTGCATTTCGTTAAATGTAGATACACACCGTTACACGTTCCGAAATTAAATTAATGTAAGGTAGGTTCACAACAGGGCGTTGTGGGCCTGTGGATGTCACTAAAAAAAACTATCAATTTTTTTCGCCCTATTGGACAGACACAGGAGTAGACGAAACTGATACTACAGGGTGTTAACCTGCCCTCTTTCCGCACACCATCAGGCCACGTATCTCTGAAATCACGAGTAGAATACCTGCTATCGAAGATAACTGTGTTCTGGTATATTACAGCGGTAGCCATAAGCTCTAAGACGTAGGTCTGCTGTCGCTCGATTGTCGGGATCGCGTGTCCGAATCCCGCTGAAGGCATGGATGTTCGTCTCTTATGTTTGTTGCGTGTTGTGTAGGTAGCGGTCTCTGCGACTGGCTGATCACTCGTTCAGAGGAGCCCTAACAGGTGTGGCTTGTGTTTAATTTTGTTTGATTTAGAAACCTTAAAAACGTTGCGGCCTAGGCCCGAGTTGGGCTTAGGGAAGGGGTGGGGTACGTCAAAATCGAGTTGGGCTGTTGGGTCAAAGAAAGGAAATCTACGTAAACGGCACCATATACCAAAAATCAGTGAAGTATCCTGGACTGTCCTTTAGATACAGGCAGCAAGGTTCTCAGAACGTCAGAGCCTATGTATTAGTGTACACAACATCACGTCCCAATGAGAGGGTTTATCATCAGCATGGCTCCTTGATTTTCAAAACTGGCACGTACCACATATCACATGAAAAGACCAGTCGTGTTTTAGCCTGCAAACCAGATACTACTCCAGCCTAACCGCACCTAACCTCCAACCTACAACAAACCAAGGTATTACAATTTCAGATTCACAGTACTAATTAACACTAACAAAACATCGAATTACCAATCCACGAATGAAACACGCTACACACAAGAAAACTCTACGATCAACGTACACAAAGGATCACAACTATTAATATTAACAGAAACATGTTACCAGCTACAACCAAGCGACAAAGAACTTCACACTGAACACACACCACTAAGAACCATAATTTTACCTTAACGCTACTCCCTCAATCTTTACAGAACGAAACGACCAATTGGTAATCAACATTATAGTCGCGAGCTCCTGATGATGGGCATAGTAGTGCCCGAAACATGTTGAGCCCATAAGAAGTACAATAAAATAATAAGTGGCATCTAGTTGGTATTTATTCTTCAGTTATCACAATGATGCACGGTCCAACAAACATCAACAATAAAATCCCCTGTTTCACTGCATACCTTAACATTTCAGTGGCCTAAAGTACATAAACTGTGACAGCTGAAAAAAGTAGAAGGAAGGAAATGTTTTTCCCTCTTATAACTCTATTGACAGCATTTTGCACTTACCTTCACTGAAACACTTTTTCTATTCCATGCTATAAACTGAAGCTCATCTATCACTGTGGCTGTGCGTTCTCTCGATGAATTTGTTCGGTCATTAAAACGGAATATGTGGGGAAACGACTGTTCTCACAGGATGGGTGACAGAAGGGAAGGGAGGCTTTTGTTCGTAAGAGTCTTTGAGTAGAGTGTATCGTGCACGGAACACGCATTTCAGAGCTCAGCAAGAACAAAGTGTAATTCCATTACCACGGGTATCGACTATCGAGGTATATCGATTATAAGCTTCCGCATGATCTACATCTATCTCGTGACACATTCAGCCTTGCCTGCATGTTTTGCAGTTCCGAGCTGAGGGAATTCATGAACACTTGACACGCCTTCGGTGCTCACAGTTATACCTAATATTTTGGTCCAAATGAATGGTATAACACATCCACTTCAACGCCTCGGCACCGTTGGTTTCGATGGTGGTAATACAGAAAGAATGTGTTTAAACATTCTGCCAGCAGAACTCGGTGTGAATTCCAGATTTTTGTGCGTTATGATTTGGAAAAAAATGTACCGAAACTTACTAAAATACAGAAAATAGGAATGCGAAACCCATGCAATTGTGAAAATATTTCTGACATGTCTTCCCCTTAAATATCCGGCTAGTTAAGGTATTCTACTCCAAACCGTTCCGAAATTCGGGCATTACGTACATGCTACAGTACATAACAAGCAGACAGCACATACAGAATAAATTAATGGAACAGAAACTGCATAATTAGAAGGCGGCCAAAAAATATTTGGATTAACAAAGAGTGACAACGGTAAAAGATCAAGAAAGAAGCAGAAATAAAATTGTGTTTTTATAACAAAATCACCCCTACATAACCTTTTAAATCTTAGCGATTTCATTACTTACCAACAGGTTTAACGTTCAAAAATTCTACATGGTGCTCGCTTTGCGTTGAGTGTTATGTAGGATCTCAGAACTGACAGCGGCCTTTGCTGTATACATCAGTGATTGGTTTTTATAACCGTGGTGGAGAGGGTTTACAGCGCGGTACGGACTGATTCCTTATATAAAGCGGATTACGTTTCGTTCTTAAAATGTTAATAAACTTAATTCATATCAATCGCACTATAGAACTTAAAATCGCGTATCCTTCCCGAAGATTCAGGTGTTAGTAGTTGGATAATCCCGTTACAAAGTACTTGTAAGGCTTGGCCCCATAAACAGACAACTCGGTACAAAAGGGTTACATGCCATGTACATAAAATAAATTCGCCTGCCAGAAGAATATTTACGAAGCCACGTGTGCACAAATATAGAATCCGTATGTACACATACACACAGCTGGATGTACAGTATACAGTATACACATACAGAATTTCCTTGGCATATGAGTAGTTTAGTATTCCGAGTAAAATTCAGGAAATAATGTGTGTTTGTGTTTGTGTGTGTGAGTGTGTGTGTGTGTGTGTGCACATCCACATACCCGGATATACAATATACAGTATACACATACAGAATTTCCCTGGCATATAAGTAGTTTAGTATCCCGAAAAAAATTCAGGAAACACAGTATGTGTGTGTGTGTGTATGTGTGTGTGTGTGGTGTG
>Ga0123354_10019968_pt1 | contig 10529 bp, 7 predicted proteins | sample TergutLab28metaG_2_FD_97872 | JGI IMG/M metagenome (GOLD analysis project Ga0123354, IMG submission 97872) | Labiotermes labralis P4 segment gut microbial communities from Petit-Saut dam, French Guiana - Lab288 P4 | ecosystem: Host-associated > Arthropoda: Insects > Digestive system > Gut ...
ACTGTCCATGTGGACGGCAAATTCTCGCCTGATGATCCTTCAAAACCATCAGCGAAAACAACACCTTTAGAAGGTAGCGCTGAAGCCATAGCCGGTTTCGTGATAGCACGCGCGCCTCTGTTTTGTAAAGCAGCCTTTTTGGCTTCAATATACTGATTGTCAAAAACAGCTTTAGCGGGAGCTACGGACAATTCGTTTGCAACGGTGCTTTTTCCTTTGCCTATCGGTGCAGTCCAAGTTAATTGAGCCGTGTTGCAATTTGTTGCATAATCAACGACAAGGTTGGTGGGACCGTAGCAGTCGGGAGGCGGGGGAGTGCCTTCGCCAAGAACCATACGAAGAGCACCTGCGCCGAAATCGGCTTGTGCAGTCAGTGCGGTGCCGCTACCTCCGGTAAGAGCCTTGGTGTAAAGTCTTCTTGCGCCTTTTCTTATGTCGTAAGAAAGTGATATGTTATCATTTTGGGTTCCGCCTGCTGTTTGATTGATACATAAGTAGTAGTCGCCCGGTGTTAATTCGGTTTCAGGAACAGCAACTGTCTGAAATCCGGAGACTGTTGTTTGGGTTGCTGTTGTAAAAATAGCGGCTCCGCTAAGCGTAGTTCCCGTTACAGGGAAAAGAGACAGGGTATAAGGCTTTCCTCCGGATCCAATTCCAAACTCCACGTTGGTCAATGTAACCGGTGCGTAGATGTTGAAGATATTTCCTGCTGAGATAGTGCCGGTATTGGATCCTACTCCGTTAGTAGGGTCAACGATGCCATCTAATGCGTATGTGTCGCCTCCGATTTTAACCGTAAATGTAGTGGTGTTATCGGTAGGGTTTTCGTCTGTTTGGTCTTGACTTACATTATATACAAAATCGTAATTGCCCGGAGTGGTCGGGTAATTTGTTCCGGTTGATGTAATGGTCATAACGGCAGAAGTTGCAAATGAAGCCAAAGAAGCAATAACCGTGGGTGATTGTCCAAGCGGTGTTCCGTCAAAAGAGGCATTAAATTTTATATTGTTTTGTGTGAGTAATCCTGCATTGTATGCTCTTGACGTAAGTGATGGAAAAGGCATAATGGCTTGTGATTCCGGAATCTTTGAATACGGCGGACAGTCTGCATCAACAGTTATATCGTTATTATTAAGGTCAACTTCCAAACGCATCATCATAACACGATAATTCGGTATCAAATAATCTCCGCTTCTTTGGAAACCGACTCTGTTATCATAGTTATTATCTGCTAAAACATACATGGGTTGATTAGTTGACGTTTCTGCAAAACTTACGAAATAGGTTCCTGCCGGAATGGTGGGCATCCCTGTAATATTAACTGTCTGCCAATTCGTTGCGTTTGGTTTCGATACCGTTTGGGTCGGTATAACGGATGTTGTGCCTACGGTAACATTTTCTATATCATTAAGATCGCCTGTTACAGGATAAACACCCAAAGTGAGATTTGTAGTATTGCCTGCATAAGAATAGTACTTTACCTGACAAAGTTTGGTGGGTTGCGCAAATGTGTAAACATTTCCGTGAACAGTATTAGCGTTATTGGCTCCCAATACCCAGTACATCGTGTTATTATCAACTGCATAAGTACTACCCGTTCTTTGAAAGGTGTATGTTGCCGTGTTATCGCTTGGATCGTCATCTGTTTGGCTTTGCGATACAGTGTAGGTCAGCGTATTGGCTCCGGCAGGGATAGCCGGAGAGGAGGTAGGGATAGCAAAGTTTACTGATCCGGCGGGAGCAAGGGTAGTCGGTGCAGATGTTCCGAGCGTAGTTCCGTTATAATTGATAGCGAGCTGCACATTGTTTTGTGTAGTTGAGCCAATATTACATGCTTGAGCCGAAAGTGAAGGAAGTAAAGTTTGCGTTTGCGGAACCTGTGTGTAAGGATAGGGACGAGTAACGTTAACAAGCAAATCATTTGGGTTTGCTACACGAACCGAGACATCGTCAAAACCAATCGCATCACCTTCACCCGCAGGTGTGAAAGAATGAAATCCGAGATGGTACGTACCGGTAGCTGTCGGTGTAAACAAACAGACAATCGGAGTCCAGTAATAAATCCGAGTATCAGTATTGACATAAAGCTCATCTGTCATCCCTGTGGGTGATGCAGTTTGACCGATTTTTACTTCAAACTTATCGAATTCGTCACGAAGATAACCAGGTTGTCTTAACCAAAACTGTACTGTGTATGTAACGCCTTGAGTAAGAGTAAAGCCCGGAGTATAAGCCCAAGCATTACGGGCTCCTGTTCCTCCATAAAAATTACCTACACCTCTTAAACTGTTGTGTGTAACCATACCGTTATTCGTTGCTTGCCACGAACCTGCAGTACCGGGGTTGGGGGTAGCTGTCCATCCTGCCGGAAGCGCTGAAGTTGTAGTGCCTTCAAAGCCTTCAGAGAAAACAACTGTTCCAGCCCTTCCCAACGATTTTGGAATAGCAATCGGCGCCTCTCCGAAAAATGAAGAAACATCCTCTGAAAAGGAAACCGGAATAGCACATCCTTCAACCGATGTTCTCGAATTAGCGCTTTTTTGAATCAATTCTTGAGCGTTCACGCTCCCTGCCCCAAACGCAATTATAAGCGTTGCGAGCAACATTTTTGTAATAAACTTAATCATAATTAATACATTTTAGATATTTAAATTAAATGAAAATTCCCTTATTATAATGAGGGGCAAATATACGAACTTTTTTGATATGCAAGGGGAGATTTTTTTTATCTTTATTTTTTTTTTGTTAGCATTGAAAAAAAGCCTAATTTTGCACGAAAATATGAGAACACCGTTTTTTATAGCCGGCAGGTTGTCGGGAAACAGGGCGAACAGTTTCAGCAGGGCGATTGTCGTGATTGCTGTGTCGAGTGTGGCTATCGGGTTGATGGTTATGATTATAGCTATGTCGGTAGTTACGGGTTTTCAGGTCGAAATAACCAATAAAGTGGTCGGTTTTGGCTCGCACATTCAAATTGTAAATTACGACAGCAACAACTCATTCGAGATGGAACCGCTCTCGCTTCACCAACCATATTACCCAAGCCTCGCAAAGGAAAAGGGCATTCGGCATATTCAGATATTTGGCGTCAAGGCGGGTTTGATAAAAGTTGGCGAAGATATTCAGGGCGTGGTTTTGAAAGGGATAGGAGCGGATTACGACTGGGCGTTTTTTGAAGATAAGATGTTGGCGGGAAGTCCCGTCATGTTGTCCGACAGCGGCATCTCCAACGACCTTATGATTTCAAAAACGCTGTCATCCATGTTGAAAATCAACGTTCTGGATGAGGTGCGGATGTTTTTCCTTACATCGGAAAATCTGCAACCGCGCGGCAGGAAGTTTCAAGTATGCGGGATTTTTGAGACGGGAATGGCGGAGTTAGACAATATGTTTGTCATTGGCGACATTGGTCATATTCAACGACTTAACGACTGGGACGCAGATCAAATATCGGGCTTTGAAGTTTTAATTGACGATTTCGACAACTTAGACGCCATCACTAACTACATAAACACCGTCATCCCATACAACCAAAGCGCCGTCTCCATCAAACAATCCTATTCTGCCATTTTCGACTGGCTCAGCCTACAAGATATTAACGCGCTGATAATTATCATCTTAATGCTCTTTGTGTCGGGCGTTACCATGATTTCAACGTTGTTGATTGTGGTTTTTGAAAACGTCTCAACCATCGGAATTTTGAAGGCGTTGGGCGGAAATAATAAGCTAATTCGCGAGGTTTTCATCTTGTTAGTAACAAGGATAGCGCTGTTGGGCATCGTCATTGGAGATATTTGCGGCATCGGGATATGTCTGTTACAGCGGCATTTTTCCATCATCAAACTGCCGCAGGAGTCGTATTACATGAGCGAAGTTCCGATCATGCTTCAATTTTGGCACATTTTGCTGCTAAATCTTGCTATCTTTGCAACCGCTTTATTAGCGATGTGGCTGACGTCGGCGGCGATTGCGAAAATATCGCCCATTAAAACCATTAAAAGTGATTGATTATTAACTATATAAAGAAAAATATATGATGAGGTTTTTTTTAATTCTTGTGTCAAGTTGTTTGTTATTAGTAAGTTGCAAGGAACAGGTAAAAGTTGAAAAAAGTTATTACCCGACGGGGCAAATTCATACGGTTATGCCCATGAAAGATGGCGTTTTAGATGGACGTTTTGTCTCCTATTTCCCCAATGGCAATGTGGAAATTTCCGTTGACTATAAAAATGGCGTAGCGCATGGGAAATACCAAAAATATTACTACAAAGGCGTTCTCCAAGAGACATATACCTACGTAGAAGGCAAACGCGAAGGTCCGGCAACCCTTCATGACGAATTTGGCAAGATATCGGAAGAATCAATGTATGTTAACGACACGCTTCACGGCGCTATCACCCAATATTACGATTTTGGCGAAATCGCCGTTCTCGGAAACTACACCAAAGGAATGAAAAACGGCGCATGGAGTTTCTGGGAACCGCAAGGCGATAAGAGAGCCGAAGCCTACTTTAACATGGGAACAGGAACGATAACCAGCTTCTACCCCGACGGAACCGTCTCCATCGAAGCCCCTTTTGTTGATGATAAAAAACATGGCGTAGAGAAATACTACGACAAAAAAGGCAAATTAATCAAAGAAATAACCTACGAACATGACGTAATAGTGAAGGAGAAGGATTTTGTACGGTAAAAAAAACCAGAAGGTTACTCGGGGAGAGCAACCTTCTGTAAAAAAACATTAACCAAAACAATCCACTGCTATAACCACCATACAATAAAACATTTATCCGCTCGTTTGTTATAACGATAATTATGCGGTATTTAAAGAACATATTACTTAGGATAATATTTTTGTTGCTTGGGGCGCAAGTCGCTCAGGGACAATTCTATTCAAAGACCATCGCCAATTTGCCGAATTTCGACAGGGCAAAATATAACTTTGGATTTTATCTGGGAGCCAACCAGATGATGTTCATTATCAATCCTAATACAGGATTTCAATATCCGCGCTATTACGAAAAACAGATTTCCGACATTGCTGCCGATTCGGCAAGTGTATATCGTATGACGGGGAAGCCTTCGCCGGGGTTTAGTGTCGGGTTGGTTGGCTTGGTACGTATGGGCAACTATTTTGAGTTGCGTTTTGTACCCGGATTAGAGTTTGGGGAGCGTTCAATTGACTATACCATATTAACCTATATCGGTGGAAAAGAGCTGTTTATGACAACCAACAAAAGCGTGGTCTCTACCTATATCAACGCCCCGTTTCACCTGCGCTATAAGGCGGTGCGTATTCACAACATACGTCCTTATATCTACGCCGGACCGGCATTCAAATGGGATTTATCGTCTCAAAGGAAGAAACACGACAACCCCAACGACCTGCGCCTGAAGATGAACAAAGGAGACGTGGCGGTGGATATTGGCGTGGGGTTCGACTTCTACACCAACTGGTTTAAATTCGGCGTACAAATGGAGATGTCATACGGTTTGAACGATATTCTCATCAAACAGGACAACATCTACGCCCAATCCATCGAGAGTATCCATTCAAAAATCTTCCAAATCATCTTTACCTTTGAATAAATATTAAATAATAGATATATGAAAAAATTTACTTTCTTTGTTGCAACATACTGCATATTAGCATTTTGCACATTCGGACAAACCGATGTCAGAACTTTATTGGACAGCGTAACCATCGAAAAATACCCCAAAGCCGATGAGGTTGTCCTATTCGACAGCACAAGCGTTTACGTAGAAGAAACGGGACTGAGCCATGTGTACAGACGTTGTTTACTCAAGGTGTTGAATGAAAAAGGAGCGAAGCAAAACAACATCTTCATCATTGACTATGAGCCACTTTCGGCATACGTGGAGATTCAAAAAGTGTTGATTCACCGCACCGACGGAACAACGGAGACTGTTGATAATGAAGTATGTGACTATGTAGCCCCCGCACGGATGATTTATTGGGGCGCCAGCCAAAAAATGATTGAAATAGGACGACTGGAAGTCGGCGACGCCATCGAAATATGGAGTTATAGAAAAGGCTATACCTACGCCTTACTCTTTGATAATGAAGCCGCCGGCGATGATTCGCGATACATCCCGCCCATGAGAGGACATTTCTATGACATCGTACCTTTCTGGCACAGTTCTCCGGTTATAGAGAAGGTATATATTGTTGATATACAAACAGATAAAAACCTGAAATATAAAATCTATCACGGACATATCGAAGACAGAATAGAACCGCAAGGCGACCGGACACAATATATCTTCACCGCCACCAACCTCATGCCCCAGAAAAAAGAACCCGCCATGCTGGCGCCCAGCGACGTATGGCTAAAGCTCTTATTATCAACCGCTCCCGATTGGGAATCTAAATCGTTATGGTTCTACGGCGTCAATGAAGACTACGGTAGTTTTGTCCCGACGCCCGAAGTGAAAAAGAAAGTTACCGAGCTGTTGGTAGGCGCTAAATCCGAGTTGGATTCCATCTCCATTCTCACCCATTGGGTCGCCGACAACATGCGCTATTCGGGCATCTCTATGGGCGAGGGCGAAGGTTACACCCTGCATAACTGCGAGATGAACTTTACCGACCTTTGCGGCGTCTGCAAAGATAAAGCCGGATTGTTGATTGCCATGCTGCGGGCGGCTGGATTTGAGTCTTATGCCGCTATGACGATGGCTGGGGAGCGTATCGAAGACATTCCCGCCGACCAATTCAACCACTCCGTTACTGTCGTGAAACGGCGTAACGGGAATTATGAGCTGCTCGACCCGACATGGGTTCCTTTTGTACGCGAACTGTGGTCGAGTGCCGAACAACAACAGGGCTATCTGATGGGCGTCCCCGAAGGCGCAACCCTGATGTACATGCCTATCTCTCCCGCTGAAAATCACTACTTTAAGGTACACGCCGAAACCATCATCCTGAAAAACGGAACGTTGGAAGGCGAGCTTGTCATCACCGCCGAAGGACAATCCGACGCCGCCGTACGTAACCTCTTGTTTACACGGCATCATCATAATGAATGGGATAAAAACGTTGAAAAAGAGCTGCTTATGATATCCCCACGCGCCGTCATCACCTCAAAAACATACACCACCACCGACAACTATCTGAACGGACCGGTAAAAATAACCTACAAATTCCGCATCCCCAACTACGCTACAGTAACCGACAAAGAGATCATCTTTACCCCCATCACCGCCCTGCATCCTTTCAAACGCGCATTGTCGCATTTGAACATTGACGTCGCAACGGAAGAGCGTGAATATCCATTCCGCGACCGCTGCTCCCGTCAGATAGAAATCACCGAAAACATCAAACTGCCGTCGTTCAAAAAGGTTGTCTATCAACCCGAAACAGTCTCCTTCACCGACACAGCCGTCAGCTATAGCGGCGGATACAAGATAGACAAGAAAAAGATAGCCTTCTCCGAAAAAGGCACCTTCGGAAAACGGATTTACGACATCGAAGATTGGGCAGGCTTCAGAAAAGCCGTCCATGCACAGAAGAATTTTGAAACGGAAAAGGTTATATTGGCACGATAGGGGGCGGATGACGGAATAAAATAAATGAAAATCCGCGCAAATCCGCGTCATCCGCGTTCTAAAAACACAACCCTCCAATCTGATAAAAGCAAATATATAAATTATATAGTATAAATATGACACAATAAAAAACTTGGGTTCCCTGCCTATTATCAGGGAGTTTTATAAAAAGCGTTTGTTTTTTATTCTTGCATTCGATCTTAGGAAAATAAAAAAAGAGTAAACAAGGATAAGTAGTCAAACAGCACGCCTCGGCGTGGGATTATTTATTTGTTTACTAAGGAATTCCTAAGCCTCGAATGCGAATAAAGCAAAGATTCCACGTTTTTTTATTGCCAAAAACTCGAAAAAAGTGTATAAAACAGCAAAAACAGTAAAAACATGGTAAAATTCACCGAAAAACTCGGTTAAATTCACCATTCCAAATTTCAATCCATAACGGTTTATGTTGTAGTTTTGTGCCTTTGAATTATGTATAATAACACGTTATTATAATAAGGGATTATGTTAGATGAGTAACGAGGAAATTAGAGCAAATAAAGCGCATTTAGGTAACTTGATTTTGCAAAAATTGGAAGAGAAACAGCGCAGCATGGTATGGCTTGCCCAAAAAGTGTGTTGCGATGATAGCAATTTAGGCAAAACGTTGAAAAATAGTCAATTTATCTATTTCGACCTGCTTCTACGCATATCGCTTGCATTGGAAGAGGACTTCTTTGCATACGGTTCCCAACTACTTAAAGAAGCAAAAGATGGTAAAATTCACCAAGAAAATCGGTAAAATTCACCATGTAAAACTTTCATTTATAAGGATTTATTTTGTTCCTTCGCACCCAATTAATTACACATAAACAAAATAGAAATTTTATGAAAGATTTAAAAAATTTATTCCGATTCGGATTAGCAGCAATCACTGTTACGTTGATGATTGCGGCAGTAGCATGTAAAAAAGATAGTAAAAGTAAAGGCGGCGACGATCCACCAGACGGCGACGGTATGGTAATTAGTGCAACAAACATCATAGTAGATTATGACGATAGTGATGTTGTTAAAGTTAAAGCCATGGCTGGCTATTATGATTATGATGAGTACAAAGCAGGAGAGTCAAACTACAAAAACAACAGTTTTAAAATCACTCTCTCCGAAACAGTACCCAATAAGTATCTATTCTCTGCATACGACTATCTTGAGGATGAAGAGCTTTTAGAAGATCTTCAAGTAAATCCTATAAACGCTAAAATATGTCCTCTTGATTTTCGTGCATACGATCGTTATGACGACGAAATTGGTGGGTTTTACCAAGAAGACGAAAGATCATACTCTTACACTTATGCAACCTATGTCTATGCCGATAGAAATTTTACAGCAAAAGGAACGTATAGTTATCAAGATTACGATTATTCTTGCAGTTGCTATGATTATTATTATGAAACATGGAACCTTAATTTGAAAAAAGGGTGGAATATCATGTATATCTCCGGCGAATGGACATCTGATGGCTGTTGTTATGATGAAACAGCAAAGTTTACAACGCAAAAACCCTCCGGCATAAATTTAAAATGGTACTATTATGACTATGACTATTGGAAAAGTAACGACGGCAGCCGTACTCAAAAAACTCCATTTTCCAAAAAAAACTCCATTTTCCAAAAAAATAAAACAAAATTAAATATAAACTTTTAAAAATATTATTTTATGTACAAATTCTTTAAAAACACAGTTAGATTATTTATGGCGGTCGTTCTTTTGGGAATAGGCGTTAGCCTTTCAGCACAAGACATGATCGTTTTTGGCGATGGCTCTATTGAGCAGGTAAAAATTATTAGAGTTGGCGACAACGAGATAGAGTATAAAAAATGGACAAATCAAGAAGGTCCTACATTCTCTACAAGCAAAGCCAACGTTTTCAGTATCAAATATCAAGACGGTACAGAAGAAAAAGTTAGCTACGTAGCATCGCGTCATCAACAAACTCAACAACCTCAACGGGTTCAACAGCAAAGACAGGCTGGATATGCACAAGGTCCCGATGGTGGATTTTCAATCCATTTTGGAGGAGTTTTTCCGTTAGGCGATTTTAAAGATGATGACGCCGATAAGTGGCTATTCGATGGCACATCCGGTGCAAGCGTCGGGTTTAGCCTTGGTTTTAAACAAAAAATAGCATTGCCGGTTAATGGACTTGGAATTTTTGTCAGCGGCGATATTATTTTCAACGGATTGGCAGGGGATGTAAAGGATATGTTTGATGATTGGGAAGATGACGCTGATGTCAAAAGACCCAGATACCTCAATATACCTGTATTTGTGGGCATGAACTATAAATATAGTGTAAGTCCGACCTTCGCAGTTTGGTTTGAAGGAGGAGTAGGTCCTAATTTTAGAAAAATCACAGACCTCGAAGTATCCGAAACCTATTACGGCACCAAATATTCTACAAAAGTGGCGTTCGACCTTGCCACCTCTTTTGGCGGACAAATAGGTGGAGGTATTATGATTAACGACCTGTTCAGTATCGGAATGCATTACTACGGATTGGGAAAAACGAAAATAAAATATAAAATGACTGAAAGCTCCGGTGGCTACTCCGACACCTATTCTGACAACGTTAAAGTTGCTCAGAACTGCTTTATGATACGTTTAGGCTTCCATTTTTAGTGTTTTTATTTTTTTCATATTAAACTTTTTAGGCTGTTCCTTGCGGGGCAGCCTTTCTTTTTGGTATCGCCAAAACATTCATAACCCTGTAAGCAAAGCGCAACCTACGGCAAAGGCAACCCCTATCCCCCAAGTCCTGCAAGGACGGCACATTTCCAAACGCAATTAAAGTGTCGCCCCATGCGGGGCTAAAAGGCATACCATTCAAATACCGTAGGTTGCGCCATTGCTTCACCTACGGTTAATAAAGTGTTGTCCTTGCAGGACTACCAATGACACGTTTTGCAATACATTCATTATCA
>Ga0123354_10019969_pt1 | contig 10529 bp, 7 predicted proteins | sample TergutLab28metaG_2_FD_97872 | JGI IMG/M metagenome (GOLD analysis project Ga0123354, IMG submission 97872) | Labiotermes labralis P4 segment gut microbial communities from Petit-Saut dam, French Guiana - Lab288 P4 | ecosystem: Host-associated > Arthropoda: Insects > Digestive system > Gut ...
CGGACGCTTGTGAGTGCGGTAATGAACCTTCGGGTTCCGTGAAATGCGGGGAATTTCTTGACTAGCTGCAAACCAGTTAGCTTCTCAAGAAGGACTCTGCACCATGGAGTAAGTAAGTACATACTGTAAAATTTTCCCAATAAGTTAGGCAGTTAAGTGTACCACATTTTGTTATTTTTCCCACGTGCGACCCGCGAACCGGTACACGGTAACTGGTGTGGCCCTCGGAACATAAATTTTGGAGACCCATGTTTAAGGATAAGTTCCAGGGGCATGCTCTGGGAATTCGGCGATGTACTTCAGGGGCCATAAAGAACAGAGGAGCAGTGTCTGCGTCTTATGTGCACAAACTGCTCGAAAATTCTATAACATGGTTAGCATTTTATTGGGAGGAGGGGGGGGGGCGGAGGAGGGCGTGATTTGATGTTACTGTGACCGTGATACCGGCTCATCACAAGAACCTTATGTACACGGGTCAATACAACACAGAAATACATGCCTGTCTGAGATTAGAAGTGGTGCTTCCAGTGTTTCATCAGTCCAAAACAGACTATTATTAAACTGAAAACATAAATTATCTGGTTGTAGTAAAAACAATACGCTAAAGGCAAAGTTCACCCCAGAACAGGCCACGAAGGCCCAGAAGTAGGAGTAGAATTATAGCCTTACTCTTTCTTTAATCTCGGCGCTAGATTGTGGTGAGTGGTCAACGCCACACCCCGGCCACTTTACCCCCGGGAAAGAGACCCGGTACCCACTGCACAGTAGGCTGGGTGGACCACAAGACCGGTCTGGACGGGTGCGGAAAATCTCGGGATTCGATCTCCGAACACTCCAGCCCGTAGCAAGTCGCTATACCGACTGCGCTATCCCAGCCCCTATAGTAGAAACATACGAAATGTAAAATAAATCGGAAAACCAGTTTTCAAGCATCCTTTTTACAACACCTGTTGTTAACAGACCCTTAGAGTGAAACTGGCCATCCGGACACAAAACCGAACTTGCCCGCAGCCGACCTTGGTCATGGAGAGCCCAGTGTCTGATTTAACACGGCACACCTGACTGCTGTCACTGTGGTGAGGCCACACAAAGCAGCAAGACCTGAACAGGTGGTCAGTTCAAGCTGCTATCCTAACAACTGCAGGGGATAAACGGCCTGCTACCTCAGCTTGCCTGAAAGTGTGCTATTGTCATATAATTAATTAACAACCAAAAATCAATTAACCGGACAGTCGGGCTCACCAAAGAATCACAACAAGTAACTCGCAAACAAAATGACCTGCCAACCGCAGAACACAAGCCAACAAGCAACAGATTGAATACACAACCGACCTGTTAGCCAACCAAGCGAATTAACTAATCAAATAGCCAAGTAAATTACAAACCAATAAGCCACAGATATACATGCGACTCTATTTATTTATTTATTGATTTAGAAACTATCATAAAAGGAGTTTTTCAAATGAAAGGCATTGTCACAATAATTGCGAGAAAAATTACTTACCAGCTACACCGATTTTATAATCTAACAGATGTTTCATATGAAATAAATTGAAATTCCAACTTGATGCAACTAAGTAATTTTATTAACGTATTCTTAGTTCGACAAGTTTCGGGTACATACGTCCATCATCAGGAGCATTAGATGTTGAGTTGCAGCATATGGTTTTCTGTACCGAGTTTTTGGATGGGTGGTGGTCTTGAGAGCCGCTGCGTGGGTGGTGTTTTCGGTGCGGACGGTGCCGTGCGACTCGCGCACCATACACGTCATCACCACGCACCCAGGCACATCTCAGGTCTGAGGATGTTTACGGCTGACGTCACGAATACGTTGGTCAACGTGGACAGCAAAGATAATTGTTTAATTGTAATACCTGTAACGTGCATCTTTATTATTTTGTACAATGATCAACAAATATACTTATAATTGACAAATTATAACACTGCTCCTACATGTTTCGGCACTATTGTTCGCAGTTGGTACCTTGTCGTTGGTGATAAATAAAGGTAAAGCAGTCCCGTTAGAGGCCTGGAGTGGCCCAGAGGGTTCCAGGAAATTAAGGTTCCCAGATTTCATGCCAACGGCACAGGATGGTGGTAAGGTTGTCAGCCTTACTCACCGGCAGCCTTTACCCCCAGGAAATGCTCCTGGTACTCATTTCTGTTAGAGGTTGAGTCGACCCCAGAGCCATAGTGCGATCGGAAGGATTTTTTATGTCAATTAAAAATCCACTGACACCAGCTGGGATCGAACCAGCGATCTTCCGATTTGTAGCACAGCATCTTAACCACTGTGCTACCGTGGTCCCCCCAGTCGTTGGTAATATAATTTAAGATTTCACTTATGTTTACAATAATTAAAATATTGTTTAGGGTGTCCCAACAAGAGCGCAAGATTTAAAGTACGCGCCATGTCGTTCTGTTAGGTTAGCGGCACTGAAAATTTAACATCTGTCATTTGTCATTTTTTGTGATTGGTAGTCATGGAACGCTGCACTAAGCAACAACGCGTTATTATCGTGAAAAATTTATTACAAAATTTATTACGAAATTAAATCTTGCGCTCTTATTGGGACACTGCACATTACTTACTTACTTACTCCATGGTGCAGAGTCCTTCTTGAGAAGCGAACTGGTTTGCAGCCAGTCAAGAAATTCCCCGCATTTCACGGAACCCGAAGGTTCATTACCGCACTCACAAGCGTCCGCCACCCATCTCTATCCTGGGCCAGCCCAATCCAGTCCAGTCCATATACCCACATCCCACCTCCTGGAGATCCATCCTAATATTATTCACCCATCTACGCCTAGGTCTCCCCAGCGGTCTCTTTCCCTCCGGTTTCCCCACCAAGACCCTGTACACCCCCCTCTCCTCACCCATACACGCCACATGCCCAGCCCATCTCATTTTTCTCGATTTTATCACCCGCACAATATTGGGTGAGGAGTACAGATCATTTAGCTCCTCGTTACAATAATTAAATAAATAAAATATTATAACTATGAAAATTTTAATATTTTGGTGATTTTAAACATAAGCGAAATTTTAAATCATATTACCAACTACTGCATTTGACATGCTTGTGTAACTTAGCAAGGTACTGACTACTAACTCCCTGAGGATGACACAATAGTGTCGAGACATGTTAGGAGGAGTGTTATAATTTGTGAGAATTGTGCATTGGTTGGTCATTGTACAAAACAAAACGAAACCAAAAAAGTCAAGGCTGATGTTGCTACGACGTAACGTTTCACCTTTACCTTACGTCCTGACTGGCATCGTGTCTGCATATAGAAGGACAGGGTTCGGTCCTACCCGGATATGCCCACTAATGCATCGTCTTTTCACGAACACGTACATTATGTAACCAAACTCCGCGAAGTAAAATCCATGTGGAAAAATGAACACTCGCTCAGCTAGAGAAGACACTTATAGCCTTTTTCACTATCGGATGGTTCATAACCATATGCACCACAGCCTGACATTGGACTGTTATCTTAGACCATACGAGTCCAGTCTACATTCTGCCACCCTACGATGTATTTATTCATTCTTATACTGTCCTCCCTTATAATCTTGGTTCATCCAATTTGTATTTGCCCTTCAGAACAATCGAAAGAAAAATGATTTCTTCATTTCCAGTTCCCTGTGCGTACTACCTGCCCTGCCTGTCGCGTATTTTGCGATCTGACCACCCTGATAATGGCCCGTGAAGGATGGCCCTATGCAACTCTCCACTGTCCAAGTCTTGCAGCCTGCCCGCTGCTACTTGTGTCTTACCTCTCCACATACCGTTCTCAGCGCTTTGTCCTGTTCGACTCGTCTTTCCACTTCAACTGGTGTCGTTTTTCTTTACCGAAGGAAGATCGAATTGTACCATTCATCTTCATCTAGGTGGGCGGGATATCGACTCGCTACGGGCTGGACGGTCCGGAGATCGAATCCCGGTGGGGGGCGAGATTTTCTGCAATTGTCCTGACCGGCCCTGCCGCCCACCCAGCCCCCCATGCAATGGGTACCGGGTCTTCCCCGGGGGTAAAGCGGCCGGAGGGTGGCGTTGACCACACACCCCATCTAGAGTCGAGGTTAAAGAAAGAGTAGAGCTATACCTCTAATCCCCCTCTGGGCCTTCGTGGCCTGTTCTAAGTTGAAAATCTTCATCTAGCGCCGAGACTGGGACTGAGTGGAACCATACCTCTACTCCCCTCCCCGTACCTTCATTGTGCGGACAAGACAGAGTTACATTTTACCTACGTTCGTCCCCTAGGGTGCAGACGAAAATGCATAAAGGGACTCCCAAATTTCGCAAACAAGGCCTAACATAACGAAGTGAAATTTAACCCAAGTGGTTCTGATTTATATTCAGGGGGGTACCGGGTTCGAATCTCGGCAGGGACGTGGACTGACCTAACGGTTTTCATAATTTCCTCATTTCCTGCAGGCTAATATCGGTATATAGTTTCAAATAATGTCACTACCAAGTTCAACCCCCCATTTCTGCATTCATTACTGACGCTCTGCAATGTTTACAGCCAAAGATTCTGGGAGCGTCGGTAATAAACACATTAACCTTTTGACGCCGGAATTATTTTTTTAATTTTAGCACATTCTGTATATACAATGTGAATAACACAGGAACAAATATGTTAGAATTATGAAACAAACTGCATTTTGAAGAGAAAAAAACGGAGAGCATATACTATGTTTAAAATATTCCGTACCTATATTTGTTGAATAAATACATAAAATGCAACTTTAGAGGTTAGCGGTACGGTACGACCACTGTAGTTGGCACTAGGCATCAAAAGGTTAATAATTACAGCAATAAATCGGAGTCTATGTATTTCGAAAAGGCTGTACCTACATTTTATTTCACCTAAAGTCAGAAACAGGAGGGCACTTTGATAGGTGTTTCTTCTGTGTAGCCCAGATAATTTATAATGTGACACATGAGAGTCCCGTGACGACGTTTAAACCTATTGCGCAGCGAAGAATTACGTAATAGTCGTCCTTATCCACACGCTGCCACACGACTTAGAACAAGCGAGTCCAATTAGTACGTCTAAAACTCAGAATGGTTATTACAATTACCACCTGCTTTTTCATTTTAAAAAACCTTCCAATTTTCCACAGAGTATATTTTTGTTTCTTCTGTGATACTTAAATAAACCAGTTATTATGTTCTTAAGCAACTTCATCGGATTGATCTTTGTAATATGGACGTTGTGTGTTTCGTGGGAGGTAGGATTTGAACATGTATATATCATCTTTATCGTTGCACCGTGCATTTTGTAGTTCATTTCAGCAACACACCAACAAATGCACATATATAGTCTTTAATAATCTAAAATTTACATTAAAACACTTAAAACGCTCCTACATGTTTCGATCATACGATCATCCTCAGGGAGCATACTTTATCCCTTGCTAAAGTTACATTTTAAACACTCAGTGATTTACAGTGATTAACATAACGAAGTAAATCACTGAGTGTTTTTAAACTGTAACTTTAGCAAGGATCAAAGTATGCTCCCTGAGGATGATCGTATGATCGAAAAATGTAGGAGCGTTTTAAGTGTTTTAATGTAAATTTTAGATTATTAAATATTATATATGTGCATCTTTTGGTGTGTTACTTAAATATGTAAATATCTTCTACTTCTTCCATTGGCACTACAGCCCACTGTGGGCTTTGGCCTGTCGAACAATTTCCTTCCATTTTTTCCTATCTGCCACCAACTCTGTCCATCTTCTCACTCCCAGCACTTGAAGATAGCTAGGGTTATTGCTGTATATCCAGTCTTCTTCTGTCCATCATCATTTAATCTATCCAGCTTCCCCATTCACAGATAAACTGTTATCCGGAGCTGACATCTTACTGCTAAACCCATTTCTACTTCTTCTATTTGCACTACAGCCCACTGTGGGCTTTGGCCTGTCGAACAATTTCCTTCCATTTTTTCCTATCTGCCACCACCTCTCTCCATCTTCTCACTCCCAGCACTTGAAGATCTCTTTCTACTTCCTCTTTCCATCTTTTCCTAGGTCTTCCCCTTATTCTCGTCTCTTCCAGTTCTTGAGTGAAGATCTTTTTGGGCATCCTATCCCCCTCCATTATCTCTAGGTGACCTAACCAGCTTATCTTTTGCACATTTATCCATAAATGTGTAAATATCACTTGGATGTAATTTGAACTCAATTTGCAACGCTTGGAAAATAAGGTATAAGAACTACTAGATTAAATTAGAAAGAAATATGAATTGCCTTATGTAATAACTACGATAAAAAATAAATACTGACATTTGGAATGTTGTCGTGGAAATAATACTTAACGTATCGCATGACGTAAGTGATGCTGAAAGGTTTCATACGTGACTTAAATATTGTAACGTTGCTGTGGCAGGAAAGTACAAGGTCAAGTGTTACTGCCGTGCAAATATCGACTAACGAGTTATCAACTGAAACAACAATTCAAACAATGGCAAATACGTTTTGACTGTCATAATTTCGTAATCCTCAATATGTATGATTTTTAAAACTGTTTCTTGGCAAGTACTTACTTCGACCGACATAGCCGAGCTCCTAAGCACTCCTGCTTGGCATCCAGAAAGTCCAGCTTCGATTATTGATCTGGATATGTGTCAAAGTAAGGAAGATTTTTTCCAACAAAATCAATAGATCTGTAATTTACAATAGGCCACGATATTTCACAATTCTTATCACGGAATCTCACAATGTAGCTAAAGAAGAAACGATAAGTTAGTCTCTCCTGAAATGGACTAAAGTGTATATTCATTATATGACAAAACTGTGTGGACTGTGGAGTGGGAAATACATGTACTATTAACTATAATAGATGATTGTAAGAGATTAAAAATGTTTAGAAAATTTTATGTGGAAAACATGGACAGAAAACACCACTTGGGAGACTTAGGCGCAGATGGAAGAATAATATTTTATGCTAGACTACACGGCGTTACATCCCGGAAGACGTTATCTTCAGCCACCTCTAAGAAAACCTCACATTTCGTGTCAGACTGATATATTCAAGTTGAAATATTGCTTCAGGAGAAAAAATGTTTAGAAAATTTAGTTATGGCACAACAAATCTTTCCATCTATACTGCGTTAACTGTTCAGTTCTAGGCTAACAAAACGCACTTACGTCCTTCTGCACCTTTCTTGGATTGCTTCGATAGCTGGAATTATCACAAATTATTGTGCCGTGTCTACATGAGCAGAAATGTATTGCTACTTGAGATACGTGTGTGAGGTTTACCTGCAAGGTGTAGACCTGTGTTGTAAGCACCACAGTTACTTTGCAACTTACCGAATTAACTAACTATTTCGAGTAGAGTCCTTCTTTAGAAGCTGGCAGTTGGTTAGCCAAGAAATTCCCCACGTTTCATCGTACCCGAATGTTTCATTGCCACATTCACAACAGCCCGCAAATTATCCCTTTCCTGAACCACGTCTGTACAGTCTACCGGGGCGCTGATAAGTCCTTAGCTCGACCAGGAAGGAAACAAACTCGGAAGCATGACAGGGACGCGCGCGATTTCAACAACATCGAGACGCGAGCTGTCATCAATTTTCTTTTCCTGCAAGGCAAGGCGCCGAAGGAAATTCACGCCATTCTGACAGAAACATTAGCTTGTTTCCTTCCTGGTCGGGCTAAGGACTTATCAGCACCCTGTACAACCTATAGTTATATTTTGAGATCTATTTTAGTATCCTCCCATCGATACCTTGGTCTTCCAAGTGATCTCTTTCCTTCAGGTCTCCCCACCAAAACCCTGTACGCACCTCTTCCCACCCCATACGCACCACAAGCCCCACCTATCTCATTCTACTTGATTTCACCATCCGAACCATCCGCTAATGAAAATCCATTCTCTTTCAGACAAGGAAGTGACGCATTCAGTCTGAATCTGAGTCAAGTTCACAGCTGTGTCTCGCCGTCTGTGTGTCTGTCCGGTCTAACACGTTATCCTTCCAACCTTCCAACTTCCACAACTTTCCTTCCTCCTCGACAAAACGATTTACGAACTGCTGTCTTGCCATCTGCCCCTGCTGTGCTTCTTTAACGGAGTCTATTGCGTTAGAATGACGAAAGAGGCCTAGTTCTGTTTTTTCGCGAAGAATTCCACAAATGCGCGCGTCTGTTTCTATAAATTAAACTGCGTAGTTCCTCATCCAAGTGGCCGCGCCGTCTAAGGCATTGGTCTACGGTCGCTCGCTTGCTGGTATTGCGTGGTCGAATCCCGCCGGGGGCATGGATGTCTGTATGTTGTTTGTGTTGTCAAGTAGAAGTATCTGCGACGGGCTGATCACTCGTCCAGAGGAGTCCTACCGAGCGTCGTGTGTCTGAGGGTGATCGTGAAAGCTCGATATGAGGCTGTGGCCCACTAGGGGGCTGTTGCACCGGGGGGGGGGGAAGATTACATAGTTATGATACAATTTTTTATATTCTGAATTTATCAATGTTTTGCCGGGACGTTTGTTTATAGATAATTATTATTGTTGCAGATTCAAGAAAACACGCAGAGATAAGTCTTAATATCTGTTCGTGAAGTTTGTGCTGCGCCTAGTGACGGTCCGTCGGAAGGTGCATTGTTTGTGTGAAGTTGGGTTACAGTAAACTTTCTTTTTACGGACACATTCGTTATGAGAAGGAATCGTTTAGGAACAATTTTACTGTTTGTTCCGTCGTAACAGACATGGGTATGTCCATCTTTTACTTGCTCGACTAACGTTTCTTCTAGCGATTGCAAAACATTCATAACCAAAGTGAGCCTTCCTGTGCCATTCATTCTCAATAAACGTCATTCCACCAATATCTATAGCACCAAACAATTTCATTTCATCTGTACATGTTTAATCTCCTATTCATTCCTTCCTTGCGTGGTCACAAACGTGCGGAAACTATCCTAAAAATGATCTCAGTTGTCTGAGATATTTTTTAATGATGTCGAATTTAAGTCCAGTTTTCACGACCATATTGAATTGTTGTCACCGCCATTGGGTTACATAATTTCAACAATACTAACTTACTGAATTTTTAAATACGTTTTGGATACACACATGCATACATACACACATATATGCATTCATATATACACACATACATACGTACATACATAATTCATACATACATACATACATACATACAAGCATATACACATACACACATACATACATACATACATACATACATACACACACATACATACATACACACATACATACATTCATACATACATACATACATACATTCATACATACATACCTACACATACATACATACATAATACATACATACACACATACATACCGCTCTTACTATACGGTGCACCAGTTTGGATAGACGCTCTCACGTATGAATACAACAGACGCAAGTACATCAAGGTGCAAAAGCTCATAAACATACTGATTGCCAAAGCATATCGCAATACGTCAAGCGAAGCTTTATACATTTTGGCAGGAACCACACCAATCATCATCAAAGCTGAAGAAGCAGCCAAGCGCTACGACGTTTGGAAAGGACACAGAGCGAACATACAGAAGATTGACAGAGAAGTTGGACTCAACCAATGGCCGCACCCTGCTGACTTCATCAACATCCCAGAAACCAACGGATGCGACGACAAAACGATTCGGGTCTACACAGACGGCGAGCGAGGGGTGGGAGCCGGGGTGGTGATTTTCGTCAACAGCGAACTGAAAGCACGTCACAAATTTAGACTAAACAACAGATGCTCCAACAATAGGGTGAAGCAACTCGCCATTGTTAAGGCGCTGGATTTAATAAACTACTTAGAAATCGCGGACAATAAACCCCGCACAATAGGAGTATACACCGACAGCAGCATTACTATTGACTGTCTGAAGAATGCAAGCAGCCATAATTACCTTATTGAAGAAATCAGGAATAGTTTAATTAACCTCAGAAGTGCTAAACGGACGATTGAGTTCTCGTGGATCAAGGCCCACGCAGGTAACATTGGTAACGAACTAGCTGACCGCTTAGCCAAAGACGCAGCTAGCGACAAAGATATTCCATTCGTCTTCGACAGAATTCCCAAGACCACCCTATACAGTGAACTCGAAGAAGAAGCCACACTTAAATGGCAAGAAGAATGGGAACGGTGTAATAAGGCTGCCATAAATAAACAGTTTTTCCAAACGTACGGGACAGGATTAACCGCCGAATAACAATAAACCCGAATTTCACGGCACTAGTCATGGTAAAACCAAGTCCTACATCTACAGATTTAAAATAACGGATAACGCAACGTGCCCCTGCAACACGGAGGATCAAACATTAGACCACATACTCAACAACTGCACACGCCATAAAAAAAGAGACTTACTTAAGCAGGAAATGCTAAAAACCGGGAGCTGGTCAGTTAGCAACAAGGAGTTAACAAGTAAACATTTGAAACCATTCCTCATATTTACCAAACAAATAGACTTGTAACATTAGTTAAAAGAACCTTACTGCAACTGTTACCTTTATAATTCTGTGA
>Ga0123354_10019970_pt1 | contig 10528 bp, 9 predicted proteins | sample TergutLab28metaG_2_FD_97872 | JGI IMG/M metagenome (GOLD analysis project Ga0123354, IMG submission 97872) | Labiotermes labralis P4 segment gut microbial communities from Petit-Saut dam, French Guiana - Lab288 P4 | ecosystem: Host-associated > Arthropoda: Insects > Digestive system > Gut ...
AATGCGTATTATGAATGTAGCAATGGACAACCTGTACTGATGGACTGTCCTCCCGACATGTATTTCTGTACCCAATTGAATGCTTGTACTTGGTTGTGGGAACCCGGTTGCGTATATGACTGTATCATCGTGAAAAAGTAAACACCAGGTGCAGTATATGATAATGGCGATGCCGCAAATGTCATAAACCACAGAAATGTAATACTCGGAACAAATTGGGAGGAGAGTGATATTGTAGAAATATTTCCATTAAAAACTAATTCTCAATGATTTGTATTCGTGTTGTAATAAAATGAAATATTATGGCATTTTATGAATTTTGTGTTGCTTTCAATAGTTGGAAGACTGTTGTTGAAGGCATGGAAAAGCTGACAAATAAATAGCATTGAAAATTATGAGTAATGATCATTATTGACACACACCCAAATTTAGTCAGTATATTAAGCACTGAAAATGAAACTTTAGCATCTGAAAATATATGCGTATTCAACTGACAAAATATAATCATGTCGTTACTTTCTATGGTTACTTGTAACGAGTTTGTAACGGATGATTTCTGCTGTTTTATGTTCTGTTGGTATAACTGTCTTAAAATATAGTCGTCGTATCAAATACTTTAGGTTATGCGTTCATTTGTGTCTATTTACCAACCTGTAAAGTCCGTCAGCTATACACGAGGCCGACGTAACGACTTTAAATTTGTACTTAATTACTCATGCAATTTTACGTAACAGTCAGTCAATCCGTCCACACCACACACCTTATTATAGTAATCCAAAAATCTGTCTACTTGTTTCGGCTGCATAAGGCAGTCATTATGAGGCTTCGCGTTTAAAAACATAACATTTGGATTCTTATTACTGCAGTTGCACGCACAAAAGTACAGATAGCAGTCGAGTTCTCGACCTTGTATAAAATTTTTGTGAAATTCACGTTTGGGGAATATTTTGACAACATGTAAAATTATTATAAAAACATTATTAATTCGGATCAGTTTGGGGGGGGGGTTGGTTTTGGGCGCGACAACCGCCAGTGGGCCAGAGTCTCCTTATTCGCGAGGTTTCTAGATCAGACACAAAGACGCGCACCTCTGGACGAGTAATCAGCTCGTCGCAAAGACCTCTACCTATCAACAAACAACACACACAACAGACAAACAGCCATGCCCACTGTGAGACTCCAACCCACAATCTCAGCAGGCGAGTGGCCGCAGACCAGCGCCTTCGACCGCGCGACCACTGGGACCGGCAATTAGAATGATTAGCGCTTAAAAATATTAAACTTAGAAAAAATGTACAGTAAAATTTCCAGATTGGTGATTGGTAGGCCAAACGCACGAGTATGTGGTGAGAAACTGAGAATGTGGTGAGCCAATCGTCCGTTGGATGTTTAGCAAAGTTAGTAATATCTGTAATGAATCAGTATAATGTAATAAGACGGATCATACAAAGATACAGTGTGTGGGAATAGTAAGTTGTATCGGAGAACTGTACCTACACTGATGTGCCGCTCTGTATAACACCCTTGATATACAATACAATATAATGCGATATTCACAATATACGAGGTACAAAGTGAATCAATTTTGATCACACCTACATTAAAGGAAGTTCTTCAGTGTGGACTACAGCATGCTCCTACTACTGAATTATGAAAACTTGTGTGGTGTTCAGAATGTAAACCCATCAACTTCCAGTCCATATGGCCTAATGTAGCGGTCTGTTAGGACGTCGAAGGTAAGGACAGGTATGGAGTGGGGAATGTGGGGGTTACGAAATGAGGATTGTACAGACATAGGGTGGGACTGTTGTGTCAATGTCCTCTCTTGCTGGTAATAATTTCAATTAATTTGTTAGAAAAAATAGTACGTTTGTCGTTAAGTTGATTGTCAGTTGTTGCTTCGTTATAAATAAACAATCTTTAAACAGTCTTCCCTGTTATGCAAATAGATACTTTTTTAATACACCACAATCGGGACAAGATAATTAATCGACTCTATTAGCTAACTATTTATTAAAATTTTGGTCTTTAGGCTTGGGAATATTTTCAATTGAGTTATCTTCTCTATAATAAATTTCTTACTGTTGTATGTATAGCTAAGCTATAGTAATTCATTTTCTATATTTCTGAACTGTGAAGCCTGATTATGGCCGTCTCGTGCTGCCGAAACATGTAGCTTTCTTGACTGCTGTAATATGTAGCTTTATGTAACCTTATGTAGGTTCTGTGCAGTATTGGTTTCTCATTATAATTTGCTTCTATATGTTATTTTGTGGTGGACCGTGTAGCTCAGTCGGTATAGCGACTGACTAGGGCTGTACGGTCCGGGATCGAATCCCGGTGAGGATGAGATTTTCCGCCCGTCCAGACCAGCCCTGGGACCCACCCAGCCTCCTATAAAATGGGTCCCGGGACTTTCCGGGGGTAAAGTGTGGCCGGGGCGTGCTGCTGACCACTCACCCCCTTCTAGTGCCGCGGTCATGGAAGAGTAGAGCTATACCTCTACCCACCTTCTGGGCCACACCGGGCCTGCAACGGGATCACATTACCTTTATCTTTGTATGTTATTTTCTAATTACCTTACTTACGTTTTTCAACATTCTTTTCATGTTTCTCTTCTTGTTTTGTATGTTTTATATTTTGTGTATTCTGTGCTTTTGTATTGTTTTGTGTATCGTTTCACCTTTTGTATATAGCCGTCTCTTTCCTCTTTTTATACAAATTTACCGACCACTGCCACCGGGTGGAAACCCAACTGCAGTAAACAAAAATATTATCATATGAACTGAGTATTTTCTACAGACACTTGGTCTTAAGTTTACGTGTTGTATTAACACAAGGTGATTATAAGAAATGCGATTACTTATCTGCCTCTCTGTGTACCTGTAGAAGGTTAAGCACATTGTACACGCCTAGGCAGGCCGTGGGGGTTCCAGGAGTTTGGGTCACCGATCTACGTACTAAGCACGGCCACGGTTGGTCAACTGCGGTGAGTGGAACAGAACTGGCGTTTTGGACCTGGTATGTCCGTTGGCTCCATATGTATCTGCACCGAGATAACTCTTTGAGGCAATAAAGGCAAATTTCTTTGTTAAATCATTTGTTTCTTGTATAATAAACAGTAACATTAAATTTCATGTCTTTCGTACAGTGTACCCAGTGTGGTAAGCTGTAATAATGACCTTCCGGTGCGTAACAAGTGTAGTTCGGTCGACAGACACACAACACAGCAAGTGGCAGTCTCTACCCTGACACAATCTCATCGTCTAAGTCCAATGTATGACAATGTCATGTGTCACATGGACATCACTGAAACAGGATGACAGTAAAAAGAATGTGAACCTTTCTTCGTCTGCAGAAGTGAATGTACATTGTCATGTGACGTAACTCCTTTAACATTAACATCTATGCAGTCATGCGTCGCATAACGACGTTTCGGTCAACAACGGACTACATAGACGACGGTGGTCCCATAATATTATAATATTATAAAACTTGCTATTGTGTTAGAATTGCCTACGCTATTCTGTAGAGTAACATGTTGTACAGGTTTGTAGCATAGGAGAAATATGCTGTACTAGATAGACTAGGTGTTTAGTAGGCTATACTATATAGGTTTGTGTAAGTAGAATTTATGACGTTCGCAAAACGACGAAATCGCTTAACGACGCATTTCTCATAACGTATCCCCGTCGCTAAGCAACGCATTACTGTATTAGAGCAAATATTCCGTATGACCCTAAGATATCGCAGTATAAAGCTGCCTGCATTCTAACTTTCCGTTCTTAGTGACATAAAAATCTGCAACACAGTCTTAACGACTATACGTACTGTTTAAACGTTCACCTTGCACGGTATACACATGTGAGTGGCCACTGTGAAAGACCCATAATCCCTCTTTGTTACCATAACTGTGTGATATTTAGAAGAAGTTAATTCATTTTCAAAGGTCATAGATCACATGAACTGTGCCTAATGATGACTCATTAAAATATAATCACGATGCACCAAGGATTTTAATAAATTCCAAAAAGAGCAGATCTGTCACCGCATAGTGACAGAGTCTCAAACTTTAATGTGGTTGGTACTTTGACACAATGCATAAAAGAAGCAGGATTTGTTATATCATTTGCGACTGGACGGGTGTGAGTGCCTTCTGGTGATAGGCAACGTTTTCTCACACTTGTTGTAGGATGTCAGGTTTGGCGATGGCTATCTGAGGCGAGCAGTTCAGAGATAGGTACTGTGCTCGACAAACGGGAACGCCTTTGACCTTGACAGCGTGAGTAATTTCCTTTGACTCATAACAAGCCACGTGGAGAAATACAGGGTGTTTCAGCAGTAACCTGACATATTTCGGAAGAACATCCTTATATTAAATTAGATAGACACAACCCGAATATAGCTACATCCAAATTTTAAGGGCTGTGAAGAAAACGACGCTGGGAAAATATGGCAAAATAAAGAAGGAATAAACCTAGTAAAGTATTTTATGACGTCTAAACAAGACATGAACCTAGTAACGCATTCAAAGACACCTTTATATGATATGAACCTACAAACGTATTTAATGATACCTAGATAATGCATTAATCTAGTGATGTGCTTATGATACCTAGAAAAGACACGAATCTAGTAGCATATTTAGTGATACCTAGATGACACCTGAACTTATTAGACAGAACAGAGTTTAATGATGAATTAGCACACCTACAGAAACCTACCAACAGCCTAAGGATTTACAACGAAAATCCATGGGGTTCTTGGAACCGACTAGAAATATACACTTTAAAAATTATACCTTTGCCAAATCTTTACATATACCGATCTAAACGCAATTCCTAATCGTAATAATTTATAAAATATCACATTGGTCACGCATGCCTGAAACAAGGTAAAGCCAGCAATAATTCTCTTTGTTGTGTTTGAAATATTTCATTGTTGATGGCTCAGCACAAGTAAAAATTTATTGGACACAGCATTGTTGACATGAAAACAGAATGGTGTGTGTGTGTGTGTGTGTGTGTGTGTGTGTGTGTGTAAGACGCATGCTCAAACACAGATGCAGTTTCTTAGAATGGCTGCTACAGGCTCTTTCCCTTCTGACCTGATTTGTTTCTTGTAAAGTGAGAAAAATTGGGCCAAAAAGTTGTATGGGTGGTTTCTTTAAAATGTTAACGGAACTCCAGACATGCCTGCCGCCAGACAAGGCTAATAACTGATGGAAAAATGAATGTAAAATGAATGTAGTCAAGGCTTTGGTACTTACAGATCCACGAACAACATTTTAAAAAATTGGCAAAACGCTTGAGAATCTGCAGGATTCGATCAAGGGTTTGACTAAAAATTCATGCACGCGAATTCTTTACAAAACTCACTGCGCAGCTTCTCGCTTTCGAAAAAACAGAAGCAGACGGAGAATTTGCATCGACCAGCAAAAATCTGAAGGGGAGAAGTTCAGGAAATTATTATGATAGGCGACGACATTAAGTCTAGGTTTACGAAGCGGACACGAAGGGGTAGGTGAGGAGAGAGTCTATGGGTACGAAGTGGACATGAAGCGGCAGCTGAGGAGACAGTCCATGGGTAGGAAGTGGACATGAAGCGGCAGGTGAGGAGACAGTCCATGGGTAGGAAGTGGACACGAAGCGACAGGTGAGTCCATGGGTAGGAAGTGGACACGAAGCGTCAGGTGAGGAGACAGTCCATAGGTACGAAGTGGACACGAAGTGGCAAGTGAGGGTTCTGAGTCTATGGGTACGAAGTGAACATGAAGCGGCGGGTGAGGAGACTGAGTCCATGGGTACGAAGTGGACATTAAGTGGCAAGTGAGGAAACTGAGTCTATGGGTACGAAGCGGATATGAAGCGGCAGGTGAGAGACAGTCTATTAGTACGAAATGGTTATGAAGCGGCAGGTGAGGAGACTGAGTCTATGGGTACGAAGCGGACATGAAGCGGCAGGTGAGGAGACAGTCTATGGGTAGAAAGTGGACATGAAGCGGCAGGTGAGGAGACTGAGCCGATGGATACGAAGTGGACATGAAGCGGCAGGTGAGGAAAGAGTCTATGGTTAAGAAGTGGACACGAAGCGGCAGTCTTGAAAGTGTAAGGCAAACGATGCACGTCAGGGCACATCGAATGTGGCAATGAGGAGACATTCCATGGGTAGGAAGTGGACACGAAGTGGCAGGTGAGGAGACTGTCCATGGGTACGAATTGGACACGAAGTGGCAAGTGAGGAGACTGAGTCTATGGGTACGAAGTGAACATGAAGCGGCGGGTGAGGAGACTGAGTCCATGGGTACGAAGTGGACATGAAGCGGCAGGTGAGGAGACAGGCCATGGGTACGAAGTGGACATGAAGTGGCAATTGAGGAGACTGAGTCTATGGGTACGAAGCGGATATGAAGCGGCAGGTGATGAGACAGTCTATTAGTACGAAATAGATATGAAGCGGCAGGTGAGGAGACTGAGTCTATGGGTACGAAGCGGACATGAAGCGGCAGGTGAGGAGACAGTCTATGGGTAGGAATTGGACATGAAACGGCAGGTGAGGAGACTGAGTCTATGGGTACGAAGCGGACATAAAGCGGCAGGTGAGGAGACTGAGCCGATGGATACGAAGTGGACATGAAGCGGCAGGTGAGGAAAGAGTCTATGGGTATGAAGTGGACACGAAGCGGCAGTCTTTAAAGTGTAAGGCAAACGATGCACGTCAGGGCACATCGAATGTGGCAATGAGAACCGTTGTCACTGTTGTGTTCAACCGCCGAAGTTAAGTAGCCTGCAGCTTCGTTCCTAGATGTCAGACAGCGAATCCAGACTGTCACCCTTTGTAACAGAAGCAGTGAAAATGAAACGGCCGAAGATTCGGAAAATCAGCCGTTTCTTAACCCACCAAAGCGGCGCACACACGGCGCTCTCTTCGTACATTTCTGTCGACAAATAGACAGCCACCCTAACGCCCTGATCTCTTACCAGAAGACATTTTGGTTTTGCTTGAATTTAGATTTAGCCTAAAAGGACGTCCAATTGAAGCAGTACAGAATGTACAAGAGAAATCGTTAGGGCAACAAAAGTGATTTCTTTGAAAACAGTACCACACCATGACGATATATACAGGGAGAAGATGTTTAGCACCACTCGTTATTAACCTCGGCGGTTAGCAGGCGTGAGGGGTCAAATTTACGCCCTGGCCCGTTTTAGGCGGGAAAGAACCCATTTTCTATATGGAATGCTGGAAAGACTTAATCGTCAGTGGGATCTTTGCATTCATGCAGAGGAAAATATTTGGCAAAGGGAATAATGTTGAATAAAATGTATCTGGTGTGTATTCTGATTTATTTATTGATTAAGTCCTAGAACGTTCTGAAAGTACGTGAGTAGACTGTAGGTACAGACCATTCAGATATCAAAATATAACCAAAATGCACTACACAAAGTAACAGCTAAAATATCCAGTCGTTCATTCTCCTGCTTAATTCAAACGACCAATCATAACACAGAACACTCACTGCTTAAGTTTTGCACATGCGTTTAATGTAATTATTTAACTGTCACTCCGCCATATTCAAACGACCGCGATATTAGTGACTCAACCCGCGTTTACTCACCGCCGTTTCGAGATCACCTCCTGCCCTTTACTGCAACTCTAAGCGAACAAATGGTGAGAGCACCGCCACTTTCCTTGCTATTTTGTCAACACGAGGCTCGCTTGTCACCTGTGCCTTCCCTTCAGCCGGTTTCTTTAAGCACACATCAATAACAGAACACAGAACAAGGCCTGTGCATCCTAGCGGAGCCGCCACACTTGCAAAATGACAGACGTTCAGTCACTTCGACATGATTCGCAGTGAGAGTGTACAATTGAGAAGTAATATTTACACAGTGGTAGCCTACACTAAGAAATTAAGAGCAGAATGAAGTCAGGGAACGATTATTTTTCGGTGCAGAATCTTTTGTCTTCCAGTTTGCTATCCAAATATTTAAAGATTAAGATACACAGAATTATAATTTTGCCTACTGTTTTGTATGGGTGTGAAACTTGGTCGCTTATATTGAGGGAGGAACGTAGGCTGAGGGTGTTTGAGAATACGGTGTTGAGGAGAATATTTGGGCCTAAGAGGTAACAGGGGAATATAGAAAATACATAATGGGGAGCTTAATGATATGTGTACCTCACCCAATATTTTTCGGGTGATAAAATCAAGAAGAATTAGATGGGCGGGACATGTAGCGCGTATGGGAAGAAGGGAGGCGTATACAGGGTTTTAGTTGGGAAACCTGAGGGAAAGGGACTACTTGAGAGAACCCGATATATATATATATATATATAGGGGGATAATATTAAGATGGGTCTTCAGAAAGTGGGATGTGGGGGTATGGATTGGTTTGAGCTGGCTCTGGATAAGGACAGGTGGCGGGCGTTTGTGAATGCGGTAAACGAGCTAGTCAAGAAATTCGGGGAATTTCTTGACTAGCTGAAAACCGGTCAGCATCTCAAGAAAGAATGTGCTCCATGGAGTAAGCAAGTAAGTAAGTAAGTAATTTGCCTACACTGACATTACCCAACGTCTTCCCCCCATCTTGTGACTTTTGTAACTTGCCTTCTGAAACTCTGGCAGCAAATATCAGCTGCGTGCGTTCGTTCCTCGTTTTGTCTCCAATCAGCATCCTTCCGCTGTCACTGTCCACGTCCCACGTGTGTCAACTGCTCCTTTGTTATGACAGAATCTCCCGTTCTGGACGTCTTGGTCTCAAAGGCTACTGCATTTCCCATACTTGCTGACGGTGCTGAATGTTGCAGCCAGCGTTCAAAATTCGCCGTCCATTCGCTTTAGTGCCTCTTTCTTTCAGTTCATTTCGCCACATTGTTGCATTTCTTCTGCCATTGTACGCACTGAGTCCAGCATCTTACCCACATCCAAGTCCTCTTGGATACCTTACACCGTCTCTTGGACTGACAGACCATGAAGAAGGAGGTAGCACGTGTCACCGAAACGTCTGTAACTATTGAGTCGTCAGCAAATTGCTATATCCCACAAGGCTTCAGCCTTCATTAAAGATAATAGGAGCATCTCAAACCTCAATTTGTCTCCCATATTGTCACGGTTTTATTTAACGTGACTGCGTAATCTTTAACCCTTAATTTTAAGGTGTGTCATCCCCGTTGTATTAGGTCAATAATACAAAGCTGCAGTGTGTGTGTGTATATATATATATATACAGTCATGAACACAACAATATTACAATTAGTAGCAATATATAATATACAACTACATGTTTCGGCCCTGTATATAGGCCTTCATCAGGTTGTCCAAAGAACTTATTAAGTGGCTACACAGCATGTGTGGTAATTTTGGAAGGAGGACGAGATCACGTCTTACATCATAAATCGTGGGATTAGTAAACTTTACTAAACTGTTGATGCGTACTTCATCATGTGAATGCATAGGTATTAATCTTATGATCCTATCATATGATTAAACTAACATGTTAAAGAGTTACAACATTTGTGAACATCTTATAATTAAACTATATGTCGAATTCTTCTGCAACATCTTCAAATGTTTATGCTTACCTATCTTTCTCTTTGGGGGCCGGAATAGTTCAGTCGGTATAGCGACTTGCTACGGGCTGAACGGTCTGGGGATCGAATACCGGTGGGGGCGAGATTTTCGGCACCTGTCCAGACCGGCCCTGTGGCGCACCCAACCTCCTGTATAATGAATACCGGGTCTTTCCCGGGGGTAAAGCGGCCGGAACGTGGCGTTGACCACCCACCCCATCTAGCGCCCAGGCTAAAGAAAGAGTAGAGTTATACCTGTACTCCCTCTCTGGGTCTTCGTGGTCTATTCTGGGGTGTACTTTATCTTTACCTTCACCTTTTATCTTTCTTTTTTTTTTTGTGCACTGTCCGGTTCTGTTCCACTGCCCGCAGTCCCTTCGAAACGTCTGCAATCAGTAACCCTGCTACTCCGTGTAAGAGCCCAGAAGACCTGAATCCTCACTTTCAACGCCGTTTAAACTTCGAATCTCACATTTTTACTTTCTCTTCGCGTCCCTTTCTACGTCCCGGCTCTGTCCGACCCCGGTCAGCTTCCCCGCTAACGGCCATCATGACAGTCCGCTGTCTCTGTTGTGACCCCCCTGTCCCTATGTACAGAAACCTCCTCAATTTCAACTCCCTCATCAACATTCGGCCACCTGGCAGTCTGTGTCTCCTTCTTATTCATTAATAACGCTACTCTCCAATATGCTTTACATCCAGAATATGGGCACACAGTCGAATGAAGAAGCAAGGGAGCTATCGATCTCAAGGTTCGTGATTTTGTTGTTAGGGGCAGCGTCAATTTTCGGGGTTTTTTTGTCATGTTCAGGGCAGGAACGCGTTTTGACGAGGGAATGTTTCTCGTGTGGGTGTGTGTGTGTGTGTGTGTGTGGATAGATGTGTGTATGTATGTATGGGTGTGTATGTTATGTTTGGGTGTGTGTATGTATGTGTGGGCATGTGTATGTTATGTGTG
>Ga0123354_10019971_pt1 | contig 10528 bp, 5 predicted proteins | sample TergutLab28metaG_2_FD_97872 | JGI IMG/M metagenome (GOLD analysis project Ga0123354, IMG submission 97872) | Labiotermes labralis P4 segment gut microbial communities from Petit-Saut dam, French Guiana - Lab288 P4 | ecosystem: Host-associated > Arthropoda: Insects > Digestive system > Gut ...
CCGCCACCACCACCACCACCACCACCACCACCACCACCACCACCACCACCATCACCACCACCACCACAACCACCACAACCACCACCACCACCACAACCACCACCACAACCACCGCCGCTGCCACCGCAACCGCAACCGCCACCGCCACCGCCGCCACCACCACCACCACCACCACTACCACCACCACCGCCACCACCACCACAACAAGAACAACAACACCTTCGGTAACTTAGTGTATTTGTATGCGTGTGTTTGTGTGTGTGTGTGCGTGTTTGTGCGTGCGTCATTGCTTGTGTGCGTGCGTTAGAGTTGAATAATAAGTTGTTCACAGCTTCGCAACCCACCGGCTGATAACACAGCCCAAACGTTTATTCTGTTGGTGTGTACTAACACTACTGACATGAATATTGGTTGCCTTGATTCAGGGTTTTCCCAATTTTCCCCATTAATTAAATTAAACAGCGATAGTTCTAATTTTCAAAGTATAATTTTAACCGATGCCGATTTACAGGTGGTTAGACTTAGCAGCCATACGGTAAGGTGCACTGCGGCGAAACGCTTTATAAGTGAAACTAAATATGCTGACTTCTCACTCACATCATGAATTTAATTTTTTTTAAATTCCATTAGAACTAAATTTATCTTATTAATTTCCGTTAAAAGCTAATATTCCGTGTCTCACATACGACAACACAACTATACGAATTCTTACTTCTTGTGCAAAACTAAGCTACGTTCTCAATACTTCCGCAAGATTGCTCCTGAAGACAGCAAATACATACCGGTCGTCTCTGTAATTCTTGCCAGCCTGAATTTCTTACTTTAATTACTGTATCTTACAATATTACTCATAGTGTAATTAATATCAGCTACAACTATTCAAAGTAGCTACACATAGTTTTACAATTACACATTTTAAATCCTATTATTAAAGTTTTCCTAATGTACATACGATGCAAGTTCATATTTTATTGCACATGTTTGTAAGGTCCGAAATCTCCAACCAATATTGCAGCTGTATTACTTCCTTCTATTCCGATGTCCGCGCAGTCTAAGGTCTGCTTTTGTGGCCGCGAATTCGTTGAGTTTGCGAGTTCGATTCCCGAAGAAGCCATGATTGTCTGCCGCTTGTGAATTGTGTGTTTTCAGGTAGAGGTCTGTGTATCGGGCTGATCACTCGTTCAGAGGAGTCCTCCCTACCGAATGTGGTGTGTCTGAGTGTGATCGTGAAGCCTGGACAATGAGGAGGTCCAGGTCCACTGGGGGATGCTGCACCATAAAGAACTTTCTTATTTTTATATTCATGATATTGGCCTGATGGAAATTAATGGTAAAATGAAGTCAAGGAATGCTTACTGTCATTCGATGCAGAATCTTTTGTCTTACAGTCTGATATCCAAAAATTTGAAGATTAAAATATACAGAACTATATTTTTGCCTGTTGTTTTGTATGGGTGTGAAATTTGGTCGCTCACATTGAGGGAGAAGTGTAGGCTGAGGGTGTTTGAGAATAGGGTGCTGAGGAGAATATTTGGGCCTAAGATGGACGAAGTGACAGGAGAGTGAACTACACATTGAGGAGCTCAATGATCTGTACTCCTCACCCAATATTCTTCGGGTGATCAAATCGAGAAGAATTAGTTAAGTGGGGCATGTGGCACGTATATGGGAGAGGAGATGTGTATACAGGGTTTTGGTGGGGAAACCTAAGGGAAAGAGACCACTTGAAAAACCCAGGTATAGATGGGAGCGTAAAATTAACACGGATGTTCAGGAAATGGGATGTGAGGGCATGGACTGGACCGAACTAGCTTAGAATGGGGACGGTTGGCGGGCACTTGTGAGTGCTGTAATGAACATTCGGATTCCATAAAATGCGGGGAATTTTTTGACTAGCTGAAAACCGATTAGCTTCTCAAGACGGACTCTGCTCCATGGAGTGAAAAAGTAAGTTATCGCCTTGATGATAGTTACAAGTAAGTAACAGAGACGTGTAGCTGATTTGTTAAATAGTAAATCTGCTGGAGTAGTGTCCGGGCTGCAGGCTGCAGGCTGCTACCCGGACACTACTCCAGCCTAACCGCACCTAACCTCCAACATACAGCAAACCAAGAACGAAACGACCAATGTGGTAATCAACATTATAGTCGTGAGCACCTGATGATGGGCATAGTAATGCCCGAAACATGTTGAGCATATAAGAAGTACAATAAAATAATAAGTGACATCTAGTTGGTTTTATTCTTCAGTTATCACAATGATGCACGGTCCAACAAACATCGAAGTAAATCTGTGCTTTAACTGAGAAAACATGCATGTTTAGTTCGTTGTAAACACAAGGGGGGAAAAGAAACATAATCGATATGCTTCATAACTTTTTCTATCGTCACAATACAGAGCACACAACACAACCTTTGAAGAGCATACTGCTTTTGTCTTCAGGTAGTGTCTGAAGACAAAAGCGGTTTGCTCTTTAAACGTTCCATTTTTGTGTTTTATGTTCACTGAAGACTGGCAAAGTTCAGATGCACATCACTAATTCAAAACCATTTGCAATCACAAGCTATTATCTATGGTGCACTGGTTGCGTCATAAGATACAAAGGATACCAATTTGTTAGTTTAAAACCATTTGTACAATGGTTAAAATCATGCGTGTTGCATTGATATTATGTATGCTACAAGCTTGTGAAGCCTATATATAAAATCTATTTATAGTGCCTATGTATATTTTAGTCTCTGATGGGCTGCTGCTTTCCTGTATTATGCAGGGTTTTATTTTCAAAATACTTCAAATTATACTTGGGGCCCATAGGGGTGTAGAGTGTTCAGAAACACCCCGTGTCTTTGTTTGGTAACGTTCCGGTGTCATGGATGGTTGAGTAGTCAAAGTAATACTTCAAAATGCTTAAACAAAAGACTGTATTTGATCTTTCACGGAACACACAGTCATTAATAAATTTCTGTGAACATTTCTTGTAACTGTCTGTTGCCCAACTTGGACAATGAATGAAACAAAAGCGAATGAAGCTTCATTGGCGCCCTGAAGTTCAATATATCTTCTACCGCACCGAATTTTACGAAATTCGACGACTTTCTGGGGAAATGTATTACGAAGTTCACACTGATGAAACAAATAAAAAAGTAGAGAAAGACACACATTTCCTTTACCGATATTACGTCATTTATGGCTGGCACTGTAAAAACGGGTCAGGAAACTCAAGCCTGCGGAACAATTTTTGAAATTGGATTCCTTGCCGAATTTCATATAAATCACATAAAGTTTCAGTCGCTGATATTATGTGGCAGAGGGAGGAAAGGATGCAGTCACCAGATATGGCTTTCCTTTTTTGTTTCATAAATACGTGGCAAAAGTATGCCCCGTCAGAATATAGAGTTCCTTCCTATAACAATTTTTGGTTCATTAATTAACAGAGTGGCTGCATACGGTTAATGATATAATTTAATCTGACTGAAAAGACAAGAAAACCTGTCACGAAATTAATAATTAATTAAATCCTAATCAGTTTAATTATAATTACAATTGAGAAACTACAATTTGCAAATATTCTGATTTATTTACTTCTAAAAAACTCTACATGTTTCGGGCGATGTTTTCGCCCATCATCAGGAGCATATCACTGTAACTACAGCTTCTAGTATTGTCCACTGATGCTGCTGCTGGTTGGTGTTGCGTGTTGGGTGGAACACCCAACATCGTCCGAAACATGTAGAGCTGATTAGAAGTAAATAGATCAGAATCGTTGCATCTTGTTGGTTATCAGTTGTAATTACACTAACGATGCACGGAAACACGAACGTTGAATTCAGTTTAGTTATTTCTGGCTAGAATACACTGATATTTTTAGCGTTTTGAAATGTGCTGATATCTTGGTTTTAACTCATTCTATGACGATAAATCTCGATAAGGGCTCTACATTTTTTTATTTGCGTTATATTTCTAAAATGTTGTTTCATCTTCACTTGGTTGTATTAGGATTACTTGTCCTACCGCTGGATGATACACCGTCTGACCTAATGATATCACCAGGTGATCCAAAAGTAAGCGACCAAATAAATACTTTTTCCTTTCCTTTTCTCCGATATTTCCGATCTGTCTCTTGGCCTAAATTGTTCAATTCTTTCTTCTTGTCCTCATTTCCCGCCAGTAGCTTTTCCCAATTACCTATTATTATCCGCCACACAAAATTCGCCAATTATCGCCAGGTAATCTCAGTACCCATAAGAAAGTTATTACTCTTGCTATGGCTTTGCGACAGGATTTAATCCATTCAGTCTGAAGACACGCCGTTTCGGAGATTGATTTCTTCTTGGCCCTTGGATTAAAAACATGAGAAGAAGGATACTCAGTGAGACCTAATAAATAAAATCCAATTTAGACATTGGAACTATTAATTTCAGTAAAATAATAATAAAATTGATAATAACAGTAAAAATAATAGACCGTTGTCACTGTATTTATCACCATAAAAATATTAGGTATGATATCCCCCGTCTGCAGCACGATTCTATTCCTACTGCTCCAGTTTGATGGGGCGCGTGTGTACAGGGTGGGCCTACAGCTTGTATTTATATATAAATCTTCTCTCCCCTTCCTCACATCCCAACCTGCCTCAACATTTACCTATCTGGCGTAGGTTCAGATCAACCTCCTGGAAAGGGATGTTTTTTTGTCTCCCCTCTCAGAAAGGTAAATGCACTGTTAAGATATTCCCCCCTTCCACCCTTCCTTTATCTTCAGACTTCCTACATCTCACGGAACTGATTCTTACTCTTTCATTTCTCTCCGGTTTGCCACGGTCCTTTGGCGACTCTTAAGTGTACTTATTTCAGTACACTTTTTCCGCATGATTTTAAATATTGCATTGAGTATGTTATTCGTTTGGTCCACACAAAATTTATTCCTGATATATTGGGCGACGCAGCACAGTGTTACTGAAACAGATGCTTCAGTATGCCATGAGATAAGTAGGCTAACTGGGGAGGGATTTATGTATTTAACAATTAGGGAAATAATTACTATTCGCAGCAACTTTTATAACAATAATACAGTTACAGTTTATTCACAATGTACAAGTTTTCTACAATTCTTGAAGCGAAGTTAAAATATTTCCCTAAACAGCATTGAATATGGGTGTTTACTGTGAGGTAAGAGTCCAGTTTACAAAAACAATAATTTAACTAAATTCGTGCTTCCAAGCCTCTGTATGAAACATAATGTAAAAACAGAGGGAAGGGAATATGGACTGCAGCTTCACGGATTTTATACTTTGCCTTCTCTGTCAGATATCACTTTGCACGGTTCCCTAGACTACGGCTGGTACCTTCTTCTGGAACCAAAACGCGCTTGGTCAATACACTCCGTGCCTATTGTGAAACCCACAGGTTCAATAGACAAACAGCCGCCACTGGACCCTATCCTAACCATAATTAATCTAATTCGTAGTCTAACGCTCTTTTTCTTATGATTCCCATTAATATTATCGTTCAAAACACTACTAGGTTTTCCAAATTGTTTCTTCTTTTCTGGTTCTCCGACTAAACGTGTCTATAAGGTTTAAAGCTTCAGAGTCGGATATTGGCTGCATGAGAGACTTTTGTGTTATTGAAAGATGTAATAAAATTCTTCACTTGAATCGACGACGTTTAAGTCTTCTCTAATGTTTATTGGACCGTGCATCATTGTGATAGCTGAAGAATAAAAAACCAACTATGTCACTTGTTACTTTCATTTTACTTCTTAGAAACTCAACATGTTTCGGACATTAATATGTCCGAAACATGTTGAGTTTCTAAGAAGTGAAGTAAATACAACAAGTGACATATAGTTGGTTTTTTTTATTGGTCAGCTAAGTCTTCTATTATAGTATGCTACGTCGTTTTGCAATTCGGTGCGTTTCGAATAATTATAACACCTGCAGCTTCAGGGTCAAGCATTCTTAATTTTTCTTCAACTGATTTGACTCTAAATATAAAGGAAATACGTTCCTTCAAAACGTCGTAAAATTATTGACACAGGGACACAGCATAATGTCCGAGAAGAATTGATATTTAACAGCACCGCTGTGAGAATATCAAAACTCTCAAATTCAGTAAGTCTGAAATTTGTGGCAGCAAGTTTCTCCGAAACGTCGGGACAAACTTATTATCACACACGGTATAATGTTTCAGACGTCAACTGCTTGAGTAAGGTACTGTATGGTTTCTCTTTAAACTCCTAGTGTGCACCACCCAACCCCGTACCATCCTTGATGTCCCATTCTTAAGCCTACTTAATAAAAAGGTAAAGTAATCCCGTTACAGGCCCGATGTGGCCCAGAGGGTGGTTAGAGGTATAGCTATACTCTTCCATGACCGCGGCACTAGAAGGGGGTGAGTGGTCAGCAGCACGCCCCGGCCGCACTTTACCCCCGGGAAGGACTCGGTACCCATTTTACAGGAGGCTGGATGGGTCCCAGGGCCGGTTTGGACGGGCAGAAAATCTCATCCCCACCGGGATTCGATCACAGACCGTCCAGCCCATAGTCAGTCGCTATACCGACTAAGCTACCCGGCACACAGTAAGCTAACTTAGTGCAAGAACATATTAAGATATTTGATCTTCATGCAATTACCCTGCACTCTTTTTCCATCCTACACTTCAACACCCTTTTCTCAAACACGTCCAGTCTTCTTGTTCAGGATTTCCAGCATTTTCCCCAACTCAGGTGTTGAAACCAGTACCGGTGTATAAACTGAACCAATTTAAATGAATACCTTCACAGTAAATACAAACCCATTGTTCTCTATACTACGTTCTTTCTCAGTATCTGAACCGTTTATTTTCCTTTCTTCAGCCCCCGCTTGGGAAACTATAAAAACCTCTTCATCCCCTTCCGTAACCTACCCTCATCTCATACGATTTATGATAAAAAATCCCTTCTCCCTTACGAGATATCTTAACATTTGAGAAAGAAAAAAAAAGAAGTAGAGAAACCGAAAGAATAAATCTATCAAAGGAATAGCCCTTACCTACGGTGTTCATTAACATCAAGGAAGGGGTCAATGTCCTATTGTGGTACACACAACCTCAAAAGTACTTGAAATGTACTTGAAATAAACCATTATAAAGCAAATAATCGACGAGACTAAATCGGTGGTAGAGAATTTCCTCGAAAAGAAGACAATTAAGCTGCTAGTTAATGTGATTTGCTTTGTTATATTTGAGCTTTAGCAAGCTGCTATATCGATGAGGCTTTCTAATTGTACATGGAAGGTATACATTTCGAACCTCAACATGTCCACCAAATTCTATTAAGAAATATTTTGTGGAATTCCTTGTTCTCTTTTAAAGAATGTAACAAAATAGATTGAATAAAAAATAAATTAAGATACATGTTACGCAATATTAACCACAACTACCTTACAGTAATTTGAAAAGGACGCTAACTTACTAAGATTAAATCTTAAAGAAGCAAGTGGAAGAAATTCATTGCACTGTACATGCCTCGTACTGAAGATCTAAAAGTAAATAAGGGATCGGACGTTGTGATGTCAAAATTTTCAAAAGCGCTTTTTTTTGGTTGTCATGTTAAATTGTTAATAGTTACCGACGTTTCGAAAACAAGGCAAAATTTAAAATCTTCTAAATTTAACGTTCATATTTCCGTGCATCTTTAGTGTAATTGTGATTGATAGCCAACAAGACGCAACTACTTTGATCTATTTATTTCTATTTAACTCTACATGTTTCGGGCGATGTGTTCACCCATCTTCAGGATCATATCACTGTAAATACAGCTGTCCACCGCTGTTGCTACTGGCCAGTAGCAACGTCGGTGGACAATACCACAAGCTGTATTTACAGTGATATGCTCCAGATGATGGGCGAAAACATCGTCTGAAACATGTAGAGCTAATTAGAAATAAATAGATCAAAGTAGTTGCATCTTATTGATTCTTCTTCTTCTTCTTCTTCCACAGCTCTAGAACTCTTTGTGAGTTTTGGCTTGCTCAATTATTCCTCTCCATGGTTTCTTTTCCTGTGCCTTCTGTTTCCAATTATTTACTCCCATCTTCCTCAAATCGTCTCTCACGTCATCATCCCATCTTAATCTTGGCCTTCCTTTCGGTCTAGTTGAGCGTGGTTTCCATTTATAAATGCTTTTAACTACTCTTTCGCATCTTATTGGTTATCAATCATAATTATACCTCGAATCTTCGTTACACATTTACCCAAACATACAGCTGCACATGTCAGAAAACTTCAACATGATGCTTTGAAATCTGACACAATTAGGTCCGCCGAAAGAGGGTTTAGGCCCCAGATGAAAGTTTCATCAGCTCCCTGCCCCCTCCCAGCAAGAACGTATGGGCTAAAAATCTTTACAATAACTCGAAAAAACTGACTCTCCGTTGCAAAGAGACTTGAGATTAGTCTGAAAGAGTTAATTTGTGCAATCGACAAATAAAGACACCACAGAGAAATGCACAAATATAAGCAATCTATTCAGGTCCGGGGCCCCTTTCCGGACCGCCAGATCCCGGTATTTTGTACCGGCTTCCCCCTCGTCTATCTCGCTTGCACAGGGCAGAACTACAATTGCGCTGGTTCCTGCACCACTGCTCAAGTGAATATAATAAATTAATTCCTCACCTAAAAATTGTACTTACGTGCCATATAATTCCAATTTTCGTAGCTTAAGCGTATCTTTTGTGAAAGCGTCGACGGTGGTGAAGGGGAAGTAAAGTTTTAGAGACTAATTTGTATCAACATTCGTATATAGACATTTATTTCAACTTTGCAGGGAATACAGTGCTTCCATAGGGAGAATAATATTTTAATTTTGTTCAGCTGGACAGTGGGCCCGGTAGCTCAGTCGCCATAGCGAGGAGCTACCGGACTGGACGGTCCGGGATCGAATCCCGGTGGGGACGAGATTTTCCGCCTGTCCAGACCGGCCCTGGGGCCCACCCAGCGTACTGTAAAATGGGGTACCGGGTCTTTCCCGGGGGTAAAGTGCGGCCGGGGCGTGCTGCTGACCATTCACCCCCTTCTAGTGCCGCGGTCATGGAAGAGTAGAGCTATACCTCTACCCACCGTCTGGGCCACACCGGGCCTGTAACGGGATCACTTTACCTTTACAGCTGGACATTTCGACTTTGTTATAATAACCTTACGAAATACAAATAAAATGTGTTGACACAATTCAAGATGTAAGTGTTAAACCTTAACACAAATGTGCAGCTGCTACAGACTGAAGTGTTAACTGGGGTGGAACTTTTTGTTAGCTGCCGTATACTGCGTGGCGCAAAGTTACTAGGATCAAAGCGTGAAAAATAATCACGTGACTTTGTGCATATGCAAAAATTTTGAATTCAAGAAAGGAACAAATTTTGTAAAATTGTGGCTGTTCAAAAGAACTGAACCCGACGGTGCTCGTTTTAATGTTAGTCTTGTCTGCAGACGCGGTGTGATAAGGCAAATGTCTTGACATCAGTCTACGCAGTCATAAACGAGCTGAATTGTGGTTGGACCAAAATTACTCTGCTTGGACTAAAAAGCAAGTTGACCGAAGCAAAAGACCTAAAATCTGCATAGAAAGTCCTGCATTTTAGCATGTAGTGTACATTCCGGAACTGCTTTTTATATGAAATTTTTTATCCAAGTCATGGGGTGAGATTTCAGGCTACGATTCTCCCAACAGCTTCACTAGCTGGCACGCTAAGGTCAAGGGGATGACATACAAGTTTCTGGAGAACTGGAAAGACGCTGAGCGAGCCCTTCCTCACTTCAGGTGAGAAGTGTCAATAAATAATAGCAACTCTACCCTGAAATACCCATTAGGAAGAACACGCAAGCACCCAACACGCTTTCTCACCGTATCATATTAGAACCCATTAGCGCGCAAATTTGCAATTAATTAACATGTCTTTCTCCGTCAGAAAAATGACTTCAACTTATCGTTATTTTCAGATGGCACAGCTTCGGATATACTGCTGCCATCTGTTGACATAGCTGGCAAATGCTAAGGAGTGACAAGACACGTCGCTCATACTCGTTACTCACACGTACAACGTAAACTCTCTCACAAATATATTTATTTTTTCCAAGTAGTCATACACAGTTCAAACATATAGCAGAGTCCGGGTAGGCAAGGATGTATCTGACAGGTTCCCTATTAGGAATGGTTTGAAACAAGGAGACGCTCTATCACCAATGCTTTTTAACTTCGCTTTATAGTACGCCATTAGGAGGGTTCAGGTAAACCAGAATAGTTTGAAACTAAATGGTACACATCAGCTTCTGGCTTATGCCGATGATGTTAATATACTGGGAGGAGGTATACATACTCTAAAGGAAAACGCAGAAGCTTTAGTAGCTGCTACTAGAGAGATTGGACTGTAAGTAAGTGCTGATAAAACTAAGTACATGGTCATGTCTCGAGATCAGAATGCAGGAAGAATTCAGAGTGTGAGGACTGATAATAGTACCTTCGAGAGGGTGGAAGAGTTTAAATATTTGGGAA
>Ga0123354_10019972_pt1 | contig 10528 bp, 8 predicted proteins | sample TergutLab28metaG_2_FD_97872 | JGI IMG/M metagenome (GOLD analysis project Ga0123354, IMG submission 97872) | Labiotermes labralis P4 segment gut microbial communities from Petit-Saut dam, French Guiana - Lab288 P4 | ecosystem: Host-associated > Arthropoda: Insects > Digestive system > Gut ...
CCGCGCGGCCCGCTGCTGGCCGGCATCGGCGACAACGCCGGTGTGGTCGATATCGGCAACGGCTGGGCTGTGACGTTCAAGCTGGAATCGCACAACCACCCCAGCTTCGTCGAGCCGTACCAGGGCGCCGCCACTGGCACCGGCGGCATCGTGCGCGACATCCTCGCCATGGGCGCGCGCCCGATCGGAGTGATGGACGCCCTGCACGTCGGCCCCCTTGACGCAGCGGACACCCGCCGGGTGTTGCCGGGTATCGTGGCCGGCGTCGGCGGCTACGGCAACTGCCTTGGGCTGCCAACCATTGGCGGCGAGCTGATTTTCGACGAGTGCTACGCCGGGAACCCTCTTGTCAACGTGCTGTGCGTCGGCCTGCTGCGGCATGAAGACCTGCGTCTGGCCAAGGCCAGCGGCACCGGCAACCTGGTGGTGATGTACGGGGCGCGCACCGGCGGCGACGGCATCGGCGGGGCGTCGATACTGGCGTCCGAAACCTTCGACGACACGAAGGCTGCCAAGCGGCCCAGCGTGCAGGTCGGCGACCCGTTCATGGAAAAGCTGTTGATCGAGTGCACGCTCGAGCTGTTCCACGCCGGGCTGGTGCAGGCGATACAAGACTTCGGCGCGGCCGGCATCTCGTGCGCCACCTCCGAGCTGGCGGCGGCCGGCCACTGCGGCATGAACGTCGAACTGCACGCTGTGGCGCTGCGCGACCCGAGCCTGACGCCGGAAGAAATCCTGATGAGCGAGAGCCAAGAGCGCATGATGGCCATCGTGCAGCCGGAGGATCTTGACGCGTTCATGGCGATAGCAGACAAGTGGGAGGTCGAGGCCCGCGTCATCGGGCTGCTCACAGACAACCAGCGGCTGCGGGTCACGTGGCAGGGGCAGACCATCGTCAACGTCGACCCGGAAACCGTCGCTGGCGGATCGCCGACCTACGACCGCCCGAGCAAACGGCCCGAATGGCTCGACGACCTGCGCGCCAACCACGCCAACCAACTGGCCCGCGCCGAGGACGGCGACGCGCTGGCGGCGCAGGTGCTGGCCGTGGTGGCCGCGCCGAACCAGGCGAGCAAGGCGTGGGTCACAGACCAGTACGACCGGTTCGTGCGCGGCGCCACCGTGCTGGCGCAGCCGGAAGACGCCGGGGTGCTGCGCACCGGCGAGGGCGACGACTACCGCGGCATCGCGCTGAGCTGCGACGCGAGCGGCTCATTCACCCTGCTCGACCCGTACCTGGGCGCGCAACTGGCGCTCGCCGAGGCCTACCGCAACGTGGCGGCGGTGGGTGCCCAGCCCATTGCGATCACCGACTGCCTCAACTTCGGGTCGCCGGAGGAGCCAGAGGTGATGTGGCAGTTCATCGAGGCGATCCGCGGCCTCGTCGACGGCTGCAACGCGCTCGGGCTGCCGGTGACCGGCGGCAACGTCAGCTTCTACAACCGCACCGGCGCCACCAACATCAAGCCGACTCCGGTGGTCGGCGTGCTCGGCGTGATTGACGACGTCCGCTGCCGCCAAAAGACGGCATTCGCCAAGGCCGGTGACGCGATCTGCCTGCTTGGCACCACGCACGAGGAGCTTGGCGGTTCGGCCTGGGCGTCCGTCGTGCACAAGCACCTCGGCGGCCTGCCGCCATTCCCGCGGCTTGAGGCGGAAAAGGCGCTGGCGGCCGTGCTTGTCCGGGCGGCCAAGCGGCGGCTGTTCAGCAGCGCGCACGACCTCAGCGAGGGCGGGCTGGCGCAGGCGGTCACCGAGTGCTGCCTGCTGTCAGGGCTTGGCGCGCACGTCGCGCTGCCCGGAGTGGCCGACGCCACCATCGAGCTGTTCAGCGAGTCGCCGGCGCGGGCGCTGGTGTCGCTGCCGGAGCCGGACGTCGACAAGCTGATCAGCCTGTGCGCCGAACACAACGTGCCGTGCCAGCACGTGGGCGAGGTGACCCGCGCCGCGAGCCTGAACATCGACGGATTGCCGCCGATGTCGCTGGCGGGGCTCAGCCTGGCATGGCAGACGGCCATCCCGGTGGCGATGGGCAGCTAGACTCGTCTGCATGAGTTCTGAACTACTGGACCGCGTCGACGCTGCGCTGCCGCGCACGCTGGACGACCTCAAGGCGCTGATCGCCATCCCGTCCGTCTCGTCCCAAGCAGAGCACGCCGCCGACGTGCAGGCCACCGCCGAGCAGGTGGCCGCCTGGCTGCGCGAAATCGGCTGCCCAGAGGTGTCGATCGTGCGCGAAGGCGGCCAGCCCGCCGTCATCGCCTCGTTCCCGGCGCCGGAGGGCCAGCCCACGGTGTGCCTTTACGCGCACCACGACGTGCAGCCCACCGGCGACCCCGCCCGCTGGACAACACCCCCGTTCGAGGCGCACGAGCGCGACGGCCGCCTGTATGGCCGCGGTTCCTGCGACGACAAGGGCGGCGTGACCGTGCACCTGGCGGTGTTGCGGGCGTTCGGGGGGCGTCCGCCAATCGGGGTGAAACTGTTCATCGAGGGCGAGGAAGAAATCGGCTCGCCCAGCATGGCCGCCATGCTCGACGCCCACCACGACGCCCTGGCCGCCGACGTGTTCATCATCGCCGACAGCGGCAACTGGGCCGCCGGCGAGCCGGCCCTGACGACCACCCTGCGTGGCGTCACCGACTGCGTGGTCGAGGTTTCGACCCTCGACCATGGGCTGCACTCCGGCGGGTTCGGCGGGCTGGTTCCCGACGCCCTGACGTGCCTTTGCCGCCTGCTGGCCACGCTGCACGACGAGCGCGGCAACGTCGCCATCGCCGGTCTGCGCAGCTCGCAGGCGGCTGACATCGAGTATCCGCTGGCGCGCCTGCAAGAAGAAACCGGCAAGCTCGACGGCGTCGAGTGGATTGGCGACGGCTCCGTTGTGCAGCGCAACTGGAACGAGCCGTCGGTGTCGGTGCTCGCGCTTGACACCACGCGGATTGAAGACGCCTCGAACACCCTCATACCGACGGCGTCGGCCAAGGTGAGCTTGCGAGTGGCGCCCGGCGATGACGCGGAACACGCCGCTGACATGCTGGAACAGCACCTGCTGACCCACGCCCCATGGGGCGCCCAGGTGAAGGTGACGCGCGGGGCGGCGGGGCAGCCGTCTGTCATCCCGGTTGACGGCCCAGCCGCGCAGGCGGCGATCGCCGCGATGACACAAATGTGGGCGCGCGAGCCCGTCATGATGGGCGAGGGCGGCTCGATCCCGATGATCAACGACTTCCAGCAGGCGTTCCCGGGCGCCGAGATCCTGGCGACGGCGGTCAGCGACCCGTCGTCGCGCGCCCACAGCCTCGATGAGTCGGTGAGCCTCGACGACTGGGCGAAGGCGGCCCGGGTCGAGGCCATGGTTCTTCAGTCGCTGGTGAGGTGACCATGGCAGAGACAACACGCCGCCGGCTGAACGCCGGCATCATCCGCAAGGGCCCCAGCAAGCTGCGCAAGCTCGACCGCGAGCTGCTGAAGCCAGACAACGGCTCGTGGCTGCGCGGCGACCCGTGGCGGGTGCTGCGTATCCAGACGGAGTTCGTCGAGGGCTTCGAGGCGCTCGAAGACCTGGGCCCGGCGGTGTCGATCTTCGGCTCGGCTCGCACCAAGGAAGACGACCCGCTGTTTGAAATCGGCTACCGCATGGGCGCTGCACTGGCCGCCCGCGGCGTCGCCGTGATCACCGGCGCCGGCCCCGGCAGCATGGAGGCCGCCAACCGTGGCGCGGACGACAACGGTGGCGTCTCGGTCGGGCTCGGCATCGAGCTGCCGTTCGAAGAGACCATGAACCCGTCGGTGAACTTGGGCATCATGTTCCGCTATTTCTTTGCCCGCAAGGTGATGTTCCTCAAGTACGCGCAGGGCTTCATCGTGCTGCCCGGCGGCTACGGCACCTTCGACGAGCTGTTCGAGACGCTGACCCTGATCCAAACCGGCACCGTCGACAACTTCCCGCTGGTGCTGTACGGCAGCGACTACTGGACGGGCCTGCTCGACTGGGTGCGCGGCACAATGCTCGGCCGCGGCTACATCAGCGACAGTGACCTTGACCTTGTGCAGGTGACTGACGACGTCGACGAGGCAATCGAGCTCGCCTGCGCCCAGATAACCAAGGAGGCATGATGGTTTGGCTCATCGTTGGGTTGGCTATCGTTGTGATCGGCATCGCCTGGATCGCCGGCCAGCGTAGGCTGGGCGGCATGCCCCCGCTTGTGGAAGACCGCCCCGGGCTGGACCTGCCCGATGCCGACCTGACATCGGAAGACCTGCGCCATGTGCGCCTGGCCGTCACCACTCGCGGCTATTCGATGCAGCAGGTCGACGCCCTGCTTGAGCGCTTGGCCAATCAGTTGGACGGGCAGCACTTCCAGGCGCAAGACGCCTACGACGCCTGGCTCGCGGTACCGCCGCCGCCCGCGCCGATTGAAGACGCCCCCGCGCCAGCCGAGGACGCCGAAGGCATTCCCGCGCCGGTGGAGGACGCCCCCGCGCCAGCCGAGGACGCCGAAGGCATTCCCGCGCCGGTGGAGGATGCACCCGCGCCGGTGGAGGACGCCCCCGCGCCAGCCACGGACAGCGAAAAAGCCGGGGACGAATCCCCGGCTCAGTTGTGATGGTGGCGGCCTACTCGGCGACCACATCCTTGAGGCAATCGTAGAGCGCCTGCGCTTCGGCTTGATTGATCTCCACCACGAGGCGTCCGCCGCCGTCCACAGGCATCCGCAACACAAGGCCGCGGCCTTCCTTGACCACTTCCATCGGCCCTTCGCCGGTGCGCGGCTTCATGGCTGCCATGGTTACCTCGTTTCTTGCTGTGCGACACCTGTGGTGCCGGCCAGTGCAGGCTATATATCTATTTTCGCACATCACCGCCCCCATTGCACGGTGTAGGCTTCGTGAGCACCGCCCTCGTCCGGTAGACTTGTGCACGCGAGTCGACACGGCGGGAGATTGGGATTGGTTAAAGCACACGACAACCGGCGCCATGAGACCGTATTCACACCACCGCCGTTGCCGCCCCAGCCCCCCGCGACAGATCCGAACAGCGAAACCCTGACCGACCTGTGGCGCCAGGGGCACATCCCGTACTCCCAGCAGGGCCAGGCCCTCGAGCTGGCGATCCGCATCGGCGACCTGCTGCAGTCGTCTGGCCAATCGGTCAACGACACGGTCGTCGTCATCCGGCGCGTCTGCGAGGCGTACGGCCTGCGCCGTATCAACGTCGACATCACGTACACCGCCATCGTGGCGTCGTACTATCCAGGCGGCGGCCTCGGCCCCGTGACCGCGATGCGCACCGTCAAGCCCGCGACGCCAAACCTGACCAAAACCGCCGACATCAACCGCCTTGTCCGCGACATCCGGGCGGGGGAGCCGCTGGTGCAGGCGCTGGCCCGGTTCGACGCGATCTACCAGCAGCCGCCTCCGTACCCGAGGTGGGTGGCCACCGTCGGCAACTCGGCGATCGGCATGGCGGTGCAGCTGATCTACACGACCTCGCCGGGCGTGCTGCTGGTGGCGCTGCTGATGGGCCTCGGCCTCAACCGCCTGCTCTACCTGCTGGCCCGGCGCTCAATGCCGGCGTTTTTCCAGCAACTGGTCGGCGGCTGGTTCATCGTCGCGGTCACGGCGCTGACAGCCTGGGCCGGCAAGTTCGACATTTTCTCGGTGTTCCAGGGCCTCAACCCGACGCTGATAGCCGTCGGCGGCATCGTGCAGCTGGTGGCGGGCATGAAGTTCGTCGCCGCCGGCCAGGACGCCATCGACAGTTTTTACGTCACCGCCACCGCCCGTCTGCTGCAGGTGGTCATGCTGACGGCCGGGGTGGTCGCCGGGCTTGTCAGCGGGCTGAAGGTGGTGGTGCGGATTGGCATCTACATACACATCACGCCCGATCAGATCAGCCTCGGCCACGTGCCGGGGCAATACGCCGGCGCGATTCTGGCGGCCGTCTGTTTTGCCATCGGCGGGTTCGCCAACTGGCGCATGATCGGCCTGGCGGCGGCGGGCGCCAGCCTGGCCTGGTTCGGCTTCCGCACCACGCAGGCAGTGATCTCCGGCACCGTCTTCGCTGATTTCGTGGGCGCCCTGCTGGCGGCGTTCGTCGTCACCATGCTTGTGCGACGCACAATCCTGCCCGGGTTTGCCATCATCAACGGGGCGATCCTGGCGCTGGTGCCGGGCATGCGGGTGTTCCGCGGCTTGCTGCAGATTGTCGGCACCAACTACGAGCCACCGTCGCCAGCTGAAGGCGGGGTGGCGCTGCTGATCGCGGTGGGCGTCGCCCTCGCGATAGCGGCCGGCGCGTCGCTCGGCATGTATTTGGGACGCCCCGTCGGCGACCGCCTGATGAGCCTCCCGCTGGAATGGTACGACAACCTGCGCCGACGCCGCGACGCGTAGACTTGGCCTTTGACTTGGAAGGATGTCATGCTCGGCTCATTGCTCGGCGGCTTGCCCGGCGCCATTGACCTCGGCCTGCTGGCCGGGCTGATGGTGCTCGGCGTGTTCATTTCGTTCAAGGTGCTGAACTTCGCCGACCTGACGGTTGACGGCAGCTTCGTCACCGGGGCGGCCATTGTGGCCGTCGGCATCGGCGTCGGGATGCCGCCGCTGCTTGCCACCGCACTCGGCTTCCTGGCCGGTTGCGCGGCCGGCGCCATCACCGGCCTGCTCAACACCGTCGGCGGCGTCAACCCGCTGCTGGCCGGCATACTGACCCAGATCGCGCTGTATTCGATCAACCTGCGCATCATGAGCATCGGCGGGCAGGACCGGGCGAACATCGGCCTGCTGGGGCAGACAACCCTGCTGAGCGGGCTGCGGCCGCACTTCGCCACGTGGCAGTCCGTCTCGATCTTCTTGGGTGTGGCGTTGGTGTTCTGGGCCGCCGTCACCTGGTTCCTCGGCACGGACGTCGGCCTTGGCATGCAGGCGACCGGCGACAACGAGACCATGGCGCGGTCGCAGGGCACCGCCAGCAAGGGCATGATCATCGCTGGCCTTTCGCTCAGCAACGGGCTGGTGGCGCTGTCCGGCGGCCTGCTGGCCCAGTACTGGGGCTACGCCGACATCTCGATGGGCATCGGCACCATCGTCGCCGGCCTGGCCAGTGTGATCATCGGGCAGGCCATCTTTGGTTCGTGGCCCATCTGGCGCGCCGGGTTGGCGGTGCTGGCCGGGTCGGTGATTTACCGCGTGCTGATCCAGATCGCGCTGGCCGTCGGCCTGAAGGCGAACGACATGAAGATCATCTCGGCGATACTGGTGATCGCGGCCCTGCTGATACCACGGCTGCCGGTGTTCCAGCGGTTCGCCAGGGCGCGGCACGAGCGCGAGATCGCCAAGCAGGTGCTGGCCGACGACATGGCCAAGGCGGGTGAGCTGGCATGACGAATCCGAAGCTTGAGCTGAAGGGCGTGTCAAAGACGTTCTTCCCCTACTCCGTCAACGAGCGCGTCGCCCTCGACGACGTGTCGCTTGAGGTGGCCGACGGCGACTTCATCACCATCATCGGGTCGAACGGGGCCGGCAAGTCGACGCTGCTATCCGTGGTCGCGGGGCTGTTCAAACCCGAGCGCGGCCAGGTGCTGATCGACGGGCAAGACGTCACCGGCTGGCCTGAACCCCGCATGGCCCACCGGGTCGGGCGCGTGTTCCAGGACCCGATGGCCGGCACGTCGCCAAACATGACCATTGAGCAAAACCTGGCCATAGCCGCCAGCCGGGGCACGATGCGGGGCCTTGGCAGTGGGCTGACTCCCGCAAGGCGGCGTTGGTTCCGCGAGCAGTTGGCGGTGCTTGGGTTGGGCCTTGAAACGCGCCTGACAACGCGGGCCGCCTACCTGTCTGGCGGGCAGCGGCAGGCGCTGTCGCTGGTGATGGCCACTTTCACGCACCCGGACATCTTGCTTTTGGACGAGCACACCGCCGCCCTCGACCCGCAGCGGGCCGAGCTGATCACCCGTCTGACTGAGCAGGAGGTGGCGGCAAACAAGCTGACCACCCTGATGGTGACGCACAACATGGCCCAGGCTCTGCGGCTGGGCAACAGGTTGGTGATGATGCACGCCGGGCGCATCGTGTTGGATTTGGCCGGCGATGCCAAGGCCGCGGCCACGGTGGAGGACCTGCTGGCACAGTTCCAGCAGCGCGCGGCGCTCACGGACCAGACCCTGCTGGCGTAGCAGCGCCAACGGGCCTGTATTTCTAACCGCTGTACGTTGCATAACGTTTTGGTAACCCGGCGGGTTGAGTTTGGTAATCAAAGTCAAGCGGGAGTAAGTTGATCCACGATCCTGGTAACCAGACGCCGCCTGACTCACATCGTTTGTGGTCGAAACCGCTTCGAGCGGGTCTCCGGCAAGGTTGCCACTCAACTTCTAGGAGGATAACTAATGAGATTTCAGAAACTCGCAGTAGCCGGGCTTGGCCTGCTCCTGGCGGGAAGCATGGCGGCTTGCGGTACACCTACCTCGCCGGCCACCACCGACACAGGTGGGGCGACGGATACTGCCGCAGCCACTGTGAACTACGCCACCGATGTGGGCATCGTGTTGTCCGACGCTTCCCAGCCCCGCTGGGTCATGGCGCAGGCTCAGTTCGAGGCTGCAATGCCAGGCGTTCAGATCAAGTTCAGCAACAATGACACCTCTGTTGAAGCGACGAACGTTGACTCGTTCATCGCCGCCGGCGTCAAGGTTCTGATCATCAACTCGATCGATGGTGCTGCTGCCGCAGCCGAGACCGACAAGGCACACGCCGCTGGCATTAAGGTGATCGCTTATGACCGCCTGATCATGAACACGGCAAACGTTGACTACTACGTCACGTTCGACAGTGTCGATGTTGGCAAGGCCCAGGGCCAGTACCTGGCTGACCAGGCCACGGCCTCCGGCCAGAAGGGCCTGAACCTTTACCTGTTCGCTGGCGATGTGGGCGATAACAACGCGTTCCTGTTCTTCCAGGGCGCTTGGTCTGTGCTGCAGCCGCTGATTGCTGACGGCACGTTCAACGTTGTCAACTCGAAGGAAGCGACATCGTTCGCCAACACGGCTACCCTGACCCACGACCAAGAGTCGCAGATCATGCAGCCAATCACCACCCTGTGGGATCCAACCAAGGCCAAGACTCTGGCTGAGGCCGCTCTTGCTTCGGCAACCGCTGCCCAGAAGGGCACCGTCTACCTGCTGGCCCCGAACGACTCGACGTCGCAGGCCATGACGGATGCCTTCCGTCTGGACAAGGATGTCACCACGATCTACAGCACTGGTCAGGACCTGGCCAAGGCTTCCGTGCAGTACATCCTCGACGGCAAGCAGTCGATGACTGTTTTCAAGTCTGACAAGTACCTGGTTGACGAATGCGTGTCGCTGGTCGGCACCATCATCGCGGGCCAGCCGGCTGATCCGTCGGTCATCACCACCACCTACAATAACAATGCTGCTGATATCCCGGCCTCTGCGGCCACGATCACAGTTGTTACCAAGGACAACATCACGCAGGTCGTCAATGACTCAGGTCTGTACACGATCGACGCTAACGGTCAAGTCCAAGACAAGAGCTAGTGCGTCATCAAGCTATCGCTCGATGATTGTTAGCTAATTGAAGTAGCCGACGAGGAGAGCGGGATAGGCTTAAACTGTTCCGCTCTCCTAGTCGCAAGACAGATTGTGGCAAGAGAAAGAAGAACTGGCCCGTGTCATCTGAACCAGCAGCCGCAGTGGACAACGCGATGGAACCAAACCCAGGCGAAGACTACATCCTTGAGATGCAGAGCATCGGCAAGGAATTCCCCGGCGTCAAGGCCCTAGACGATGTCACTTTCAAGGTCAAGAGGGGCGAGATCCACTGCCTCGTCGGTGAAAACGGCGCCGGCAAATCGACCCTCATGAAGGTGCTTTCAGGCGTCTATCCCGACGGCACCTATCAGGGCAAGATCATTCTGAACGGGCAAGAGCAACACTTCCACAACATCAAGGACAGCGAGGCCGCTGGCATCGCGATCATCTATCAGGAACTCGCCCTGATCCCAGAGCTGCCCATCCACGAGAACATTTATTTCGGTCACGAGATCGTCAAGAACAAGATGATCGACTGGAACGAAACAATGGTGCAGGCCAAGGAAGTCTTGGCCCGCGTCCGCGTCAACGTCGACCCGGAAACACAAGTCAAGAACGTCAGCGTCGGCATCCAGCAGCTGGTTGAGATCGGCAAGGCGCTGAGCAAGAACGTGCAGCTGCTGATTCTCGACGAGCCAACAGCGGCGCTGAGCGAGGACGACTGCGCCAACCTACTTGACATCCTGCGCGACCTTAAGTCGCAGGGCATCACGTGCGTTTTGATCTCGCACAAGCTGCGCGAAGTGCTGGCCATTGCCGACAGCATCACGGTGCTGCGAGACGGCAAAACCACGGCATCGATTGATGCGACGGCGCGTCAGGTGGAACAAGGCGAGCTGGTCAAGTACATGGTCGGCCGCGAGATCACCAATGTCTTCCCGCCGCGGGAGCACACATCGTTTGGCGATGTC
>Ga0123354_10019973_pt1 | contig 10528 bp, 10 predicted proteins | sample TergutLab28metaG_2_FD_97872 | JGI IMG/M metagenome (GOLD analysis project Ga0123354, IMG submission 97872) | Labiotermes labralis P4 segment gut microbial communities from Petit-Saut dam, French Guiana - Lab288 P4 | ecosystem: Host-associated > Arthropoda: Insects > Digestive system > Gut ...
ACAGACAGACAGACAGACAGAACGTTAACAGGTGCATCAGAAACTGGGACACTAACAGAGAGAGACAGAAAGAAATTGAACATTTTTGAAAGGAAAGTGTAGAGAAGAATTTTTAGCCCAGTATATGACAATGGAAAAGAAAACTGGAGGATATTAACCAATAAAGAAATGTATGCAACTGTTAAAAAGCTACTGTACTAGAGACAATAAGGTTAAATAGATTACATTGGTTTCGGCATGTACAGATAATGGAAGGAAATAGAATTCCCAAAAGGGTATTATATATGAATTTGGGAACAAGATTTAGGGGTAGACCAAGAAATAGATGGCAGGATGAGGTGAGAGAGGGTCGAAGAATAGTTGGTGGAGAAGGGTGGCAGGAAAAAGTACATAACAGAGAGGAATGGAAAAAGCTTCTGAGAACAGCAAGGAATTGTCGCATTCTGCACGAGCCAATGGAATGAAGGAATATACATTATTGAAATGTATATTTCTGAGCATATGACTGTCCATTCTGAGAGTTTTTGTGTAATGGACTGTAGAACTGTCTTGAAGGAAAGTTAACCGATGTTTGTGTTTGTTCAGCGGTCAGTGCTATTGTGCAAATATCCCATTCAGGTAATGCTTTCTTGCAAAAGGAAAAAGGAATTGTCAGTTCTGTTGGAACAGCACACTGCCTGGTGACTTTTCCAGTTGCACAAGCCCTCTGCAGCCACTTTGTATTCACATTTTTACCCATTTGCCAAAACTGTGACTGAATAAGTCTTTCATATTGGGTTTTGATGATAAACATTAATGGACTCTGTTTATTCTTGTTTCCCTTGTATTGGATGCCAGGTAGCTCAGTCGGTATAGTGACTGACTACGGGTTGGACGGTCTGGGATCGAATCCCGGTGGGGACGAGATTTTCTGCCCTTCCAGACCAGCCCTGGGGCCCAGCCAGCCTCCTGTAAAATGGGTACCGAGTCTTTCCCAGGGGTAAAGTACCACCGGGGCGTGCTGCTGACCACTCACCCCTTCTAGTGCCACGGTCATGCAAGAGTAGAGCTATGCCTCTACCCACCCTCTGGGCCAAACCGGGCCTGTAACAGGATCACTTTACCTTTACCTGTATTGGATCTCGTTGCTTTAGGGACAGATATTACATGAAGACAACCAATTCTATGTTTTAGTAAAATATCAGTTACAGAATGCAAAACGTACAGTAGGGACCAGACAACTTGCTAGCAGAGCCCTCAAACACTGTACGTACTGCAGTCGGCACGGCCTGGTCACTGCTAGGCTCACCTCGGAATGGCCAGGTAGCGTTATACCTCTTTCAAAAAACATTTACTGTAATGGGAGTACATTTATAGCTGCATGCACTGTGGACATTTGTGAAATGGTATGTGCAGTGCTTGTCCTCTTACCAGCTTGCCTGACCGCCCTCATGCCAACATCTAGCAAGTGCCCTTGTCACTACAGTGTGAAGGTTGGCCTGCTATAATGACCGACATATTGTTCTGTCCACAGTTCTGCCAACTGCGTGAGGATATGTTCAAGTCCAATATGCTGTGCTGCTTCTTCATCTGGCTGTTTGTTGTAGCATGTCAGCTCATCATATTGCCGAAGTACGCGATATACAGGTTTGTACTTTGCTGGTATCAGCTGTTGTTGTTCTGTAGCACAGTGGTATCTACATGTACACATATCTCCTGCAATAGTATATAAAACTGTACATGTGTGTATTCAGGCCTTGTGTCATCGGACAAGTGATTTCTGATGTTTTGAAGGCACTGTGATTATTGCAGCTGTACATTTTAATCGCGCACTAGATTTATGTATTTCATCTGATGCTCACAGTAAATTCCTCATACAGTTTTGAGTAGTTGGTCTTTGTAATAGAGATGGGCTGTGTTCTCTGTAAGCAGCGCCAAGGAGATGATCTTTGAATTTCAGGTAGTATGCACCAACCAAAACCACGTAATTGGAAACAGATGATTTTGAGTGTTCCAGTTTTCTGTGAAAGACAAAAATAAATATTGGTTTTTACAATCTGAGAGGGAGGTTTGTTGAGAATACAGGAAGTTACACAATGGAGATCACTGATTTGGTTACATTCTGTTGGACAGAATGTGAGTGTTACTGGTAAAGTGTACAAGTAACGGCAGTCAGTAAGTGTGAGCAGTGCCACACTCCGTACTGCACTCGATAACACAATTAAATGTCACACGAATCATGTAAGTAACATTGTCATATATATTTTGTTAACATGACATAACACATAGACAAGACCCTAATTTTATGTGACATATGTCATCTGTCGCTTTGTGCTACTACTTTGTAGTAGGTTTGGGCGGTGAGAGTAGCAGTCCACATTAATACAGTAACCAAGCTGAGTGACAAAATATGCTTTTCAAATACAATTATGGCCCTACACTTGCTGGTTTCCTGCATATTTTCTTGTTCTGTGTTCTGGCACCCTGCAGTCTAGTCGGTGGGCACCGATGTTTCGGAGCAATACACTGTTTCGTTCTTCAGTATGCAAGACTACAGGTAGTTCTTTTTATTGTTGATTTGAAAAATGTATTTATCTTTAGGGTTCACAATGAACGTTGTCCTGACTCATTAATACTGTTTTCTTTGGCAGCAGGCAGGATACATTGGCCAGACTGGGAGGCAATTTAGTTCATTCTTATGGTACAGAATGCTCCATTATACTTTGTTCCACTGTACGTTGCAATTTTCTGCCATGTAACCTAAAAGTTAAACTTGGACTGATCGGTATGCAGTGCAACAGGAAGCAGCACGAACGACCACTGCTGTGAATTTTTAATTTCAAGGGGACCACGGTAGCACAGTGGTTAAGGTGCTGTGCTACAAATCGGAAGGTCGCTGGTTCGATCCCAGCTAATGTCAGTGGATTTTTCACTGACATAAAATTCTTCCGATCGCACTATGGCCCTGGAATCGACTCAGCCTCTAACAGAAATAAGTACCAGGAGTATTTCCTGGGGGTAGAGGTGGCCAGTGCATAAGACTGACAACCTACCACCATCCTGTGCTGTTGTCATGAAATCTGGGAATCTTAACTTCTTGGAACCCTCTGGGCCCCTCCGGGCCTGTAACAGGACTGCTTTACCTTTACCAGCAGCACAATCTGTTTGGGAAATCTGGAGATACTCCTGGTGTTTTGAGAGAATTTACTGTCTTCATCTTAAACGAACACAGTAACAGTCCGCCAAGATATACCAGTATGTACAGTGTTACCACAGTTCCAGAGGAATTTGCTACGTCTGTATTTCTTGTAGTAATCATCCCTTCAGTGCCAACCTTGATGCACTGTAAGGACCTATAGTTCTTCACATACTATTGTCTCAGTGACCACATATATCCTTGAATGCATTTAAGATTACTATAAATTGGATAGACCCTCCCACTTGGGAAGTGGATGGACTTTTAATTCCCAGCGCTTTTGGAGGGTTAATAAGTTAATGAATTATGTTGCTTGATTCCTCCACCCAGCAGCACCACCAGTCACTGTAGGTGTAACATCTTGTTACTGCAGTCTGTCAGTTCTACTGTCAACAACTGACAGTCACACATCTCATTATGGTCCCAACACACAGCATTGCCACACACCAGCACATACATTCTGTTGAAACCTTGGGTTTGTGCCATGGTTCAGGAGGCTTGTCAAAAGCTTCTCACAACTGAGTCTTGGGTTCGATTCCAGTGCAGTGTATGTGGGATTTTTGTTGGATGCAGTGGCAGAGGGATAGCCTTTACTCCAAGTCATTTCTTTTCTTTTATCAATTCTCATCTCCCCAGTGCTCTGTGTTCATCTTCATTCCATATAGTCCAGGTACTAACAGTATCACTAAACAAAGAAACAAACAAACACTGGAGTAAAGTCCTTCCCCAGCAGCTAACAGTACCTCAGATAGTCAGTCAGTTCCCTGCACTGTATGCAACCCGGCACCTACTGTTCCTGCTACTCTATATTTGTAATCTTTATGCTTGCTGCTGGTGGCTGGCAATATCAGAAATATCTGTCTGAGCAAGTCAGTGTTGCAGGGGGCCAGAGCTGGTCGGCACTATGGCAGCTACGACCGCCATCCTGGCACTGGCGCTCATCATGGTAATGGCGGAGGAGTTCCACCAGCTGCCAGAGATTCTGCAGGCAATGTCCAGCGTCTTGACGTTGCATCGGAACCATCGAACTGCCTTCATCTGCTGTGTCATCGTCCTTATGTCAGCTGCTTCCTCGGTCAGTCTGGTGGTAAGTTCCGGCAGTGAGGTTTGGCTGCATTATTTGGCAAGGGAGAATTTGGTACTGCACATTTGGTACAGGTCTAGCTCCACTCATTGTTAACCTCAGCTCTAGATCCAGGTGAGTGGTCAGCATCACGCCTCAGCTGCTTTACCCCCTCGGTAACCATTGAGTGGGAGGCTGGGTGGGCTGAGAGCGCTCTGGACATTTTCGAGAAGAGAGAAATCTGTTGCCCTCCTGGTAACGGAACTGGTCATCCAGCCCATAGCCTAGTCACTATACTGACTGAGCTATCCCGTCTCCTGCTGCACAACATATCTCACATGTTATAAATAAACACTCTTCATGTGTGGGCCGGAATAGCTCAGTCAGTATGGTGAATCGCTAAGGGCTGGAAGGTCCAGGGATCGAATCCCAGTAGGGAAGAGATCTTTCGCACCCATCCAGACCGGCCCTGCGGCCCAACTAGCCTCCTACATGATGCATACCGTGTCATTCCTGAAGGTAAAGCGGCCGGGGCATAGCGTTGACCACCCACCCCATCTAGCGCCGAATTTGATAAAAGAGAAGAGCTATGCCTGTTCTCCCCTTCTGTGTCTTCATGACAGGTTATAGGGTGAAGTTTACCGTCACCACTTCTCTTCCATTTGTTTGCTTCACTGACCACCAGTGTCTGGGTGTCAGGGAGACAGGACAAGGGTCTGTTACTGGCATGCCTGAGACAGACTGGGCAGCACTGAATGTTATTAGGAGCATGAAATGGGCAGAGCATGTGGCATGTCTGGGGTGAAGAGAAATATATACAGGGTTTGGTGGGAAAGCCTGTAGAAGCAGGTTTCTTAAAGACATAGACATGGACTGGATGGTAATATTAAAATGGATCTTTAAGAAGCAGGATGACAGGGATTGGACTTGATTCAAAAGGCCCAGGAACAGAACAAGTGGCAAGCTGTTGTGAACGTGTTGATGAACGTTTGGCTTCCATAAAATGTGGGGCATATCGAGAGTGGCTAAAAATATTAGCTTGTTGGGAAGGTTCCTGCTTCATGGAGTTTGTATTGGCTGTGTTATTTCTTTACATAATTTACTGATTTGTTCATTTCCTAATATCCTTATTTACTTATTTATTTGTTCATTTATCTCCTTATTTAATCATTTATATATATATATATATACACTTATTTGTTTAGTTTTTATTATTTGCCCATTTGTTACATTATCTGTTTGTTAATTTATTTATTGATTATTGTTTACCAATTTATTACTTTATCTGTTTCCTTATTTATGTACATGTTCAGTCACGTTTTTATTGACTTATCCATTCTCCTGTTCAGTTACTTGTTCATTCAATTATTTATTCATGTGTTCATTCATCCATTTATTCATTTACTCATTCATTCACTCATTTATTTATTCATGCATATTTAGTGATATTGAACTTTTACAAGCCCCTGTCGTGTCATAACATTCTGTCATATTTCATCACAATCCCCTGTGGTGTCATAACATTCTGTCGTCCTATTTCATCAAAATCCTTTATGGTGTCATAACATTCCGTCATCCTATATCATCACAATCCCTTCTGGTATCATAACATTCTGTAATCCTATTTCATCACAATCCCCTGTGGTGTCATAAAATTCTGTCATCCTCTTTCATCACAATCCCTTCTGGTGTCATAACATTCTGTCATCCTATATCATCACAATCCCTTCTGGTATCATAACATTCTGTAATCCTATTTCATCACAATCCCCTGTGGTGTCATAAAATTCTGTTGTCCTATTTCATCACAATCCCTTCTGGTGTTATAACATTCTGTCATCCAATTTCATCACAATCCCTTCTGGTGTTATAACATTCTGTCATCCTATTTCATCACAATCCCTTCTGGTGTTATAACATTCTGTGATCCTATTTCATCACAAGCCCTTCTGGTGACTTAATATTCCCCAGTGTCATGTACTATTCTTTCTTATCAGATGCATTGTATGAGTGAGTCAGCAAGGAGCACCAGTAACCCGGGTCCTTCTACAGAGGTCAACCCACATCCACAGGCACTAGCTCACACTTCTATTGGCGAGGTGGTGCTGTCCTTTCTGCTGACTGTCACCGCTAGGGAGTACAGATCAGCTGTCACCGACGACTATCCGAAACCTGCCAGTCAGTTTGTGCCACCAGGCTGCACAAATAACACATCTGAATGTAATTCAACGTTGCACACCACAAACTCCGTGGCAAAAAATATGAGTCTTGGTGACCAAGTAATGAATACAAGGACTTGGAAAAGAAGTGCTTCTAGTCTCAGTGGTAGAAATAATGTAATGCCAGATAATGCAGTGCTGAGCCATTATATTTCAGACTTAAGTAACCTGACAAAAATCAACACCTCTGTAGCTTCAAGGAATGATAGTGATTCACACAATGTAACAGGTTCCACACTCATGCAGTTTGGCCTCATCAATAGACATGCCTGGAAACGCCATGCAAACGGAACACACAAAAGTGGCTTCGCTGCAAACACAGAACGCAGTGCGCGTACCAGGAGACATAGTGCAGTTGTGAAAGACTTGGACACTGGTGTGATCAGTGGTAATGTTATTGCAAAGAATGTATCAGAGTTCAGAACTAATAAGTTGGAAGTATCTAACAGTAAAATTTATTTTCACAAAATATGGAAAAATCTATTAAGTCAGAACAGAACATTTAGCACAAATAAAAGTCAACCTCAGGAAAAACTGTTGTTGCGCAGTGCTGATTGTAGTGGTGCTGATGATAGTAGTGTTAATGATATGAGTGCTGATGATAGTAGTGTTAATGATATGAGTGCTGATGATAGTAGTTTTGTAGTTCAGAAGCTAGTCAAGAGAGACACAGAAGATGAAAACGTTGACAGTGTTACCACCACGACAGAAGTGAAAACAGTTTTGGAGCATGTTAACCACCACGATGCCAGCGAACCTGAACAGTGCCCAGCCCTGGAATACATTGTGTACACATGGGTACTGTGTCTTGTTGCACTGGCTACAGCTCTCAAACTGTACTATCTAGTAAAGACCACCTTGGCAACTGTCATGGTGTTTGTCTTCACCACCCTTTTTCTTGTGGCCTCCAGCAAGGAGTGAGTATTGCAATGTAATTGTGTGAGATGTGAGACTGTTGCATTCGCCTGGGAGAGTTTACTGCATGGCAAAAACAGAATCTTTAAATATTATTGAAGTTTATCTTAGTATTTAAAGGGTTAAATTTAGCTTTATGTTTCCTGCCTCATTATTTTTTGTACTTATACTGTTCAAAAATATGGAATGTTGCCCTTTGAAAGGGTATGGAAACACTGGATCACATTCTTCCACCACTGCTTTTAAATTGGAATCTATTTAGTTACAAATTCTGTAAATTTTCTCAGCAGAGACGAGATTTTAAGAACGGCCATTTTGGTGCTGCTGCTGATGGTGTTCCTTATCATGGTCACTTACCATGCTCGTCTGGTGGAGGTGACATCACGATTGGACTTCTTGTGGAAGCAGCAAGCAGAGCGCGAGTTGGCAGACATGATGGAGACCCGAGCTAATAATACACAACTTCTGAAGAACATATTGCCGGACCACGTTGCTCATCACTTTTTGAAAGAAGATCGATCAACTGAGGTAGGGCGCAGATTTTGATTAAGATGTACTGTGTTGTGTGAGGAAGGGTAGGGACTGCACAGTAGTGTCGATGTTCATAATAAAACCGTCACAAACTTTTGAATCCCTTTTGAAAGCAAAATGTCTCTTCGGTTCAAGAACTCGTGGAATGCCAGTAATAAAAATGTAAAAGAAAACCAAAAACCTTGAAAAGTTTGTAACTTTATTTTTATGAGAAGACAGGCATTTTTTGGAAGCGTCCAGTGAATGGAGGAGAGTGTCAGTCAGTACAGATGGAAGACCACAGCAAGTACCAGGCATTCCATGTGATAGGCAACCAGCAGTCAGCAGGCTGTGGCACTCTACAGCTGCTGTGAGATGTAACACTGAAGTAACAGACAGATGCCAGACAACAATACAAAACAGTATTTGTACACAGGAGTTACGGAGCACTAACAATAAATCTTACTTAACAAAAGACTCACACCTTAATATGCACAACATGACATCAAACAAGTTTCCAAGTAGGCACCATCTCTTAACAAATGAAAGAGAGAAGAAAGGCATTCCAGAAGGCTAAGAGTTTGTGCCTTGCTAGGGACCATTACTGTTAAGACACTGTAGCACATGTTTAAGTCTGAGTCACCATATTTAATGTTTGTCTTGTGTCAGTAGTGCAATCAACAGCATTCATTCCAGTAGTTGTACTTGATTATCCTACCTACTGTAATCGAATGCAAGGGCTTTGTTAATTAAACATAGAAGTTGTAGCTGTTCAGTCCACTTGACACTCTGCAGTAAATATGTCTTCATAAGAGTCTTGTGCAAACAGACAAGAATGTTGCCACTTTGGGGTGATCAGACACTTAAAGTGGATGGTTACAACCAGCTGAATGACTAACTAACAGACCAAGCAAGTCCTTCTTGAGAAGCTACTAGTTTTTCAGTTTGTCAAGAAATTCTCCACATTAAATGCTTGTTATTGTGTTCAGTAAAGCCCAACAGTTGTTTCCTGTCCTCAGCCAAACTCATCCAGTCCACGCCCTTCTACCCTCTTTCCTTTAGATCCATCCTAATATTAATGTCTCATCTATGTCTTGGTCTTCCAAGTATGCACTTCTGTTTCAGGTTTCCTATACAGGACTTTACTTGCATTTCTCTCTGGTGTAGAACTTCCAGGCTTTGAATCTATTTTCTAGCTTTGGTTCAGCCCACAAGCTTACAGTTTGCCTGTTCATGGCTTCATGTGTTATTCCACTTCCTGCCATGGACCTCAGAGAGAAAACCCTGAAATATTAAATGCCCCAGTATAAATAAAGTATACATATCTAAATACAAGGTTACTGTTTTAGTGTATCTCTGTGCAGGACATCTTGCGCACTGAATGTAAATGGATTTTAGTCTTTATTATATTCATTTGAACTCACACAGTCATCTCTGTGACGAAGGTATCTGGTGCCGAAACATGTCACAGTGTTGATAAAGGGGATGCCATTTATTCTAATGAACGTACTGTTGTGAATGTTACAGTAAGTACACTTGGTACTATTACCTGTATATACAGTGGCAGTGGCTGTTGAAGCAAAGCACAAATACAGGGTTACTCAAAATGATTGTCAGAGTTTTAACAACTTGTCATACACAATACACTTCAGATAGCAGTATATATGTATTTTTTTATTTGTTAGAACAACACTCCCAGTTTTTGTTACACACCGTACAGGTGCTCTATATGTGGACCGTTTGTGATTCTACAAACATCAACACGATAATCGAGTTCATTCCCAACTGTTTGTAGCATGTCAGCGGTGATGGCTTCAGTGGCGGTTCTAATTTGTACCTTCAGTTCCGGGATACTTGCGGGAAGAGGAGGAGCATAAACCTGATCCTTGATGTAACCCCATAGAAAGAAATCATATGGGGTTGCATCTGGAGTGTATTGTGTATGACCCTGACAATCATTTTGAATAACCCTGTATTACAGTACACTGTTTGGATGTGATGCAAATCCTCTTTCAAAACCCTTCCTTTAATTATGTATGTAAAATGTAATATTTTTATGTTAACTTTCTTTAAAGTTTTGACCACTACATGTTGTGATTCTCAGAAAGAAAACAGCCACATCCTGATACAGTATCTGTGCTTGTCTCTGTGCATGTTCAGCAACATCTTGTTGCATTGTTCAGGCGCTGTACTCCCAGTCCCGTGACAAGGTTGGTGTAATGTTCGCTAGCATTCCAAACTTCACAGAATTCTACTCAGAAGATATCAACAAGGGAATGGAGTGCATTCGGCTTCTAAACGAGATCATAGGTATGTCACCATTTTAAACCCAGTACACAGATGGTACGTAATGTGGTAATACTGTATTCTGCCTACTGTAACACACAACTGTATGCAATTACCCCGTGTCTTACAGTGCAGATTTGCTTCAAATGTGATTAAAACTATTTCCCCAATTTTAAATTGAGCCATCCCCGTTGTGTATGTATAAACAATAGGTGTGGGGTCAGTCTATAACACAACAATATTTAAAGGTGTTTAATAATGATAAAAGTTAACTACATGTTTCGGCCTAAGTGGCCATCATCAGGTTTACGTTCGAAAGTATAGTGGTATTTCTTTACAGGGATGGAGTGGATACGTCAT
>Ga0123354_10019974_pt1 | contig 10528 bp, 5 predicted proteins | sample TergutLab28metaG_2_FD_97872 | JGI IMG/M metagenome (GOLD analysis project Ga0123354, IMG submission 97872) | Labiotermes labralis P4 segment gut microbial communities from Petit-Saut dam, French Guiana - Lab288 P4 | ecosystem: Host-associated > Arthropoda: Insects > Digestive system > Gut ...
CTTGCAACCTTTACTTCCAGGGTGACATCCTTTTTGCTCTGCTGGTAGTAAGCTCTGCTCTTCCAAATGTGTGGAGATTCTTTTAGCTATTATTCCTGTTAGGGTTTTGTACATGGTCGTTTAACATGTGATAGGTCGGTAGTTTCTGACTTTCTTGCTGTCTCCCGATTTTGTTATCAAGCATGTTATTCCTGCGGTCAGCCAATCAGGTGCCTTCTCGGGTTCCTCTATTATAGCATTGAAGGTTTTTGTAATATGCCTGTGAATAGCTGGGAAAGTTTTAAGCCAGTTTATTATTATTATTATTATTATTATTAAGAAGGAGAAGAAGAAATTGTTGCTAAATATCGAAATTGTATGCGTGAGATTTGTCTTCTATACCTAAGAGTTTCGCACCGTTGCCATGTTTGTGATCGTTGACTTACAAACGGTATTTTGTACGTAAAATGTAGGTGTGTTTACTACCTGTTTCCATGCCTCTTCCCACTTGCCTGGTTCCACAGTGGGTCGTTTACACCCTCAACTCGAATGCCAAATGAATTTGTTTGAAGGTCGCGATTGCTATTGTATGTTTTGTACATGTTGCATACTTTTGCAAGCTTTGTTTCCATACATCATTTCAGGATATTAAATTTTCATTAATGTCACTACAATGTCACACATTACCCCGGCCGATATTAGCCTTTTACACGTAAGTATTTTAGGGGAATCCCACCCAGCCTCCTGGGTACCGGGGGTAAAGTGCGGCCGGGGCGTGCTGCTGACCACTCACCCCCTTCTAGTGCCGAGGTCATGGAAGAATAGAACTATACCTCTACCCACCCTTTGGGCCACACCGGGCCTGTAACCGGAACTCTTTACCTTGTAATGTAGGGGAATTAAAATCATGGTGTTGTGTTGGTCTGCAGTGGTACAACATTCATTCACAGTTTCGTGAAATTATGTAAACAGTTTCGAATTTTAATTTAAGCCTGCTTTCGCGCTTGTGTGAAAGTAGACTGAAAACTGGACTAGACTTCTGATGCCTTCAGACAAGTAGCTGCGTAATGAATTAAACAAGGTTATTTTCGATGTTTGTGATTTATTTTGTGCAGTGAAATTGTACGTGAGGTGTACCGCTTTCCGAGTTCGTTTTATATCTCACCCACAATCGCATTCCTGCTTTTGCCAAACTGTCGAAGATTTTGACATTTCGGCAGTAGGTGTGTGACGCTTTTACATTCCTTGCATGACGGTGTACTTCGTTAGGATTTCCATACGCGTATGTAGGTGTGAGCTAGTGCTTTGATTCGTGCAGCCTTGGTTTTTTAAGTATGGTGTTTAATTACGCTGTCAGTTGCTGAGACTGTATAGCGTCGGTGATAGAGAAATGAATGAGGATGGAGCACAGGCGAACGATGCTGACAGAGCGAAATCGAAGTACCCGGAGAAAAACATGCCCCAATGCCATTTCGTCCATCACAAATCCGACAGACTGTCCTGAGACTGAAGCTAGTCATCAGCGGCGAGAAGCCGGCGACTAATCGCCTCAGCCATGACACAGGCTTATATATCCGTGTTACAAGGAAGCCCCAAACATTTGCTGTCACAGTCTGAGTGTGCAGTGAACCGTCTGTCTCTAGTGACTGTTTTCCAGCGATCATTATTACGTATTTTCCACAGTTGTGGTCTGTAACTATGGAGATAAAGTAACGTCCTATCGCCATTTTGCACGATTTCGTTTGTTTTATCAGGAAAAAGCGCGCCTTTCTACCCTCTTCAGAAGCATAACAAAATACAGGCTGTTTCCTCTTGTTTGCGTTAATAATGTGGAGTAAAAAGGTACAGTTCACCCTAGAACAGGTCATGAAGGCCCAGAGGTGCAGTAGAGGCATAGCAGTACTCTTACTTTAACCTCGGCGCCAGTTGGGGTTGGGTGGTCAGCACCATGTCCCGGCCGCTTTACCTCTGGAAAAGCTTTCATTATGTTGTTAATAATATTTGCGTGAGTGAAGTCGCGGATTATTTTACATACTACACCTGGGATTCCCACAACGCGGCTCGCCCAAGTTGCCTGTAAGAATTATATACAGGTAATTTACACGTACATAAGGCTGACCGTGAACGGCGATTTACAGGAGACTCGTAACTAACTGATCTAGCCTAGAGTTGTTGGATGGCCAGAAATAAGAAGCCATCAGATCTGGGGGTGGGGATTTGTTAATGCACGCCTGTTGCCTAAGTTACCTTCTAAGGCGCGACTCTCGAATTTCGTCTAACAGGTCACCTATGTGTGATACAGTAGGGTAATGAATAAAAAGACATTGTAGACATTAAACATGTCTTTGGATTTTTAATAGGCAACATGTGTAGCAGTAATTACTGCTGTAAACGTGTTTATGAAAGGCATTCGATACAACTGGGAACCTGTAGAATGTAAGGGTGCAAAGTACGTATTTGGAAAGTGTGTGCGCTCTGGTACGGACTGCAGGGTTTCAGTTCTGTAATACGTGGTGTGCGAGGTAGCGGGTAGTTATAGAGTCACTGCGATATTAGTTCCAGTTGCTGCAATCGGCGTAAGGAACCATATTGATTAATCTGAATTTTATATTGATTGATTACATGCAGTCGTATGAAACTGCGCGGTCACATGCAACAGAGGGTCGCGGGTAATGTAGTTACGTTTGAAAGAACTATTACCGACTTATTACAGATTTCTGATTTGGAAATCGGAATATCGGTTTATCAGTCTAAATTTGGGAGCGACTCAACCGATATGCTGACGTGAAATGTTTTTGTTGGAACAGTCGTGCTGCAGAACGAAGGCGTGGCTTGGAAAGGTGTCCACTGGCGTTGTGTTGAATTCCATGGCTCTTAGGAAATACTGTGTGAGGGTGTGGACTGTATCTACGAGTGTTTGGCTGAGCTTAGGGCCCAGTGGTGGTCTCTTGGCTTCCATGGATCTTTAGAAGATAGGGATGTCAGTAGTTTGTAACCTTGATCCATGTGGCTTGTTACGTGGTCTGTTGTTCAGCTGCGAGCTTTAGGCTTTATAGTACTTGAAGAAAGAGGATGTCATTGTTTGAGTGGATCAATGTTTCTCTTAACAGAGCTCTTGTGAACAGACACGTTAATGAATTAAAAAGTTCCATAAACGGTGTGAGGTATTTTATGACCCACCTAGCTGGTAGAGCCGATGCTCTAGAGCAGTGGTTCCCAAAGTATGCTCCGCGGATCTCAAGGGATCTGCGGCCAGTTCCCAGGGGATCCGTGGATACATTTTTCTAGTGGTTACTTCGAAGTTTACTTACTTTTAATTAAAGGAATAATGTTTTGTTAAAAATAATGGAGGAACTTCTTTAAATGGCTATATGTTTGTTTAGTATGACCGTTAGAATGTCTAATTAAGAAACTTTCTATACCCATGAAGCGAGCGACAGTCATTTTAATTAAGGCCAAATTTGCAGTACATTGTTACATACGCTAGTGGTACGTATTAGTGTCTGTCTGCAATCAGTTCTGAGACATATATTTTTAATTATGTATACCTATCATCCAGACACTGTGTAGTTACTTTAGCAATGATGTGTGGATCCGTGGTTATTTTTCGAACACAAAAGGCCTCCACGATAAAAAAAAGTTTGGGAAACACTGTTCTGGAGCTTTATATTGGATGTGTCCGGTTCGAATTGTTCGGTTTCGTCAGTCCTTGCAGTCTAACGAAGGACTGTACATCTGTTAGGCCACAACCACTTTTTTTCAGAAATATTTCTGGTTCATCATTCACCATTTATTATACCTCTGAACCTATACAGTTGAGATGCTCATACAAAAACTCCATGCACTGAATACTGACGGCTTAGAGCGCTGTTATGTGCCAGGAACCGTGTCTTGTTTGCCGGGTCTGTGTATATGGCCGTGTAACTCGTGATGCTCATTCCGGATTCAGATGACATTTTATTTTTACGGGACCTGGATAGCTCAGTCAGTATAGCGACCCACTACGGGCTGGACGGTCCGGGGATCGAACCCCGGTGTGGGCGAGATGTTCTGCATCCGTCCTGAGCGGCCGTGGGGCCCACCCAGCCTCCTATACAATGGGTACCGGGTCTGTCCCGGGGGTAAAGCGGTCGAGGCGTGGCGTTGACCACCCACCCCCATTTATTGCCATAGTTAGAGAAAGATTAGAGCTGTACCTGTACTCCCCCTCCTGGCCTTCGCGGCCTGTTCTAGGATGAACTTTACCGTCACCTTTACCTTCCCTTTTATTTTTACGCCCCTGGATGAAACTTTATCTACATTACTGAATTGGGTTTTATCTGACATGTTTGTTGCACTTAGCTTAGTTGAAGACGCCGGTCGTCTTTATATTTCCCTCTTTATGTATAGTCTGTTATTAATCGAAAGGTGCTACAACTGTACTCATTTGAATGATTTTTGGCGATATTTTAAAAAAATTGTAGAATTTGCCTTACTGTAATCCTAAAATGTAATCCATTAACCTCATTAGCACCTTAAAATACTGAGTGTCGTTGAATGCAAAAAAAAAAAAAATAATGATTTCATCTATCAGTAGCCATTCATGTATACTTGAAGAATAAATGACAATCAGATTTAAAAACGCGCGACCTTACTTATGCAGTATGTCGGGGAATGAGGACTGGAGTTGCATTTGAACATTTTATTGCGCTGCTTGAATGTTGCTTTAACAGCCGTTGGCAAGAGTACACAGCACATTTCATAATGTTCCTTGGATATTCTCTGTCCGCGATGTTAAACAGGGAACAGAATGGGAACTTTTTGCATGTGTTAGTAGTTGTTCATTTTAAGGTCGATATAAGTTAATTGTCCCGAATGTGAATGTGCGGTGTTCCTGTGTTTGAATACCGCTTCTTCGTTTGTGCTAAGCGCTGTGGTTGTCTCAGAGAGTTCAGTATTGTACGTGCTTGTTGCTTCGTTGTCTTTCAGCAGGTCGCGGGGAACAGAGTTCATGAAAATGTAATGCAAAGCGGCTGAAATAACGCAATTAAAACTCATCGAGATTCATCGCACTGCTTCGAATTTAGTTACAAACTGTCATGACACACAAACGGAGAAATTCGTAGCCAACAAGTGTAATAGGCTGACTTAGCGTACAGTACAATGAGGTGAAGTGGATAATAACAAAACAGCTTGTTTGACTGTCTTAGTAAATAACCAGCTTGATGCAGAATTCTTTTTATTATAGTTTTTTTTTCAATTCTCTAAATGTTTCGAGCAATCAAGTGCTCATCATCAGAGGAGTCAATTGTATCAATACGACCTCTGGTATATGTCACACTATGTAGGTATATATACCACACGGTCACCTGCATAGTGACATATACCAGAGGTCTATTGATACACTTAACTCTCCTGATGATGAGCACTTGATTGCTCGAAACATGTAGAGAATTGGAATAAACAAATATAAGAAAAGGAATTATGCATCAGGTTGGTTATTTACTAAGATTGTAATAAGATGCACGGCCAACAATACATAAAAAAGCTTGTTTGACATGGCTTTTTTTTGGGGGGGGGGGGGCAGTTTTCCCTGTTGCACTCGAATTTTAAGGCACTCCAAGTGTATTCCGAAACTGAATATCATAAGCCGTACGAACTATTTGGTACCCAATCGGGAACGATAGACACACGCGAAGTAAATAATTAACGGATGTGTTTGCAGAATATGTAATATGCTTGTAACAAAGTCCCATTGTTCTTTTAATGCCTCCCATTGCAGATACCTACACTATAATTAAAACGTTACACGCTACTTACCATACGATGCAAATTATAACTATTACAATTAAAAACCAACTAAATGCCCTCTTGTTATAATTTAATTTTACAGAAGATCTTGTACATGTTTCGGGCCATGAAGGTCCATCATCAGGAAGTCACTTATAGAATACAAGTGACTTCCTGTTGTACTGTGTAGTCACGCTGTTACGGATCAAGACTCATTTTGGGTTTCTGTTTTTTTTTGTTCTGTTTACCCTTTCACAGTTTCTAGTCGTCCATTAAGCTAGTCCATGCATATTATGCCCACCGCGTGGCTTCATTATTTCCAGTTTTTTTTTCAGGTGTGCCCCCTCTCAGATTAACTGAAAAAAGTGTAGGCCTGCTACAGAACCAAATTGGGTTAAATCAACCAAGGCTCAGGATATTTTTCCTCTTTCCTTTCCTGAGTTTGATTTTTTAGTTTATTGGAAACAGTATTATACTAGTTTTATTTCTGAGTTGTCGGAAGAGAGACTTTGTGTTCAGTACGTTTTCCGTTTTCGACCGATTTTACTGTGTAGATTGGGGTTCATGACTGGAAGTATAATACAACGATTATACATTGTCAGGAGCACAGAATTGCATTTATGTTCGCTGTGCACTATAAAGTTATGGGACTTAAACAGGGCCTCACAAATTTTCCGGAAATGTAGGAGCCATCTCCAAATGGCAGGCGCTTGAAGGATGACATGAAGCAATTTCCGCGCTGAGAACCCACAGTTCTTGAGTGACCTGTGGACCTCACTGTTATCAGAAGCTTTCTGCTCGATGCATGTTAACTGATACACATTTTTGTACCCAAGGAAAAAAGTAGAGTAATTATGCTGAAAATTAGAGACCGCCCTCCAAAATTATTCTCCCGGGTGACCAGACGTCCGGTTTTTTACATTCTTAGGACCGTGCTTCGTGATGTATTCTTATAATAAAAGCCAACAAGGTGCAGTATTTCTCAACTTTATTTTGGTAAAGAACTCTACATGTTTCGGACAGACTTACTGTCCATCATCAGGAGTCTTAATACTGTATTCACAGCAATTGGTATTTGTCATACCAGTTATGTTGACTGTCTGCTGATGACGGACAGTAAGTCTGTCCGAAACATGTAGAGTTCTTTACCAAAATAAAGTAGAGAAACAGTGCATCTTGTTGGCTTTTTTATAAGAATATAAGAACAGCAGACGTCCGGTATTTGTGCACCCGCGGACTTAAGACAAAGAAAAAGAATAATGAGACAATGATAGAATGGTTCACTACAATCTCAAGTACAAATACCGCATTTCCTTGCTATTGGCCTTAATTTTTATCAACGTTTATTATCAATAATATCGACGTGCAGAAAATGCGTTCTGCTTCGTACTGTTAAATGTGCAGTCTCGTGTGTCTTGCACAGGGTATCTTTTGGCATAAAATTAGGTAATTTGCTGCATCATTCTTCTGCGTTTACCTGTTTTGTTGCTATACCTGTAAATGATATCTCAGTTTTTAAATCTTGAACAATTGAGTGTCAGAAGAAGGGCACGCGCGCGCGCGCACGAACGCGCGCGCACACACATATCTGTATATTGTTTTACATTAACTTTTACTTTCTTTCTTCAACGTAAATTGTATAACAGAGCTACGCGTTTAGAGAGAGCATTTATTATTTATTTCTATTTGTGTATTAATGGCCTCATTAACAATATGTGAGCTTTAGGTATTTGACGTCAAGGGGATGGATGAGTAGTGAATAATGTATTGGAAAACGTGAAAATAGATTGGCATGGCCTGATTTGCGTTATTACAGCGGCTTGGAGGAAATGGGTTTGGCTGTGAATGCGTTTCAGTACAGCCGATTTCCGGGCCGAGATGTGAATCCAGGACCTCTAGAATACATAGCATGAATGCTATCCACTCAGTTGCAACATCCGGCGAGTCCCTGAAATGCTAAACGCGCTTGGATAGTCAAGAAATGTGCTAGTTGTGGTGGTACCCGAAGATTTATTACCATATTCGTGGAGCTGTTTCAGGTTCAGGGCCCTAACGAATAGGCTTTGGGGTGATGATTTTCTAGTTCCCCTCGCAATCCCAAGTCTGGAGGACCGCCCTTATTCAGCTGTACACAACTGACGAGTCAGTCATAACCGCTTTCTGTATCCGGAGACCGTCTTGTTCGCCTGACAGTTCGCCGTTCTGTGATGATCAAAATTATTCAAAATCTTCTCGGACCTGCAGCCGCGTCATGATGTGAGAATATTTTATTGCATTCTGTCGCCGCGAGAGCTTCAACACATATACAATTACTTACTGTTTAAACGTGTAATTTAGAACAGTGTTGAGGTATTGAAACGATAAGCCGTTTGTTTTCAAATCGAGCCCATCCGCTAAGGAAGTCTGTTATAACAAAGTATAGGAGTGTTTCCTTTGTAATTTATTGTGACTGCTGTTTCCTCTTCCGGCATATTTAATTCGAAGTGTACCCTAGGAGCTCGTTAGCGCAATTCGTGCATTATTTGGCTCAACTCATACTCGTGTGAGCACTGTTTGCTATATTTTGCTTCTTTTAAGTAAAGTCCCATCTAAAAACAGACCTATCTTATTATACAAAAATTTGAAAATAAACCCATTTTCACAAAAACGGATAGTACATATGGCCGAAAAATCATTCTTTGATATCTTCTGTACATATCGGCGAAAACGTTCACGGCGCTGGCAAATACATTCGTGAATTGAATCACGTGGTAGGTGTAGTGTGTTCTGAGAAACAGTGGCACACGTTTTGATGATTTTGTGTGTTCGTAGTGTAGCCTGATCGGTTTGGCAAGGCTATAGAGACGTCTTGAAATCGTGGTGAAAATCAGCACAAATCGACTTGCACGTTGTGGTATTTTATGAACGTGCGACCCAATTCATCGCGTTTCGTCACTCGACAAATAGCATTTACAGGACTGCTGTGCTCGGATAAATGAATCTGATCCTCAGTAATGTTTGCTTGTTATTTTCCCACTGGTTAGGGGTTCCCTTTGTCGCATGACACAATGGGTGTAGTGCATGTACGAAGTTGTTCTGCGGCCGCGTTGCGGTCATATGAGAGCTGCGTGTAACATTTTCAAGCATCCATGTTTCTGTACAGCTTTTCCTTTTATTATTTTTTGTATACGGATCAGTCTGTGTTATCTTGACGCTCCATTGCCGTCGCTTCTGCAAAATTATTCTCACGAAGAAAGTGAGAGCGTATTAAATTCGCAGAATGCTTCGTACCACTCAGTTCAGAATCTTGTATCTTCCCGTCTTCTGGCTAAAAATGTTAATATTAAAATTTACGAAACTAATTGTCTGCACTGAAACTATGTCTCTCTCGTTAGGCTAAGCTAATACAAGGATATCTGAGAACATGGTGCTTTGGAGAGTATTTGGAACCAAGCGAGGTTGGAAGGAACGGCAGGTTGGAGAAAGGTTCGTAGTGAGGAATTTCACACATTGTACTTTTCACCAAACATTATTAACATGATAAAAATTGAAGAGGATGCAGTGAGCGGGGCATGTAGCACGTGCTGCAGAGGCGAGAAATACAGTCGAATCCCGTTATAACGACAACGCTTTATGCGTCACCTCGTCTGTAACGTCAGATATTCTGTGGTACCGATTAAGTTTTCACTGTTAACCATAACATGTTTCTCTCCGGTTTAAAAAACACTCGTTTATAACGACACAATATTTAGTGCAATTCTTGACGCAACAGAGTTCGACTGTACAAATACGGTTTTAGTTGTAAAATCTGAAGGGTAGATACGACGTGGAAGATCGAGGCGTAGATTGGAGGATGATATGCAGAGTAGATCTTGAAGAACTGGAGTATGGCGTTGTGGTGTGGATTAAGTTGGCCCAGGTTAGGATTCAGTGGTGGGCTGTTGTGAACGCATTGATTAACTTTCGGTTTCCATAAATTACGGGGCATATGTTGACTTATTGAGCGATTATTACTTTCTCAAGCAGGACTTTGTTCCGTGGAGTTAGTTAATGCCTGCGCGTCGTACATTATTGTATGTTGTGTAACGGACCGTTCATGTTGTTTTTATTAGCATATAACTTGACAGGGCTACTGTAACATGCACATTCAAACACACACACACACACACACACACACACTCTCTCTCTCTCTCTCTCTCTCTCTCTCTCTCTCTCTCTCCCCCTCCTGTGAATGCTGCTTGAACGTTAGAATGTCGTCATTTTATTCTCGGTTTTGGCAGATTTACACTGTAAGTAACAAGCCGGAATAGCTTAATCAGTGTTGTGGTTGGCTGCGGGTTGAATTGACTCGGGTAAGGTTCATGGTGAGAGCAGGATGTTTGCGTTTAGACTTGCTGTAGGATGTACGAATGAGACTTACCTGTTTTATAATATGCAGCACAGGAACATTTATGCGCTAATCGAGTATGCTGTTTTCATGACGGTCGTTTGGTGATCTGTACGACCTGAGCGTCCCAACAGGCAGTACGTACCGGGCGGCGTATTTAATGTAGTGGTCCTAGCCTGCCTAGTTTGCGCATGCGCATGTCGTCATAGTTCGATTCAAGTTCTTTAGTGTCTGCATGTATGGACTGCATGTGACGTGCTCATCCAGTGTGGCGGGTGGGCATTTAAAACGCCGCCGCCGCCACCACCACCACCATCACCACCACCGCCGCCGCCGCCGCCGCCACCACCACCACCACCACCACCAACACCACCACCACCACCACCACCAACACCACCACCAACACCACCACCA
>Ga0123354_10019975_pt1 | contig 10528 bp, 7 predicted proteins | sample TergutLab28metaG_2_FD_97872 | JGI IMG/M metagenome (GOLD analysis project Ga0123354, IMG submission 97872) | Labiotermes labralis P4 segment gut microbial communities from Petit-Saut dam, French Guiana - Lab288 P4 | ecosystem: Host-associated > Arthropoda: Insects > Digestive system > Gut ...
GAGCCAAGTGCTTTTGAGGTTGAGTTGGCTATCGGCAAGTTAAAAAGCCACAAATCGCCGGGTATTGATGAAATACCGGCAGAACTGATTAAAGCAGGGGGTGGAACAACTTGCGGGGAGATTTATAAGCTTATCACTTCTATTTGGAAGAAGGAGAAATTGCCTGAAGAGTGGAAGGAGTCGATCATAGTACCTATTCATATGAAGGGGGATAAAACAGATTGTAATAATTATAGGGGGATTTCACTTTTGCCAACCACTTACAAAATTTTATCTAACATCTTGATCTCAAGGTTAACTCCATATGCGAAGGAAATTATCGGGGACCATCAACGTGGTTTTCGACGCAACAGGTCGACGATTGATCATATATTCTGCATTCGCCAAATACTTGAGAAAAAATGGGAGTACAATGAAGAAGATCATCAGCTTTTTATAGATTTCAAGAAAGCTTATTATTCAGTTAGGAGGGAGGTCTTATATAAGATTCTCATTGAGTTTGGTACCCCTAAGAAACTTGTAAGGTTAGTAAAGATGAGTCTGACTGAAACAGAGTCCGGGTAGGCAAGAATGTATCTGACAGTTTCCCTATTAGGAACGGTTTGAAACAAGGAGACGCTCTATCACCACTGCTTTTCAACTTTGCTTTAGAGTACTCCATAAGGAGGGTTCAGGTAAACAAGGAGGGCTTGAAACTAAATGATACACATCAGCTTCTGGCTTATGCCGATGATGTTAATGTACTGGGAGGAGGTATACATAGTTTAAAGGAAGCAGAAGCGTTAGTAGCTGCTACTAGGGAGATTGGACTGGAAGTAAGTGCTGATAAAACTAAGTACATGGTTATGTCTCGAGATCAGAATGCAGGACAAAATCACAGTGTGAGGATGGATAATAGCACCTTCGAGAGGATTGAAATAGTTTAAATATTTGGGAACAACTTTAACAATCCAAAATTCTATTACGGAAGAAATAAAGAGTAGACTGAGGTCAGGAAATGCTTGCTATCATTCGGTGCAGAATCTTTTGTCTTCCAGGTTGCTATCCAAAAAATTAAAGATTAAGATATATAGAACTATAATCTTGCCTGTTGTTTTGTATGGGTGTGAAGCTTGGTCGCTGACATTGAGGGAGGAGAGGAAGCTGAGGGTGTTTGAGAATATGGTGTTGAGGAGAATATTTGGGCATAGGAGGGACGAGGTAACGGGGGAATGGAGGAGACTGCATAACGAGGAGCTAAGTGATCTGTACTCCTCAACCAATATTGTGAGGGTGATAAAATGGAGAAGAATGAGATGGGCAGGGAATGTGGCTCATATGGATGAGGAAAGGGGGGCGTATAGAGTCTTGGTGGGGAAACCGGAGGGAAAGAGACCACTGGGGAGACCTAGGCGTAGATGGGTGCATAATATTAGGATTGATCTCCAGGAGGTCGGATGTGGGTATGTGGACTGGATTGGGGTGGCCCAGGATTGGGACAGGTGGCGGACGCTTGTGTGTGTGGTAATGAACCTTCGGGTTCCATAAAATGCGGGGAATTTCTTGACTAGCTGCAAACCAGTTAGCTTCTCAAGAAGGACTCTGCACCATGGAGTAAGTAAGTAAGTTTTAGATTGGAAACTGTGGTTCCTTTGAAATAGCAAAGTGCCCTTGCTCTAATATATGTGTGAGTGTTCTGCTTCAAAGGGGTAAAAAGTTTTATCACATTTCCGTGAAGGGTAACCATATTTATAGTCTTGTTGAAAGTCTAAGAAGTTGCTGAATATTCAGTTTCTTTATTTACATCTTGAATGTTTTCTGAATAACAGATAGGCGTCTTTGATATGTGTGGTGCATAAATCTCTGATAAGGAAAGCTTTTTCTGTCCTTCTTGATATTGCCTTTGAACAGCAGCAGCATAATATATTTTATAAGAAAATTAAACATAAATATGCAGATTGATAATGAAATTTGTTCGTGCATATACAGTTCCTTGATAAGAAGTATCACCTTTATTGCATTATAGAATAAGTGCAAAGATGTACGAGTGACGTATGTGTTAAAGTAATTTACACCTGAGATGCTTTTACTTTATAGAGGCAAGTGTAGATTAACTTAATGCGTCGTGATGTTCTACATCGTAGGCTGAAAAATGCCCTGCACTAAACTTAGTGGTAACACATATATTTGGAGAGATCCTGTTTCATAAACTTTGCTTTCATTTACTTTAAACATAAATAAAAGAGCGGTGAACGGTACCCTGTGTCATTTAATTTGGGATAAAGTATATTAACCAAAGTAACTCGATGGCGTGACCAATTAAGGTAGGCTGGAGTAGGTAGCATTATGCGTCCATCACAGACTTCTGCACGAGGTGAATAACTGAAGGGAAGCCACGTGTAATATTTTATTGGTTTTTTATTACTCTAGTCCTTAATGTAATGAATAAGACCCGTTCCCATGATCTAGTGACCTCTCATTCAGTTACGTCACTAGACGTACCCAATCTTCTGTTGATAAACGTGTGTATAAGCTCGGTATTTTTTTCAAAGCGATGGAAGAATGCTGTGGAATTAGTATATAGACGCGATATATTCCGTGTTTCCACCGTTGCGATAATGTGAAACTTACCAAGTGGAAATGACACAGAACTTTCACGGTGATGAATGTGAAGTTCAGGTGACCGTGCATCGTGATCATTTCTTGTAATAAAACTAACTAGATACACTAATTTCTCAAATTTGTTTTTGGAGTAAAAATTGCTGTCAGCAAACCCGTATGACATATACCATTGCTATGTTTACAGTGAAAAACTCCTGATGATGGACAGAGGAATTGTCCGAAACATGTAGAGTTTTATTGCAAAAATAAACCTTATGTTTATTGGACCGTGCATCATTGTGATAGTTGAAGAATAAAAGACCAACTTGATGTCATTTGCTATTTTACTTCATTTCTTATGTGCTCAACATGTTTCGGACATTAATATATCCATCATCAGGACCTTGCGACTGTGTTGTTGAATCATTACATCGGTCGTTTTGTTCTCGGTTCGTTGTGTGTTGGAGATTTGGTGCCGTGTTGCAGGCTGAAACCTACAACACAGACACTACTCAAACCTAGCCGCACCAAATCTCCAACACACAACGAACCAAGAACAAAAAGATCGATGTAGTAATTCAACAACACAGTCGCAAGCTCCTGATGATAGATATATTAATGCCCGAAACATGTTGAGCTCATAAGAAATGAAATAAAATATCAAGTGGCATCAAGTTGGTCTTTTATTCTTCAAATATCCAAAAATAAATTTGAGAAATGAGTGCATCTAGTTGGTTTTATTAGAAGAAATTACGGTGTTGAATTTAATATGACAAATCCTTGTCAGACTAAAACGCTTGGATAATTTTAAATTTTTATACTTACCGGTTGGTCTTAAGGAGATGTTCCGGTAACTCTAGAAGATGTGAATCTTTGCGTGAACAAAGTGAAATGCACACAGCAGAAGTATTTCAAACGGTAAGGTTACGGTCCATGTATAGCAGCTTTGGCAGATGCTTGGATTGTTTCTTACCAGGTCAGCTACAAGACGAGCAAAATAATGGATACCACAAGACAACCAATCCCCTTTGTTACATAGATATACGGTCGCCTCATGTCGCGGATACTGGCATGTGATCGATGTATCTGTTCTGAATGGGGCTTTTCGTAAATGCGTGCAGAAGTAGCTTGAGAAATGTTCCACGTTTGGAAAGTCGTTACCATATCTGAACACTAGATTTATTTCAACATCTCTGTTCGTATGTTTGTGTAATGTAGATGCCAGAATTAAACAAATGGTTGCATATAGATGGAGGTCATGTGAGATCAATACGTTGCTTATGGTTTTCTCTAGTTCAGACCCTGTGAAAGGGAATGGGGCGAAACAAAATTTTATGAATGTCTTAACATTAGTGACACTAACGTTCCCACAGATAATGTAGTGTCGATGCTATAGATCACAAGAGGGCTAATGGTAGAAAGAAGAATAACTTGAATTGCTTGACAGACACTCGTATATTATCGACCTAATTCCACGATGTAGTGTCTGCTTTGAAAAACATGATGTTGGTAATCTAAGTAAGCAGTTTTGTGTTCGTATATAAACTAAATTTTTGTCACGTCTGAATAAAATTCACCATTGGACGTATTCTTAACCACTTCAATCCATTCCGCTTCTTCGTATTCTTTTACTTTACAATATATTTTAAAATATGGAAACTTGGCGTCGCTCATGTATTTTCAACGTGCTAATTTTGTTTCAGGATTTTTGCGCCATTATCACATTGTTATGCCAACCTCAACATTCTTATATTAGTCATTCCGCTAACTAATAAATTGACATAAATACTTCTCCATTCGTGCTGTGCTACAATTCGGAAGGTCTGGTTCGATCCCAGCTGGTGTTAGTGGATTTTTCATTGACATAAAATCCTTCTGATCGCACTATGGCCCTGGGGTCGACTCAGCCTCTAACAGAAATGAGTACCAGGGGTATTTCCTGGGGGTAAAGGCGGCCGGTGCGTAAGGCTGACAACCTACCACCATCCTGTGCCGTTGTCACGAAATCTGGGAATCTTAAATTCCTGGAACCATCTGGGCCACTCCAGGCCTGTAACGGGACTGCTTTGCTTTACTTCTCCATTCAGTAGTCATTCAAAAGCTAAATGTTACTCAGCTGGTCAAGAAATTAATCCACATTTTATGGAAGACAGGGCTTTATAAAAATCATTATTTTTCTAGAATTCCATCTTTATAGGTCGTAATGTAGAAATGCTTGCATGTGTGTAATATTGTTTTATGACAAATTTAAAATTAAATTTAGACCAATGGAGTATAGCAAGAGATGAGGGTTGTTTGACCGTGCATCTTCCTCGTGAAGTAACTTGAAATGCCAACTCGATGCAACAAGGTAATTTTATTAATGTATTCTTAGCTCGACATGTTTCGGGTACATACGGCCATCATCAGGAGCATTAAATGTGCAGCATGGGGTTTTCTGCACCGAGTTTCTGGATGGGTGGTGGTCTTGAAAGCCGCTGCGTAGGTCGTGTGTACGGTGCGGATGGTGCCGCACGGCACCATCCGCACCGTACACACGACCTACACAGCGGCTTTCAAGACCACCACCCATCCAGAAACTCGGTGCAGAAAACCCCATGCTGCAACTCAACATCCAATGCTCCTGATGATGGCCGTATGTACCCGAAACGTGTCGAGCTAAGAATACATTAATAAAATTACCTTGTTGCATCGAGTTGGCATTTCAAGTTATTTCATGTAGCAAAAGACGTAGAAATGCAAGGTACGCCATGCCTAAATTACAAGATAAAAGTGAATTGTAGCCTATTAACAACTCCGTTGTTTGGCAGAAATTGACCTGTCAGTCACTTGCATGAACTCCGCTGCATATTTGTAAACGTTTCAAGACACAAATCGTTCAATAGATATCCATAATTACGTAATGCATAATGAGAATGTATTCTGATGTCCGATATCATTTTTCTGTCCATTATATTTAAGCAATATATAACATTGCTTCTTAATATTTGTTTAAAAATCTTCGGCGTTTTATTGGCATGATGTGTTACTTTCTCAGGTTAATACAGTTTTCTTTGCAGTTCCTATCATTTCTGTTTTCCAAATTTTCTTCCGCTGTTTAGAATATCCAATTTCCTTTAGTGTCCTCCTTTAGTTTATTCTTTAAAGCACGTTAGGAAAGTTACGAAAAGTGAGTATTCGCTTCGCCATATTTGTGTGTCCATCCAGTATATGTTCGCATGGAACTACTGGGTTCCAACTGGGATGGTTTTCGTGAAATTTTGTACTGGGGATGTTTACTCGGAACTGTACAGAAAATTTAAATTTGTTTCAAATTGGACGAAAATAACGGCAACTTTGCTTGAAGGTCTATGTGACCTTATGACATTGTCTCTTTGCATACTTCGTGCGATGAGAAAATTTTGCAATAAACCTAGCAAGGAAAATTAAAACTCTCGCTTCTTGTCGCATAGATTCTTCCGAAGACTGCGTCGCTTACAATGTATTTTCAAGAAATGCAAAGGAACAAGAGAAGTAATTATATATATATATATAAAAGATTTGTTGAGGTTTACTTAGTATTTGTGTTGTTACGTCACATTCCCATACTGTTATATATTATTTCCGTGTACGATTTAAATGTATAATGAAAGGAAAACACAGCCCCGCTAAATTAGTATTTAATATTTTTAGTTAAGCCTAGGCGTATGAAGTTAGGTATGCAGATGTACTATGAAAATAGCTGCAGACTGTGAACGACATATTATTAGTAAGCAGGTATAAAACATATCGAGGGGGTAAATATTAGAGGTTATGAATGACTCGTAAACCCAACACAAAATCAAAGTACATATAAATAATAATTTCTTCAAAGACAGATTTGCAGGCCTTAACAGCAGTAAAAACATTGTGTAATGTTAATACGACTGTAAACAGCAGTAAAGAGTGTGACCACTTGGAATTAAATAGTATGGCCATCTGAGAAGGTTGCAGGTTGCGAAGATCCGAACACGCCCGAATTTTACCTTATCTTGTTTCCCTTCATGTAAGTTAAGTTGAACTGCGTGGCCAATTCAAACTGCTGGACTGACATGACGCTATTTATGTGGCGGTCATCACACACTGTGTGTGTGTCTGTCTCTGTGTGTGTGTGTGTGTGTGTGTGTGTGTGTGTGTGTGGGAACTTTCGTACACTCAGGGTGCATGGAACTTCGGGGAAGAAGTTGAAAAGCTTTTAGAAAGGAAAGTTATATATTTTTTTAAAGAATGGAACCACAAGGGCTTATGCAAATGTGTTTCATTTGCAAGGACAAAATAAATCTGCACGTCTGTGTCGGATTACCATCAGTTTTCTACATTCCCGGCGGAATATTTAACAGAAGGAACATTCTTTTTCCTTCGTTTTCTCTATTCGTTTCTCCTTTTCGTCCAAAGGATTCGGAAAGTAACACAAATGGCTATATATTGTGTACAAAATAAAAGCAAAGCTATTTCTCGAAACTTTTTAAAAGCTCACATGGGACCGATGTGACTTATTTTCGTTATATCTGCCGACTGCAATTCTCCTAACTCAGTTTTCTGTTTAGGAACTTGAAGCTACAGATGGCTTTAGCAGGGGAAATTTGTAATTTCTACTTCTGTAGATTTTACGTTCCAAAACTTTTATTAGCCCTTCAGCCTACTGACCTCTTAAATTTTGATGCTGGTCTAGAAGTATAGATATGTTATGTTTTCCTGCGGTATGTAAGGTTACATTTAACATAATGAGTTTTGAAGATTATGTATACGAACAATACTCTATATTTATGGAAGCGAAAAACGTTTCGAGAAAATGTAAAGAATAATAAAACGCACAATTTATGTCGACTAGTCATTTTTCGTAGTCTTAAAGGTTTAGAAGTGATTAAACAGTAGTAACGCTATATGTACATTTTCGACGGTTGACGAAGTCTTTTGCACAAACACTAAGAGTATCGAAGTATTTTTACTATTGACAGTAAATAAAAGAGTCTTCCTTCCATTCGTACCGCCGATCTGTGTCAGTGCATCGCAAACAGGATTCCGCAGAAGACCATTAGGGGTTCGGCGAGAAATCGTAGATAAATAAATAAACAATTTGAAATATCGCGAAAAATTCCAGAGATCCCTCGGAGTATCTTGGGAATTTTAGTCCGGCAATATGCCGTCGTGAAGTAACCTTCGCGCATGGTTAAGGGTGTATTTAGTTGTACTGCGTCTGGGTTCGTTCAGAGCCGCCTCACCGGTGGCGACATAAAAGGCTCCGCGCTATCGCCTCTTTCAGGTTTGTGAACGTTTTCCTAGGTAAGGGTTCCTCGGAATATGAAACATTTTCTGAGGGGATCCTGCGTAGAAGAAAGTTGGACAATACTAATCTGTACGTGTGTGTATGTGTATATATATATATATATATATATATATATATATATCAGTGGCGAATCCTGAACCGGAGGTGAGGTCTAGCGGAAGGGTATACAATGTGGCATTGCACCTTTCCGCTAGACTTGACTTTTGGCTCGGGATTCCCCACTTATATATATATATATATATAAGCACGTACGTGTAGAACTGTAAGTACACGCGCACGCGCTTGTGTGTAATTTGTTTTAGACAGACCCATAGCCTTCTGAAACAAGTTTGTGTATGGTTCAAATATAATAGACCAGGATGCCATCAACATTACTATATTTAAATTTAATTTGTGCTTTTTGGTACATTGGAAATATAGTGGCACGTCAGAACTCTTAAGTTTTGTGTAGGGTATGTATTCCTGTGTAAAATCTGATGATCTGTTCGGTAGTCAAAAATTGCCTACTGTGGGCCACTTAAATCCATCCCTCACCCTGTAACACACTTTGTTTTTAAGACCCTTTTATATCATGGATAGGCCCATAATTTCGCTTGTGTCGCTAAGTAAATCATTTTCGTAGCACTCTGTGAATAACTTAAAACAATCTCATAGTCCTCGAGTATTGGTGTGACTACCAAAAGATGCTGTAATGTTAAGTTTGCTTTTGACACCATTCAGTTACCTTCAGTTGATACAAAATATTAATGATCGATTTTTTTTGGCAATTTATACTTCTATTACCTAATGTTGTGAATTTATTTCCAGTCACCAGCGAAAATGTTAGGTGGGTTCAAAGGAAGGGTTTAAGAAACTTGGAGTCAGGAGGAGGTGGAATGTATATTATCTTTTTTTTTCCCATGACGCAGCAGCCTCCAGTGGGCCAAGACCTCTTCATTGTCGAGGATTCATTATCACACTCAGACACACCACACTCGGTAGGACTCCTCTGGACGAGTGATCAGCCCGTCGCAGAGACCTCTACCTGACAACATACAACGCTCACAAGTGAGAGACATCCATGCCGCCGGCGGGATTCGAACCCACAATCCCAGCAAGCGAGCGATGGCAGAACCACGCCTTAGACCGCTCGGCCACTGGGATCTTCACATTATCTATTAGGGACAATTTTTTTTAAGAATACGGCCTACATCAAGGGCGTCCGGTTATCATGAGCAAGGTACTTGGGCAGAAACCCACATATGTACGAGCCCCATTCATCATTGTACTGACAATAGTGATGGAACACAGCCTGTAACGTAAACAACGTGGAATTTTACAAGCAGTGCCAGCTCTAATTACACGATCCCGGTGGCCACGCGGACTAAGGCGTAGGCCTGTGTTCACTCGCGTGCTAGGATTGCGGGTTCGATTCCCTTGTCTCTTGTGAATGTGGGTGTGTTGTACAGGTAGAGTCTATGCGACGAGCCGATCCTTTTCCAGGGTAGTCCTACCGAGTGTATGTGTGTGTGTGTGTGTGTATCACTGAGTGTCATCAGTCGCTGCAGTAACACTCTAAACCTACAATCAGTAAGAAGGAGATGCCCGACTACAAACCAAACTCAGTTCAGTGACACTTGGCGGTAACCACAAGCTTATGTGTAAACTGTTGTGTAGTTTGAAATCATTGTTCAGTGTATTTGATCTTGGGACGGTAGATAGTTCAGATGCATGTAGGTGCATAGAAATTGTGCATAATAGTCAATTAACAGTGGCATAACCTTAATTATTGTGACTGAATAGCAGATGTTTGCAGACATATATCTATATACATATTATTCGTCTCCGCAGCGGGTGCTGGATGCGGAAGAACAAAAGTACATATTCTTTGAATGAACTGTAGTTGCGAAGTTCGTGTTTGTTACGCAGTAAATGACGTTAGTTATTCTCATTCGTTACCGTACTATTGTTGCAGTGAACTGCCTATCAGAACCTTAACTTCGCTTTACCGCGCTTTTCAGACTATCGCACGTTTCAGGAACTTGTGAAATGCTGGAGGTAATTGTAGCTTCATCAGAGAGGAGTAATTTTACCTTACCAAGTCACTTGCCACATGACGCTCATGAATAATCAATAGACTGTGGACGATTCACTTTGTCATATACAGGAACAGCCCGTACAAAACGTGCATTCGAATCCCATCACGGACAATTGATCCTCCTCCTCTTCAAAGCTCCCAGATCGGCACAGGACCTCATTCAGGGTGCTAGTTAGGCGGCACTGAGGGCCTTTCACTTAATGGTGCGTGAAAGTTACATTAAGTTGTGACAACCCCGTTGTGTTGTGTTGCGTAATACGCAATAATGACATATTCCTCCGATACATAACTTTTATTATACCGCATCCAAAGCAGCTATATGTTTTCGGCTGCGTACAGCAGCCATCTTTAGGCAGTAAAGGTACAGGTAAAGTGATCCCGTTACAGGCCCGGTGTGACCCAGAGGGTGGGTAGAGGTATAACTCTACTCTTCCATGACCGCGGCACTGGAAGGGGGTGAGTGGTCAGCAGCACGCTCCGGCCGCACTTAACCCCGAGAAAGACCCGGTACCCATTTTACAGGAGGCTGGGTGGGCCCCAGGGTCGGTCTGAACGGGCGAAAAATC
>Ga0123354_10019976_pt1 | contig 10528 bp, 8 predicted proteins | sample TergutLab28metaG_2_FD_97872 | JGI IMG/M metagenome (GOLD analysis project Ga0123354, IMG submission 97872) | Labiotermes labralis P4 segment gut microbial communities from Petit-Saut dam, French Guiana - Lab288 P4 | ecosystem: Host-associated > Arthropoda: Insects > Digestive system > Gut ...
ACACACATACATATATATATATATATATATATATATATATATATGAATACATACATACATACTCTATGTATGTGCGTATGACTGTTTCTACATATCTATGTGCGTAGGTCTCTATGTATCTATGTATCTATTAAGTGCGTATGTCTGTATGTAACTATGTACGTGCGTACGTCTTTATGTACCTATGTAAGTGCGTACGTCTGTTTGTACCTATCTATGTGCGTAAGTCTGTATGTACCTATGCATCTATGTACGTGCGTATGTATGTATGTATGTATGTATGTAACTATGTAGGTGCGTACGTCTGTTTGTACATATCTATACGCGTAATACCTATGTATCTATGTAGGTGCGTATGTCTATATGTAACTATGTATGTGCGTAGGTCTGTATGTACCTATGTATGTGTGTATGAACTTATTTATGTGCGTATATCTGTTTATACATATGAATGTGCGCATGCCTGTTTGTACCTATCTATGTGCGTATGTCTGTACGTACATATGTACCTATGTACGTGCGTATGTCGGTATGTAACCATGTATGTGCGTACGTCTGCATGTACCTATCCCTGTGCGTATGCCTATATGTACCTATGTAAGAACGTACGTCTATATGTACCTATGTATGTGCGTATGTCTATATGCACATATGTATTTAAGCAAGTCTTTATGTACATATATAAGTGCGTATGTCTGTATGTACCTATGAATTTGCGTACGTCCTTATGTACCTATGAAGGAGCATATGTCTGTATGCAACATTGCAAGGGCGTAAGCCTGTTCGTACCTATGTATGTGCGTACGACTGTATGTACCTTTGTATGTGCAAAGGTCTATATGTATCTACGTATATGCCTAGGTCTCTATGTACCTATGTACGTGCGTAGGTCTATATGTATTTATGTATGTGCGTACGTCTATAGGTACCTATGAAATTGCTTACGTCTTCTGTGTACCTATGTACGTGCATATGTGTGTATGTACATATGTATGCGCGTACGTTTGATTGTATCTATTTATGTGCGTACGTCTGTATGTATCTATGTACGTGCATACGTCTGTTTAACCTATGTATGTGCGTAGGTCTGTTTTTACCTCTGTATGGGCGTACGTCTGTTTGTAACTGTTTATGTGGGTAGGTCTTTTGTACCTATGTACTTGCGTAGTCTGTTTGTACCTATGTATGTGCGTACGCTCTGTTTGTACCTTTGTATGTGCGTACGTCTGTTTGTAACTATGAATGTGCGTACGCCTGTTTGTACCTTTGTATGTGCGTACGTCTGTTTGTAACTATGTATGTGCGTACGTCTGTTTGTACGTTTGTATGTGCATACGTCTGTTTGTAACTATGTATGTGCGTACGTCTGTTTGTACCTTTGTATGTGCGTACGTCTATTTGTAACTATGTATGTGCGTACGTCTGTTTGTACCTTTGTATGTGCGTACGTCTGTTTGTAACTATGAATATCCGTATGTCCTAATGTACCTATGTACGTGCGTACGTCTGTTTGTACCTGTCTATATGCGTGGGTCTTTATGTACCTATGATATGCGCGTAGGTCTATACGTACCTATGTATGTGTGTATGTCTCTATGTACCTATGAATGAGCGTACGTCTGTATGTACCTATGTAGGTGAGTAGTTCTGTATGTACCTGTGTATGTACATGTGTCTCTACGTAACTATGTATTTGCGTACGTCTGTGTGTACCTATGTAATTGTGTACGTCTGTATATTCCTATGTATGTGCGTACGTCTGTTTGTACCTATCTATGTGTGTAGGTCTGTATGTACCTACATATGTTCTTAAGTCTATATGTACCTATGTATGTGTGTGTATCTGTATGTAACTCTGTATGGGCGTACGTCTGTATGTACCTATGTAAGTTCGTATATCCGTATGTACCTGTGTATGTATGTATTTATATATGTCTCTATGTACCTACGTATTTTCGTACGTCTATTTGTACCTACGTAAGCGCGTACGTCTCTATGTACCTATGTGTGTGTATGTCCGTATTTACCTATGTATGTGTGTATGTCTGTATGTACTTATGTATATGCGTACGTCTATATGTACCTATGTATGTGTTTGTGTTTGTATGTACCTCTATATATGCCTACTTCTGTATGTACCCATGTACGTGCGTATGTCTGGATGTAACTATATATTTTTGCGTACTTCTATATGTACCTATGCATGTGTGTATGTCTCTACGTACCTATGTATGTGTCTATATCTCTTTGTACCTATGTGTGTACATACGTCTCTATGTACCTTCGTATTTGCGTACGACTCTATGTACCTATGTATGTGTGTATGTCTGTATGTAACTATGTATATGTGTACGTTTGTATGTACCTGTGTATTTGCGTACGTCTGTTTGTACCTATGAATCTGCGTAAGCTTGTATGTAACTATGTATGTGCGTACGTCTGTATGTACCCTTGTATGTGTGTATGTACCTATATATGTTCCTACGTCTGTATGTACCTATGTATTTGTGTATGTATATATGTATGTGCTTACGTCTGTATGTACCTTTCTATGTGTGTATGTAACCATACACGTGCTACGTCTGTATGTACCTGTGTATATCCGTATGTGTGTTTGTACCTATGGATGTGCGTGTGTCTGTATGTACCTATGTATACGCCTATGTCTCTTTGTACCTATGTTTGTGCATACGTCTCTATGTAACTCTGTATGTGCCTACGTTTGTATGTACCTGTGTATTGCGTACGTCTCTATGTACCTGTGTATACGCCTTTGTCTGTATGTACCTACGCATGTGCATACGTCTCTATGTACCTGTGTATGCTTTATGCCTGCTAACTCATTTTTTAGTTTGTTTTTCTCTGTTCTCGTTTTTTTGTTTGTTTGGTTGGCTGGTTGTTTGGTTAGTTTGTTGGTTGTTTACTTGGGTAGTTGGCTTTACTCAACCGGTTAAAATCCATTCACATTTCTGCATGAGGGGAAGTCACAGGCAGCCAAAATTGGAAGCCTAGGCTCATCGACGAAACTTCCTTCTCACGTATGCAAACAGCAACAGAATATTTAATGTAAAGACACAATGTCACACAATTGGTACAGCGCAACACAATGGCACACAATTGTCACAACGAATAAAGACATGAGGGTGGGTGTGAGGGGTTCTACACTCTGTAAATACATTCCCGAATACCGACATCGATCCCCTGTCCTCTGTTCAGTAGCCATTACCGTTAAGCATGGAACGTCGCACTATTTAAGCCAGAATTCAACACGTGATATAACATACATCTCTTATATAAGTCAATGGTCAGTGGCAATTACAAATTACCACATATCTGAGAACTGCTCTCTTCTGGGTTATTACGCAGCGAGGAGTGACAATTTCTTACCGACCTTTAGGGACAACCTATCGGTCGCGTCTTCAAGTGTCAAGACCAAATTTCTTGAGTCTTGAAGATGGAACTGATATGATGTCCTGAAATGTCGGTAAGAAATCACCATTACTCCCTGCGTAATAACCCAGGAGAGGGCAGTTCTAATCTACTTCTAAGCGGAAGCCGGAAATTACGCACCACATGTTTGTCTTCTATTCCATAGTCCTAATTTCGAGGTACATATACGTAGTGCCGTGCAAGTCTGTCATGCCGCATTCTTGTGGGGCGTGAAGAATTAAAAACAAATGAAAATTCATTCCCAAATTCGAAGTAAACGCAGACTTTAAACATTATACTGACAATATTTAATTGTATTCATAAAAATAATCACTGTGTTCGGACTCTGGTCTTCTGGTTTTTAGACGAAATGTCGGTAGTCAGTGTTTCCCGACGTTTCCAAGAAATGTATTGCCAGAAATCTTCGTAGGCGTAGGGGACCAAGAAGAACGACTTAAAACACTCACGGAAGCCCCGAATCCTGAATACGAAGGCACTTTATTCATCCGAAACTTTGGGAGACGCCAATTTAGTTACATTGCTACGTCAAGAAAGACCTGAATCCCCGAAAAATAGCTGTGGGATACTCAGTCTTGCATAAACAGTGAAAATGATGAGAATTATACCAAAAAAACGCCTAAATGTATCACCTGGTAAAGCAGGTTGCAGTACCTAGGGACTCTGAAAATGACAGTGACCTCCGCTTTCCACAAAACGAAGAAAATTTCCGAATAAATGGAAAACTATTTGCTTCTCAAAAAGGAATCTACTGCAAGAAGATTTTTTGTGCTAGGAAACAGTGTTTAGTGTAGCACGACACTTGTCCTTCGGTTTTGTTTTGACACTGACTGTAATATTAAATTATCCGGTAAAGATTACCAAACACTGCCGTCGCCTAATTCAAATTACATGAAAAAACTAAGGTTAGTCCATTCAGATGTCGACTTAGAAACGGAGGATTCTAAAAGCCAAATAGAAGAGTGGAAGTATGATTCAGTTCATTGCCTTCACTTAAAATGCACTTCATTTTGTGATATATCTTTCAATTCACTTAATATTCCGGTAGCATTTCATTGTTATAGTAGATTTTATGTAGTCAGAATAGAGTAAAATATGTATAGAAATGAAAGGAGTAATCGATAAGGGAAGCAAGAGAGAATATAACGGAAAATTATCAAGACCTGAAGGATAGGAAGATGTAAAGAAAGAAAAAAAGAGTCGCAGAATAGACAGCGCGAGAGAAAAGAAATAAAGAAAGATAAAAGAAATAAAAGAGACAAATAGAGAATACAGATAGAGGTACCCTATCACGCTGTCTTATCCCCATAACCTTGGGTTCCTCTCTTGCAAAGCAATCGATCTGTTTTCCTGCCTCAAACGCTCGGTGAAATGTTAGTGGGGCTCAAGTGAAGTGGAAACATTGCTGTTGGTGCTTCTAGTGTAGGTCAGCTGCCACATCTAGTACTCAGGCAGACAGTAATGTACTCTAACGCTACCAAGCAGAGTCAATCTTGAAGAGCTAAGAGTTTCTCAGCTAATCAAAACATTCTCAACGTTTTATGGAAAGAGAAGTCTCTATAACGTGTCCACGACAACCGCCCTGAAGAACGTCACAAGCCAGGTAAAGCGAGTGCAGATCCTTAACACATATATTTACTTCCAGTAAAATCTTCCAAGCCGGTCCCAGGGGCCTCGCTGTGTAAGGCGTATGTCTGCTGCTGCTCGCCTGCTGAGATTGTGGGTTCGAATCCCTCCAGGGGAGCACGGATGTCTTGTCTGTTGTGAGTGTTGTGTGTTACCAGTTTCAAGTCTGTGCGACGAGCTGATCACTCGCCCAGAGGTGTCTACCGACTGTCGTGTGTCATCGTGTGTGATGTAGAAACTCTTGAATGAGGAGGCCCTGGTCCACTTGGGGCTGTCGCATCAAAAACAAACAAAATCTTCCTAAAGATGGGTAAATTTGTACCAGACTGCACGGCGCCACATCACAGAAAGACTAGCATTTCTTAACAGATAGTGTTGAAAGACATCTATTTTTCAGGGTTGTGGTTGGCTAATTAGGTAGATAAATGCCATCGTTTCTGACAATCAGGCTGTTTAAAAAGCCAACTCTTGCGATGCAAGCAACATTTCGCTCAGAACAGCTGCCAGAATACTCAATGTCAATCCATATAACCAGCATCTGAATTCTCAACAGCATGAAAACCTGATACATGGAAACAGACAGTTTTCCGTCACGTTTATTAACCTTTTAAATGCCGAGTTAAATCCCACCTGCCATCTGCTGGAATTATTAGCTCACCATATTTTCCACTTTAGCGGATTAAGGGTTAATACTGTGCAAATTTCAACAGGTCACGAAATTAACAGTTCAATCAGCATTGGTGTTTCCACATGCTTATAATACCCTTTCAAATTTCATTACTTCCTGCTCAAATTTATGTGAATGTTTTATTATAAATCTTATATTTACCACCTTCAAGACTCTCCAGTCGTACACCACTATTTTAAACAATTTTAACTAATAAATAAACACAATTGATATGTGACTATTCAAAATAATGTTTTTAAAAACATAGAAAATCCTACGTGTTTCGGTCCTTGCTGGTCCATCACCAGACCGTCCACTAACCGATGTATGAAAATGTTTTATACAGCAATTAATATATTCCTTGAAGAGGGACCAATAAGTTCCGAAACACATAGGAGTTTAATAACTTTAGAAATATTATTGTGACAATTATGACAAGTGTGTGTATTTGTTGGTTAAATTTGTGGAAACTGGGTATAATATGCGGAAAGGAAAAAGTAAAATTCGCACAATATAACAACGACAAAATCTTGGAGGAGGATCAGATGGGCTACGTACTGCGAGAAGAGTAACGTACTAAATCGACACACCTGAAAGGAGAAAATGTATAGGGGAGAATAATATTAAAATGCATCTCAAATAAATAATATGGGAGAAGGTGTGGACTGGATTAATTTCGTATAGAGTATGTTAAAAACAGTGGGTTCTTGTGAACACTTCAGTGAGTTTTCATGTTCCCTGGGAGCTCCTAGATTATTTGAGGTAGAAAGGTTGTGCTCCATGTATTCAGTTATTTAACTAGTTAGACATTAAAAACAGTCGAAGAAATTTGCGAGCATAATTAAGTAAACACAAGAAAAGGACCAAATCTTTCAAGTGATATTTGTGGCAATTTTTCTCCATAGTATTGCAAGGAACACAGTAGAAATTGTCCCAGGGTCAAACACTCCCACCACGTTTAGCAGACGGCAACGCTAACACTCCCAAGAGTATCGCTGGAATGACGTGAACTCAGCAAACACATGGACACAAAGCTCCAGCCGGAGAATGTGTCAAATTGATCAAATTCTCCTGCAGCAGAGTGCACCCCACTTTAAGAACTGGAAGCTCTAAAGAGAGAGTGATAGAAGAAAAGGTCACACGAACACAGAAATCTCTCCCAGGAAGAAGAGAAGTGAAAGAGGATTGAAAATAGAACGCAACGAAACGGAATGGAACGAAAAAGTAAAATACAACTCATGTAAGAGGAACTGAAAACTTCACTTTTCCCCACTCGCCACATTTCTACAAAGGGACGCTACGAGGCCTTCTTTCTTCTACTTCCTGATGCACTGACAGGTCTCCCTTTGGCCTGTAGTTTGACAAACACTTCGATAATTTTGTATCTTACTCAATAATAAACTAAGAATAGAGTAAGAAATTTTTCAGCCTGCTCAAACAGCAATAAGATCTGTGTAAAAAGAACCAACAAAATGCAAACTGTTTACATTAATGTTTTAATTTAATTATAGTGTCTTCGACATGTTTCGAACATCCAAGTGTTCATCCTCAGGAAGACTTGTACATGTAGTTTTATGGTATTTCTTCCATGCATCCATATAAGAGTACCAAACACATCCTGCCATCGACAAGACTGCTTATATGGATGTATGAAAGAAATACCATAAAACTACATGTACAAGTCTTCCTGAGGATGAACAATTGTATGTTCGAAACATGTCGAAGACACTATAATTAAATTAAAACTTTAATGTGAAAAGTGTGCATTTCGTTGGTTCTTATTACACAGATAAATCACAATGCAGGGTTCAAAAAACGTTAAACTGAAATAAGAGTTGCGTTTCTTAATAAGTAGCTGGTTTAACTCTTTCGATGCTGTCCCGACTAATTTTGAATAAAATTTCCAAAGAAAAAAAAAGTGTACAACCAGGTCTTTGGTCTAATCTATCCTGTCCCATGATGTATATGCACAGTGTTGCAGGGGGAAAGAATCTGTCGTATTTCGGTAGAACGTTTCTTACCATCAATTACATCGATCATAAAAAGGCACGTCAATTTTGAAAGGTTACCGAGATACCGAAGCGAGAACACCATGGTCTTCTCGCGGTTCCATTTACTGTACCTGTTTAGCGCGCTGCATTAACTTACACTGCGCAGGCCCGTCCTTGAGCCGGTAGCGAAGCCAAGCCACGAGGCGGTGCGTGTATTACGTAAAGTACTTGGAATACTAAGGAATATTTTAATGCAACTAGTGCAAGTTACTCTTACTTAGGCCATGTCCTTATGTCACACAGATGATAGTTACATGTTATGTACATACATTAATATTGCAAGAAATACGGATTCTTCGTACTTTTAATATATCTCTTGTAATCAATAAAGGCTTATCAGCTGTCATCCCTTAAAACTTCTGTCGCCACTACTCCGTAACCGCCCAACTTCGTATACAGGCATCTTTAGCTACACCGAGGTAAGTTAAACCCACGTACGTTCACCCAAACTATGACGGGTTTCTCCTGAAACATCTTTTATATATATATATATATATATATTACTGTCTTCCCGGTACACGAGATGGTAAAGTCAAAGTAAAATTCTCCCTAGAACAGGCTACAAAGGCCCAGAGGGAGAGTAGAGATATAGCTCTAGTCTTTCTTTAACCTCGGCGTTAGAAGGGGTGGATGTTCAACGCCACGCCCCGACCGCTTTAGTCCGGGGAAATACCCGGCACCCATTGTATAGGAGGCTGGGAGCTCCCCAGGGAGGGTCTGGACAGGTGCGGAAAATCTCGACCCCCACCGGAATTCGATCCCCGGATCATAAAGCTCGTAGCGAGTCGTTATACCGACTGAGCCATCGAGGCCCATACGAAAGATTGTAGTTATGTGAATTAATATTTTAATTTTTAATTGTTTGATGTTTTCTACACGTTTCGAACCCGAGGGTTCATCTTCACGAAGACGGTTGTATATAGAGTTACTGTACGGTACTTTTACGTTCATCAGTATAAGCAGTCTGGAAGGGAGAAGAGTGTGTTCGATACGATTACCGTACCGTACCGTACCGTACCATAACATAATTGTGTATACTACCGTCTGCCTGAACCTGAACCCTCAGGTTCGTAACGTTTAGAAGACCTCAAAAACTGAAAAATAAAATATTTATTTTCGTTTGTTTATATTATACAATTACATTAAAATGCACGGTGCAAAAACCGTAATATGCTTTGTTATATGACTACCTTATATATTGCTAACAATATTCAAAATCCGATCCAATTAATTACGCTGATTACTATAAAAAATTGTCATTTTGAAATATTATATTATTTTAGAACAATCAATATACTTCAAGGTAAAAGAACAAAGCAAATGATAATAAAACTCGCTGCTCAAATTTAGTCTTTCAGTGTGCTAGTAAGAACACCAGAAGTAAAGGATCTCGTTGTTCTGTTTCAGTGGCGAAGCAAATTGTGACTTAAGCAATGCTAATTAAGCTCAGAAGACAGGGAAGTTAGGGAAATTTCAGAAAACTGCTGCTCCTTTGTTTTGAAATTACAACGGAAGTAAACAAATTTCCTGTTCTCCCGAGCAGACCATTGTTGCGTGTAAGACAGGGTAACAATAGTATCTCGACTTCATGTGCGTTACTGCTACCAAGAAAGAAAAGATGCGGAGAGGATATAAAGAGGGGAGTGTAAGGGTAAAGGGAAATAGAGAGAGAGAAAAAATAAAATGTTTCTCGTGAGATAGCAGCACATACACAAGTCCGTTTCTTCTTCCACCAAGGAGTAATTTTTGTCCTGAAAAGTCTACCCAGCTCTACTCAACTTCTCTTCTCAATGTACAGTCGCAGACAGAGAACACCGGAGCCCTCAAATTAACGGAATTTAAACACATACCAGTTTCGCTATAAAGTTATATAACACTAAATTTGGAGAAAAACACAAGAAATAAGCAGTCCGTTTAGGACTGAAAGTTATAATACCTAAGTTAAAAGAGTTACTCCTTTTTGAGGGACAACAGAAACCAGCGAAACAAATATTTACTCAAATTTCGAGTTACGTGGCCACTGTCGGCTATGACAACTGACGCATGAAGCGTAGTTCGTTAGACCCGATTCCAGAAAATACAAAGGGGGCTCAAGACACATAAACAATTTTCACTTTGAAGGGTACTGGTTTCGAATCCACCACAAAAACTTTAAAACGTACATATATATGACACTGTCTCTAGGTAGTTCTATGACGCCGTGCAATCTTACTGCGGAGGTCGCTACGAAGAAGAGCAAAATAGCTGTCCCTCACAGTAACCAATTACAGGTTCCTCAGGACCGATCACGCAACCTGGTCACTGTACTGACTGAGATATTACAGATAAGTGACATAAAAATTTGCTTCAAAATAAAGAGAAGCTCCCGTGAAATAAAAAAGAACAATATTCTTGTTCTGAGACAAATTACTGTACCATACATATATTTAGCAGACTGTCTACGTAGACAAGGCATTCTTCCAACAGATGAAAGAGTAGGCCTGATATATATATATCAGCCCTTTAAAGCCCCGTAGTTACTTTTATGTAGCACCAGTTTTAACATCCATGTATGTATGTATGTATGTATATATGTATGTGTGTGTGTGTGTGTGTGTATGTATGTATGTGTTTATGTGTGTGTGTGTGTGTGTTTGTATGTATGTATGTGTTTTGTATGGATCTCAGAACAAACAGCGATTATTTTCCTTTACAGCACTAACTGACTGGTATTTATAACCAAGATGGATTGCGTTTC
>Ga0123354_10019979_pt1 | contig 10527 bp, 13 predicted proteins | sample TergutLab28metaG_2_FD_97872 | JGI IMG/M metagenome (GOLD analysis project Ga0123354, IMG submission 97872) | Labiotermes labralis P4 segment gut microbial communities from Petit-Saut dam, French Guiana - Lab288 P4 | ecosystem: Host-associated > Arthropoda: Insects > Digestive system > Gut ...
CTGAAATGTCATTCTGAGCCTCTCTTCAAAGACTTGCTTACGAAGAATCTATTGAGATTACTAGATTCTTCGCAAGCAAATCTCTGGAGTAACTCTCAGAATGACAATTATAGGACAACCACTATTTTACTTACTTACTTAATTATATAAAAAATACATTCTAGGGTCCCTTTAGGAAAAAACGTTATCCTGCGGATTCATTTTTTACAGTGGTAATTTGTTCTGGTGTAGCTGGAGTAGCGGGTTTATAATATCCTTTGGTTTCTGCAATTTTGAATAAGTCATATTGAAAAGTTTCATCACTATTCCTAATTTGCTGTAAAGTTTGTCTAAGTTGCATATTGCAAGTTTCAGTAATCGTACCCTGATAAGTTTTTAGATCTGACTTAACAGAACTTAATATGTCATTTACCATATATTTTTCATCCATGATATACCTCCTAACCATTTAAAAATGAAATAAGTTTTTGTTTCGTATTTAATGAATCTTGAGCTGCTTGTGCAAAAAGTTGCTTAATTTGAGGGTCAACACACCCGAGCTGAATAATCTAAAAGTTTTTTGTGACTTGTGTCGTGAGCACCTATTAAATGCCTTAAATTCTGTAGTTCCACTTGATTTAAAGTTGCCATTTCATTCCTTCCTTTCTAAATTTATGATATTAGTATGTATAGAAAAATAAATAATATTCATAAAAATGGAAATGAAGGAAAAAGGAGGATATTGGCATAAAAGTGAATAAACTTAAGAAAAGGTAGCAATATAGTTAATAAAGGGGATAAAACATCATAAATAAGACTTGAAAATAAAAAGAATCTGGTATAGAATAAACGATGTGTAGAAAATAAGCGAAGTAAAAAATCTTTGGAACATTCGCTAATAAAGGAGTTAGTTTTTATTACAATGATAAAGAATATAATTGTGAGAATTAGGACTTCCCTTAAAGTAATTACTCTTATTATAATTGCAACGCTAATAATAGGATGTATATTTTTATATGTATATAGACCAATTTATAGCGTAACACTTAATGGAGAAGTTGTTGGATATACTGAAAATAAAAGTAAGTTACAAAATGAAATAAATCAGTATATTCAAGGAGATGGAAACAATGTAGCTTTTGTGCAAGTTGATAACTTGCCACAATACAACATGTGTTTATTGAAAAAGGGAAATGTTGCTAATGATGAAGAGATATTTGATACAGTAAAACAACAAGGGACAACATATTATCAGTATTATGCAATAACAGAAGATGAAAAAGAAAAATCATATGTTGCTACGTACGAAGAAGCAAAATCTGTAACAGATGAACTTAAAACCAAGAAAAGCAATAATATTTCAAAAATAGGTATTGTAAAAAAATATGGCACTACGTTACCACAATTTGATACTACTACCAAAATAGTTGCAGCATTATACGTGAAACCACCGGCACCAAAGCCAGTAGCTGTAGCAACGACAACGGCAGTTTATTCTAGTTCATATAAACCAACATATAGTAAGACGGAAAATAGTCCTACTAACAAAATAGCTATAGGAATAACCCTTAATAAGCCAGTAAATGGAATTATAACTTCAAGATATGGATATAGGAGATCTGGATTTCATACGGGGCTTGATATTGCACAACCAATAGGAACAAAGATAAAAGCGGCGGCTAGCGGAACTGTAGAATATGCTGGCTGGTCATCATCTGGATATGGTATATATGTTATAATTTCACATGGGAATGGCATAGAAACATTATATGCACATTGCAAAGAGGTATATGTTAAAGCAGGACAACAAGTTAGTCAGGGGCAAGTAATTGCAGCAATAGGAATGACAGGGAATACGACAGGACCACACGTGCATTTTGAAGTTAGAATAGATGGACAATGCCAAAATCCACAAAATTATATATATCAACGGAGTTTAAATTAATAAATAAAGATAATTGTCAAGGGCGTTGTCCACTGGGATAACGTCCTTATCTATATGATAGGAGAATAGAAATGATGGAATTATTTGATTCACATGCACATTATAACGATGAGCAATATGATTTAGATAGAGATGAAATAATAAAAAAAATATTCGAATCAGGCGTTACAAAAATAATTAATGCTGGCTATAATGTTGAAGCTTCAAAAACAAGCATAGAATTAGCAGAAAAATACGATTTTATTTATGCAGCAGTGGGAATACATCCACAGGATATTGAAAATATTAGTATAGATTTAATTGAAATAGAAAAATTAAGTAATCACTCCAAAGTAATAGCAATTGGAGAAATAGGATTAGATTATCATTGGAACAAAGAAAACAAACAAGAACAAATTGAAGCTTTTGCAAGACAAATTGAATTAGCCAACAAGTTAGATTTGCCAATAGTAATTCATTCAAGAGATGCCTATGTAGACACAATAAATGTATTAAAAAACATGGTAGATGCAAATAAAAAAGGAGTATTTCATTGTTGTCCATTAAATGCAGAGTTAGTAAAAGATGCACTAGACTTAGGATATAATATTTCTTTTGCAGGAGCTATAACGTTTAAAAATGTAAAAAATGCAGATGAAATAATAAAGATGGTTCCGATGGATAGAATACAAATCGAAACAGATGCTCCTTATTTAAGCCCAGAGCCATTTAGAGGGAAAAGGAATGATTCTACAAGAATAAAATATATTGCTCAAAAAGTAGCGACTGCAAGGGGAATTTCCGTAGAAGAAGTGGCAAAAATGACATATGAGAATACGTTGAGAATGTTTGGCAGGATTTCATAATAATTTTTATATTGGGAGGTAGTTTTATGCAGGGCTATTTTGCTATCTTTATATTGGCTGTAATAATTTTGAGTGTTCTATTCCGAACGTTTCAAATGAAAAAAACTGGAATAGAGGCGTTGAATTTTGGGAAAATCGATAAAAAAGATTTTTTTATTCCGCCATTTGTTTTATTATATTTTTATTTGATTATAGCGAACACATTTAATTTACCAAGGTTTGGAAAAGTATTGACAAGTGATTCTATTATATCGTGGATTGGAGTTATACTTTGTATTTTTGCACTCGTTTTATTTTTGTGGGGGATAGCATCTTTTGGGAAAAGCTTTCGTGTTGGCATTGATTTACATAAACCTGGGAAACTTATATTCACAGGTGTTTTTTCGATAAGTCGAAATCCGCTTTATGTTGCTTTTTTTATGATATTAATTGGAATCTTTTTAATTTTTCCTACATGGATATTTTTTATTTATTTTGTTGCAGGCTTATGGCTTATCGATCGTCAGGTTTGCCGAGAAGAAAATTCGCTTAGAAGCATTTATGGTAAAGAATATGATGATTATTGTAACAAGGTAAATAGATATATTTAGGCATGATGGTGTAAGACCATTGATACCAAGCGTTTACACTATTTTGTACATTTAGGGCAATCGCATAAAAATAACAAGAACGTATAATCCTTGTTATGCTTGGTGATCCGGAGACGATTCGAACGTCCGACCCACGCCTTAGAAGGGCGTGTTGACACTTGTTTTGATTTATCCCGAAGTATCTTAAGGTGTTTTAAATAGTGTATTACATGCCTTTTGATTATTTTGTCTTATTGTAGAATATCGCCGTTTATTTTTCTTTTCGCCGTTTTTTCGCCGTAGAATGTTTGTTCCGTTTTAAACGTTTGTATCGTCAACACTTTTTATAAATATTTTTTATTATCTTTTAATATTTCTTATTGACTTCATAAATATAAAGGCTTATAATATAAATGTAGAGAGGTGATATAAAATGGGAATGGCTGAAAAGATAAGAATATTACTAATAAAGAAAGGTAATATTTCAGAAGCGGAACTTGCTAGAAGAATAAATAAAACTCCGCAAAGTTTTAATGGCTCAATGAAAAGAGATAATTTTACAGAAGCGGACTTAAAAGAAATAGCAAATGCAATGGATTGCGAATATAAGGCAGGTTTTATAATAAAAGAAACAGGAGAAGAAATATAGCCAATAATCATAAAATTAGCTTTTAGAAACGAATTTATTTGAAAGGAATATTAAACATGGAAAATGAAAATAAAGAAATGATTTTGTTTGAAAATAAACAAATAAGAAAACAATTTTATAAAGATGAATGGAATTATTCAGTTGTTGATATTATAAAAATATTAACTGAAAGTGAAAACTCCAATGATTATTGGTATAGACTAAAAAAAAGAATGACAGATGAAGAAAAAAGCGAGTTATCGACAAATTGTCGACAACTGAAATTGCTGTCTAGCGACGGAAAAAAATATAAAACAGATTGTGCTAATCGTGAAACAATATTTAGAATTAGAACAAATACTCTCAATATATAGAAACGGAATAAAACATCCGCTTCTATATATTTTTTAATATTAATTTTATTCGAAACATATACTTGTATGCTTCATTATACATTTATGTAATTGTAATTAAATCTTCAATTTTACAATTTAGATATTTACAAAAATCCTCTATATATTTAAATGAAATAGATACGGAGTTTAAATTAATAAATAGAACGGGTAGTCGAAGGACGTTTACCCCTACAATTTAGTAGGGATAACGTCCTTTAGAATACAAATCGAAACGGATGCTCCTTATTTAAGTCCAGAGCCATTTAGAGGGAAAAGAAATGATTCTACAAAAATAAAATATATGGCTCAAAAGATAGCGGAGGCAAAGGGTATTTCCGTAGAAGAAGTGGCAAAAATGACATATGAGAATACGTTAAGAATGTTTGGCAGAATTTCATAAAAAATATTGTAATAAGTCAAATATATTTAAGTAGAGGATAATGTAAAGAAACAGCTATATTATTAGGTGTTTTTTTTACGTAATTTCTATTAAAATGTAACACGAATGTAACAAAAATGTAATTAAAATATAATAAATCCGTGTAATCCTTGCCAGAGTATATATATATATATATATATATGGCTGAACGCCTATTGTAAAACAAATAAAAATATTGTATATATAAACTATAGATTAAATTATTTTTGAATTAAATCTATAGTATCTAATTAAAACTTAAGTAATTGAGAAACTCGAAATAGAAATAAAGCAGACATAATGTAGGGGCGACTAGCAGTCGCCCGCGGGCGGATATTATCCGCCCCTACAAAAATGAAATATCAATTATTGTAAAAATAGCATATTGAATAAACCTAAGAAGAAATTCTAAAGGTTATGAAATATATTTGAACATTGAAAACCAAATAATTAACAAACAAGCTGTTTAATACTTCTAATGTATTCAGGTTTAGCCATGTTGTCAGCAATAATCACAGTAAACAATTGTGCAATACCAGCAAGAAAAACATCAGCTTTTGTAGTTTTAGCATTTCTGGTTTTTCTTCCAGATATTGCCATATTGGATTTTATGTGATTGATAGTTTTCTCAACAACAGCACGAATTTTGTAAATAGAATTCCATTCATTAGTACCACGAATAGCACCAGGATATAGCCTTAAATTTTTCGAAGGATATGTATGAGTAACACGACCAAATTTAGAGTTAGTGCAAGGATTTTCACAAAAGCAAACCCAAGTCTGGTTGATGCGGTTAGTCTTAGGGCAAATCCATTTGTATCTACTAGTTTGTCCGTTTTTCAGGAGAAAACCCATTGTATTTCATTTGTAAGGAAGAATCCATAGGACATACGGGAATTCCGTTATCATCAATAGGGCAATCAGGTTTATCAGAAGTAGCTCTAGTATTAAGAGGAATAAAGGCTTTATCAAAAAGAGAGCTACCATCTTTATCTTTTTTGAGAAGAAACTCATAATTGTTAACAGAATCAAAAGCAGCATCACCTAGAAAAATAGAATGTTTAAAGCTAGGATGAAGGTTGTAGAAATCAGACAGCATTGGTTTAAGGCATTTAGAATCATGAACTGTTTTGTCATAATCAGGATTATCTACATCATCAAAAATAAAATCTTCATGTCTAGATTTAAAATCATCATCAAAGAAATCAATATGTCTAGGAATGCCTAAGCCATTGGTAACGATACCAAATTTTCTGGCATAACAGAAATGACCATTAGCATACATTTTGCGAATTGTATGGTCAGCTTCGGCAACTTTAGGCATAGACTTATAGGCTTGTTTGTAAATATCGTCATCAGATTTAGAGATGCCCTTAAATTTAAAATAAGCTTTTAACTTTTTGATAATACGATTAATATATTTAGCATTATTCTCAGATACATAAGCTTCAATACCAGAAGTATCAAGTGAAATCATATCAGAAAGAATAGGGTCAATAGCTTTACAGATAGGTTCAGTAATGTCAACTAAATCAATAAACAATTTTTCCAAGAAAGGCTCAAAGTCTTGCTTGAAACGAGTATATTGAGAGTTGTCAGGTATTTTAGAAATAGAACAAATATCTCTAAGGTCAGGTGAAAAGGTAAGTATAAGGATTAAAAGAGAATCGGTAGGAATAGTAAAAATTTTTTGAAGTACTAGAGAAGAAATGTAACCGAGAAGGGAACAATCTCTGGGTCTACCAGTATCAGCATAAAAAGCTCTTTTAAATTCCCAAGAAATATAATCATCGATGTGAAGATAAGTATTCATAAGATTTAGAAATTCTGGTTTCTGTTCTTCAAAAAGATGAGAACAATCAGAGTAGATATTACCTAAATTTAATTGGTTTTCATAATTTAACATAGTTTGTTATTCCTCCTTCTTTTGTATATTATTGGTAAGTTGATATGTTAATTATATATCAAAAGCAGGGGGAACACAATATATATAACACAAAAAAAGCCAGTATTTGTAAGATTTTCAGAGTTTTACAAATGGCAATAATTAAAACTTATTAAGGGGGATGAAAGGTTGTGAAAAAAACAGTAAAAATAAAAGCATCAAAAGTACTATTAATATTATTAGCTATTATAACAATAAGCATTTTGTTAGTTTCTTATTATAATTACAAAACGGGGAAGATTGAAATGAGTGATATGGTTTCTAAAATAAGCCATATGAAAATATTATCAGCACCTTCAGATTTACCAGAATATACAGTTGGGGTGACAGCAGATAAGTTGATGGGAGTTGCACAAGAAAAAGAAGTTACATTTACATTTAGTCTTGCAAATTTTACAGGCTTTCCAGCTACAGATGTTGCAGAAAGTGGAGCTATTCCACAGAATGGCATAAGTATGATTAAAGCGATTTTACAGTATGATGATAATGTGTTTGAACCAATAGATAGCAATAATGGAGTGGTAACTACGATAACATCAACTGGAGATTTATCGATAATGGGGTTAAACGATTGGAATAGTGCAAGTTATAATCCAGATGGCAATGATGGTGAGAAAGTAATATTCTTACAGGCTCAAGCACGGTTCAAAGTGTGTTAATACAGATGAAGATTTTGTGCAAATAACGTTAAAAGTAAAAGCAACAGCACCATTAGGAGATACAACAGTTTCTTTAACAAATATTACGGCGACAGATGGAGTTAATGATTTAGTTCCTACTAACGTAACAGCTTCTCAAACAATTCAGATAATCAACGCAGTATCAGATGAAACAACTCCAGATTCTCCAAATGGATTTGGAGGATATATTAGAATAATGCCAAATATAACAGTTGCAAAATTTAAAGAGTTTGATGGGAAAGATGGTTTTTCGGATTTTAAAACGGAAAAAGGTGCAGATTTAGCAGATACAGATTTTGTTTCAACAGGAACCACAGCATCAGATGGAACATATTCATATACGTTAATAGCTGTAGGAGATGTTAATTCAGATGGAAAATTAACTGTGACAGATTTATCACAAATGCAAGGATTTGAAGTAGGAGTAATAACGGGATTTACAGATAATCAAAAAAGAGCACTTGATATTAGATGGGATGGACAGTATGGGGTGATAGATCGTTCACTATTGAGAATGATGTTGATAGAGTTAGGGGATCCTCAGATAAATATATGGTCTGGAACTGGACCTGCAACATGTATACCAGTAAACGCCATGTAGTAAAGTTAAAATGCTACAAATGTTAGAACAAAAAATGAGTCCTAGAATACAGACTTGATGGCTGTCGAGGACGCCAGTCCCTGCGGAAATGTAGGGGTAGACGTCCTCGGTGACTCAAGAGCGATAATTCTAGGACATTGTTTTTTGGTGATCCGGAGACGATTCGAACGTCCGACCCACGCCTTAGAAGGGCGTTGCTCTATCCAGCTGAGCTACCGGACCAAAACTATATAAAATGATACCATTTTTTTATAGTTTTGTCAATGAAAATGTGAGAAAAAGCAGGGTAATTTCACCGATTTTTATAAAATTGTAATATTTTATAAAATAACAGAACTGTAGGGGCGAGCATTGCTCGTCCGGGATTAATCAAATTTAATATGCAATATGTAATAGATAATGGGAAAAACGGACAAATATGCAAAAAACTTTTCTCAAAGAAAATCAATAAGATTAAAAGAATATGATTATAGTACACCAGGATATTATTTTATTACGATATGTACAAAAAATATTATCTTATAAAGCAATATATAATTGACAATGTTATTAATTGGGAACAAGATCGATATTATATATAATCGGACGAGCAATGCTCGCCCCTACAGTTCTGTTATTTTATAAAATATTACAATTTTGTAATAATCGGTGAAATGACCCTGGAGAAAAAGTGTTAAACAGTAATATAATCGCTATTAATTAAAGCCTAATTTTAAACCAATATTATTAAACATTTCTAAAATTTTAAATTTAAAATGAATAGTATTGTCATTACTAGAAATAATATCGTAACTTTCTTCACTTAAATCATTTTGCAATGTCTGCTTTGAGGAATCTGGAACTATTCCAGTGGAAACATCTACAAAGCATAGAGGAGGAAACATTACACACCACCAATTTTTGCCGGCGGCAGCACCAATTTTCACTCTTAAAGCATCATAAAATCCAGCAGGTAAAGAAATGTCACCGTACGTTTTAGTAGGAAAATCAAAATTGCCTATTTCTACTGTAACGGGGTAATTAAATCCATTGTTTATTACCGTATCTTGTGCCACTTTCCTAATATTATCTAAATTATTGGAAACAATGTTAATAAGTTCATCCTTGCTTGTTACATCTCCAGCTATCGTTTTTACATATTTTAATATTTCATCACGTACCACATATTTAAGGTTTTGGTCAGCATCTGAATCACTATTAGCAATAACATGTAACCTAAATACATTATCAGAAATATTTTCAGTTATAGCTTGTACGTATGAAACGGCTGAAAAACTAACAAATAGCACTAGTAAAAAAAATAAAAGCAAAATAGTTTTAAATTTATTCATAAAACACCTCCAAAAAAATTGTTAAATTATCTCTTATAAAAAAGTATTAACCAAAAATTTTAAATTATACATGGTATAGAATAAGGTAGAGTACAAAGGTTAATATATGTCGAAATTTTGTACACGAAAATGTTTGACTCTTAGGGAAAAGGGTGATACAATTTGAGAAAAAGAGAGGAAGTTTTGTATGAAAGTTAGGAACAGTTTTATAAAAAAAACTTGCAGTTTTTATGCAAGTGAATATCACTTAGTAACAATGCTACTACCACATATAATACAAAACGTAGAAGAAAACATAGAAATAAAAACCTTTTTACAAGAAGAATTAAATGAAAATGTTGATAATTTAGTAGGAGTAATGAATATAGAAAAATTAAAACAAAAAATTATGAAAAATATTACATGGAACAGTAAAAATGGATTAAATTATAACATGATAAAAAAAGAATTAGATAAATGTAAAGACAGGATTATAAATTTAATAGTAAGTGGAAATTATAATTATGTTGAACAAATTAATCAATATATAAAAAAATGGTTGATGAAAAATGACAGACAGTTTGTTATAGAAATAAATAATTGTTATATGATTGAACCAGATTTAAATTATCAAAGGGTTATATCAAAACATGAATGTATTTTAAACACATCAGGTGAAACGAAGATAAACAGTATATTTGAATTTGAGCAAGGTGCAAGTAATTTTTAGAAAAAAAGTAGGGTAACCTGCTTTTTTTATATACCACCCACCACAAACACAGGGTTATTTTATGAAATATTACAATTTTGTAATAATCTATGAAATTACAGAACTGTAGGGGCGAGCATTGCTCGTCCGAGATTAATCAAATGTAATATGCAATATGTAATAGATAATGGGAAGAAAGGACAAATATGCAAAAAAAATTTCCTCAAAGAAAATCAATAAGATTAAAAGGATATGATTATAGTACACCAGGATATTACTTTATTACGATATGTATAAAAAATAGAATATCTTTATTAGGAGTTATCTCAGAATCAAAAATTAAATTATCAAATGAAGGAATTATTGTAAATAGATATATGTCATCCATATCAGAAATATACCATAATGTACAAATAGACGAATATATTATTATGCCTAACCATATTCATATACTCATAAACATTAAAGAACAAGGGAAATTTACTATATCTAATATTATTCAA
>Ga0123354_10019980_pt1 | contig 10526 bp, 6 predicted proteins | sample TergutLab28metaG_2_FD_97872 | JGI IMG/M metagenome (GOLD analysis project Ga0123354, IMG submission 97872) | Labiotermes labralis P4 segment gut microbial communities from Petit-Saut dam, French Guiana - Lab288 P4 | ecosystem: Host-associated > Arthropoda: Insects > Digestive system > Gut ...
GCAGCGTCTGCCAATTGAGCCAGTCAGCCAGGCCAGCGCAAACCAGCGCGCCGGGCGCTGCGGGCGGGTGGCGCCAGGGGTGTGTGTGCGCCTGTACACGGAGGATGACTATCTGGCTCGCCCGGCCTTTACTGAGCCGGAAATACTTCGTACCAACCTGGCATCCGTCATCCTGGCGATGATACAAGCCAGGTTGGGTGACGTGGCTGGCTTTCCATTTTTGGACGCCCCGGATGCCCGCCATGTGGCCGATGGTGTCAGGCTGCTGACAGAGTTGGGCGCTATCGTGGCTAAGCCCAAAGGCATGGAGCTGACAAAAACCGGACGACAGCTGGCACAGCTGCCGATCGACCCGGCGTTGGCCCGCGTCGTCGTAGCCGGTGGTGATCGGGGCTGCCTTCGTGAGGCCATCGTCGTTGCATCTGCCCTTAGCATCCAAGATGTCAGGGAGCGGCCTCTCGATCACCGGGAAGTGGCAGATGCGCTGCATGCCCGGTTTGGCTCGGACGAGGCACTCAGCCAGGCTGGAGCACCGGCGTTGCCAGAGCCCGACACCGGTCCGGCCCGGATAACAGTGCACACCGGGTGGGGCGATTACAAGGGCGGGGGGCGCCGGCCAGGCGAAACCCCTGCTCCAGAGGGCGATGTTGGAGCTTGGCTTCGGCTGTGGGATTACCTCGGCGAGCTGCAGCGCGACCTCGGTAACAGCCAGTTCCGGAAGCGTTGCGCAGCGGAGTTCATCAGCTACGCCCGGGTGCGCGAATGGCAGGATCTGGTAAGTCAGCTGCGCGGTGTCACAAAGGGTATGAAGCTGCACGCCAATGCCCGCCCGGCGGCGCCAGAGCAGGTGGTCAAGGCCGTTATGAGCGGTTTCCTGTCGCACATCGGGGCGATCCAGCCAGTGCCGGAAGGCAAGCCTCGCAGAGGCCCGCGCGAGTACTTGGGTGCCAGAGGTGCGCGTTTTGCCATCGCCCCCGATTCCGTCATGGCGCACCGGGCACCGCCGCTGGTGCTGGCCGTCGAGCTTGTGGAAACCAGCCGGCTTTGGGCCCATGGTGTGGCAGAAGTCGCTCCCGAGTGGGTCGAGGATGTGGCTGCCCAGTTCATCAAGTCGCAGTTCTGGCAGCCGTTCTTTTCTGAGGCCTCAAGGGAAGTGCTGGTCCATGAGCGAACCAGCCTGTTCGGAGTGCCGCTGGCCGCTGACCGATTGGTCGATTACGCCGGTGTCGATGCGTCCAAGGCTCGCGCCATCTTCATTCAGTCCGGCCTCGTCGAGGGCCTGCTGGTGGCTCCGCCCGGCACAGCCCTGGCTGGTGTGTTGGCTCACAATCGCCAGCAGATGAGCATTGTGGATGGTTGGGAGGTTAAGACGCGCCGCCGCGATCTGCAGGTTGGCGACTTCGTCATGGCCGCTTGGTTCGACGCCCGCCTGCCAGGCGGTATCACGTCCGGCGCAGCGCTAGAGGCATGGTTGCTCGACGACCCCGGCAAGCTGCTCTTAAGCGTCGACGACCTGCTTGCGGCGTCCCCACCGGAACCGGAGGACTACCCGGATGTTTGGGTGGCTGGGCCGGCAAGCCTGGGCCTTGACTACCACTTCGAGCCCGGCGCCAGCCTTGACGGGGTGACGGTCGACGTGCCGCTTAGCGCCCTGGCTGACTTGGCGGACGCCCCGTTCACGTGGGGCGTGCCCGGCACCCGCCTCGACCTGGCGATAGCTCTGATCCGTGGACTGCCGAAACCGCAGCGCCGCCACGTGGTGCCGGCGCAAGAATTCGCCCGCCGTGCTTTGATCTGGCTGGCAGAGCACGGCGAGGATCACACCAGGCCGTTTTCAGACGAATTATCGCGTGCATTGACTGCGCTGACAGGGGAGCCGATCCTGGATTGGAACAGCGAGGTCGTCCCTGAGCACCTGCGCCCGCTTTTCCGGGTGCACGACGGGGCGTCGACACACACCAGTCGCGACTTGGGCGTGCTGCAAGAACAGCTGGGACGCCAGACGCACGCCGTGCTGTCACAGGCGTCCACCCATCGGGTGGGCACAACGTGGGTGTTCGACCACCTGGCTGAGCAGGTGATACTGAAGCGCGGCGATATCGAGGTGCCTGCCTTCCCCGCATTGCAGGACGCCGCCACATCGGCCCGGGAGGTTTTCGCCGCCACAATGGCGCAGGGACGTCGCGTCCATCGCGGTGGCATTGGCCGCCTGGTGGCGCTGGCACTGCCGAATCCGGCCAATGGAATCGTGGCGCACCTCAGCTCGGCCAATCTGGCGATGCTCGCGACAGGGCCGTACGACAGCGTTTCGGCGCTATTGGCAGACGCCAGGGACGCGGCCATCGGGTCGCTGATACCAGATGCATGGAAAATACGCGATGGGGCCAGCTTCGATGCCTTGGTTGCTGAGGTCCGGGTGGATCAAGCCCAAGCGATGAGCCATGTGGTGGATCTTGCTGCCACCATACTTGCCCGCTATGACGCCGTGACCACAAGGCTTGCCAGGTTTTCGGGTTTCGAGCTGGTACGCGATGCCCGCGACCAGCTAGATGATCTGGTTTTCGAGGGTTTTTTGCGAGCCATTCCCACGGAGTGGCTGCGGCGTCTGCCAATTTGGCTGGACGGCATTTCACGCAGACTTGACGGGGCGCTGGCAAACCTCGCCCGTGACTCCGTGCGTCAGGGCGAGCTGGCACCGGTGCTGTGCGCCTACGATGCGCTTGTGGCAGCCCACCCTGAGCCGGGCGATGAAATCGACCGCCTGGGATACCTGATTGAGGAGTTGCGCCTGCAACTATTCGCCCAGCCGCTGCGCCCGGTGCAGACGGTGTCGGTCAAGCGAATACTTGCAGCCATCGCTGAAGCCGGCACGGCGTAGAGTAATGCCGAGCGATGGTCATTGCGAAAATAGGAAGGTTCTGTCATGAGCACACAAGATGAAACGACGCCGGCTGGTGGCGATAGCTTCGCGGCCCAGGTTTTCGACAAGATCAGTGACATCAAGGACGCCGCTGCCGACAAGCTATCCGATGTCGTCGACGCCGTCAGGCGCGAATCGGCTGAGGGTGGCAAGATCGATGCTGTCGTGGGCAAGATCGCCGAGGTCAAGGATGCGGCAGCCAGCAAGCTCGGTGAGGCTGTGGAGACGGTCAAGCGCGAGTCGGCTGAGGGCGGCAAGATCGACGCTGTCATGGACAAGATCGCCGAGGTCAAGGACGCTGCGGCCAGCAAGCTCGGCGAGGCTGTGGAGACGGTCAAGCGAGAGTCGGCTGAGGGCGGCAAAATCGATGCTGTCGTGGGCAAGATCGCCGAGGTCAAGGACGCGGTTGTGAGTAAGGTCAGCGAGGTGCGTGCTAAGGGCGATGGCACACCGGCCGGCGCGGATGACAGTCCGGCCGAGACGCCAGCAGACTAAGCTTCATGCCGAGCAGCGTTCGGGAGTTAGTTGATTTGCTGCAGCTTAAGGCCACTGGCCTAGGCGAGCGGTTCGAGGGGATGGCCGGCAGCACAGTTTTCCAGCGCACATATGGCGGTCAAATGCTGGCACAAGCCCTGATGGGGGCAGCATGCACAGCGCCGGATGATCGGACGGTGCATTCGCTGCACGCCTATTTCGTGCGTCCTGCAAACACATCCGCTGGCATCGAGTACACGGTCGACCGGTTGCGCGACGGGGGCTCATTCTCCGTCCGGCACGTCACCGGGCGGCAGGGCGACTCGGTCTGCCTGCTGATGTCGGCGTCTTTCCATCGCGAAGAGGATGGGCTCGAACACGCTGAGCCGATGCCTGCGGATGTCGATCCGCCAGAAGAGTGCCATACACTGGTGGACGAGATGGAGCAACGCTTCGGGGCGTCCGCAATTTGGCACGAGTGGGACTGCCTGGACGTCCGCTTCGCAGGCGACTCGTCAACAGCCAGCCCGAACGAGAACCGCGGCAAGCCAAGGGCGTGGATGCGCGTTTGGGTGAAGACGGCGGGCGCGTTGCCCGATGATGCAACCCATCACATGAGCCAAGCTGTGCTGGCGTACCTGTCAGATCTGACGCTGCTGTCGGTTTCGGCGCTGCCGCATCAGGTGGCATTCATGTCTACCAGCTTGCAGACGGCGTCGCTAAGCCACTCGATGTGGTTCCATCGTCCGTGCCGGGCGGACCGGTGGTTGTTGTATGACATGGAGTCGCCGAACGCGCACGGCAGTCTCGGGTTTTCGACGGGCCGGTTGTTCCAAGACGGCAAACTGATCGCGTCGTGCGCCCAGGAGGGGCTGGTGCGCCTGGTCGAGGACCGGCCGATTCTGACCTAGCTTTGCAGGATCCGCAGGGCGGCCCGTTCGATTTGGCGGACGCGCTCAGCGGTAATGCCCCAGGCAGCACCGATGTCGGCGAGCTTCATGACGGTGCCGTCGACCAGTCCGTAGCGGCGGCGGATGATGTCTGCCGAGCGGGTGTCAAGGGAGTTGATCCGCTCGTGCAGCGCGGCCCGGTCGTCAATGCTCAGCTCGGCTTCCTCGTGTGGCGTGGCAGCCATGAGATCGCTTAGCGTGATGTCCCCGTCCTTGCGCACAGGGGCGTCCAGGCTGGCGTGCTGGCGGCTGAGGCTCAGCAACTCTGCAAGGGTTTCAGGTGACGTGTTCAATTCCTCGGCAACTTCGATCAGGTCCGGCTCCCGTCCGAGCTTGCGTGTCAAGTTGGCCCTGGCGCCCGTCGCCTGGTTGATCTGCTCAGCGATGTGAACGGGAAGCTTGACGATGTGGCCACCCTGGGCGATGCCCCGGGTGATCGCCTGGCGGATCCACCAAGTGGCGTAAGTCGAGAACTTGAATCCCTTGGTGTAGTCGAATTTCTTGACAGCCCGCAGCAGCCCGGTGTTTCCTTCTTGGATCAGGTCGAGGAGCGGCATCGCGCCGCGCCCGTACTTGCGGGCGACCGAGACGACAAGACGGAGGTTGGCCCGCACGAAGTGGTCGAACGCCGCCCGTCCCTGGGCAACGATGATCTGGAGTTCTTCCCTGGTGGCCTTCACCGAAGACATGCACACACCAGCCAAGATCTGCTCAGCGAAGACGCCGGCGTCGATCTGCTTTGCAAGATCGACTTCTTCCGTGGCTGTGAGCAATGGAGTCGCCGCGATGGCCTCCAGGTACAGGCCAACGGCGTCCTTCCCCTCGGTCTCGAAGCGTCCGCGGGGGAGGACTGTTTGATGCCCTGTTCTGGGTAGTGTGTGTGTGGCTTGCGTCTGGACTTGTCTCATGGGCGGGTCCTTCGTAGTGGTCATACGTTAATAGAAATGTATATAAATAATTATCGCATGAACAATCATTTAATATGCAAGTATATATCGCTACGAGCGAACAGTTTGGCCCAAAGAGGCGTCTCGTGGCACAATGAGACTCGGAATTGACTTCCGCCCTGTTTTGTTATGCCCACTGTTAGAAAGGGTCCTACGTGACCGCAGTGAATCTTCCCCAGACTTCCGAGTCAAAGCCGACCCGGCAGCGCCACAAGCCGGCTGAAACGGTACCTGAGGACGCGGTGCCGGACGGCCCGTCGCCTCAGGAGGTGGCGTCAATCGAGGCCGAACTCGTCGATGTGATGGAGGCGGCTGACGGCACAATGGTGGCTGTGCCAAAGCAGTCTCTCGATGACATAGACGACGCCGACTTCGACACGGAGGACGCCGAGCGCGAGGAAGCCCAGATAGCGGCCGACGAGGCGATCGAAGACGAGGGTTTCTCACTATCCGATTCTGATGAGGCGGATGAGCCAGAGCAACAGGTAACGGTGGCTGGTGCCACAGCCGACCCGGTTAAGGACTACCTGAAGCAGATCGGCAAGGTGGCGTTGCTGAGCGCCGAGCAAGAGGTCGACCTGGCAAAGCGCATCGAGGCCGGCCTGTTCGCCGAGGAGCAGCTGGCCACCTGCCTTGACATCAAGAAGTCCGACATCGAGGACTACCAGATCATCATCGAGGACGGGCACCGAGCCAAGAACCACCTGCTTGAGGCCAACCTTCGCCTCGTTGTCTCGCTGGCCAAGCGTTACACGGGCCGGGGCATGCTGTTTCTTGACTTGATCCAGGAGGGCAACCTTGGGCTGATCCGGGCCGTCGAGAAATTCGACTACACGAAGGGCTACAAGTTCTCGACATACGCCACGTGGTGGATCAAGCAGGCCATCACACGCGCCATGGCTGATCAGGCGCGCACCATCCGCATCCCTGTGCACATGGTCGAGGTGATCAACAAACTAGCTCGCGTCCAGCGCCAGATGTTGCAGGATTTGGGCCGTGAGCCGACTCCGGAAGAGCTGGCTGTAGAGCTTGACATGTCGGCTGAAAAGGTCATCGAGGTGCAAAAGTACGGCCGCGAGCCGATCTCGCTGCACACCCCGCTGGGTGAGGACGGAGACTCAGAGTTCGGCGACCTGATCGAGGATTCTGAGGCCATCGTGCCGTCAGAGGCTGTCAACTTCACTCTGTTGCAGGAGCAGTTGCAGGACGTGCTGGACACGCTGAGTGAACGGGAGGCTGGCGTTGTCTCCATGCGTTTCGGTTTGACCGACGGCCAGATGAAGACACTGGACGAGATCGGTCGTGTCTACGGCGTCACCCGCGAGCGCATCCGCCAGATCGAGTCGAAGACCATGAGCAAACTGCGTCACCCATCGCGGTCACAGGTGCTGCGCGATTATCTGGAGTGAATCAGGCGCTGTTACCTTGTAACCGGTAGCCTGGATTTATGGGTATGAAACGTAGTGTGATCGCGGCTTTGTCGTTCGGGCTGGCAGCGATGCTAGCCGGGTGCTCCAGCGCTGCCCCCAATGTAGTTGATGCACAACCCGTTGCAGATTTGCAGACGACCGGGCCTGATGCCGTACAAGCAGGGGATATTTCGGCTTTCGGCGAACAACTATTCGCCGCTGTGGCAGCTAGGGGCGACCTCAATCCGGTGATATCGCCGCTATCTGTGTTCTACGCGCTAGGCATGGCCTATGAGGGCGCTGGTGGTGATACAGCCGCGGCTTTCCAGAAGGTGCTAGGGCTCACAGCGGAGCAAGCGCGACAGATCGCGGCATACCTGTTGGCCACATTGGCGGCACCGGGGCAGGGCACAACACTGACAACGGCCAACTCTGTCTGGCTGGACGACACCTTGAAGACCCAACAGTCATGGGTTGATGCCGTATCGGCCTACTACAAGGCGTCTGTGTTCAACACCGACCTGCAAGCCAAGGACACGCTGGCGGCTGTCAACAAGTGGATCAATGACGCCACCAAAGGGTTGATACCCAAGATGCTTGACAGCATTGACCCGACAACCGTCGCAATGCTGATCAATGCCCTCTACATGAAGGCCGCATGGGCGCAGCCTTTCGACACGAATAAGACGTACAAGAGTGATTTCACCACGAAATCCGGCGAGCGAGTTCAGGCAGACTATATGACAGCAGAGCTTGCAACCAGGAGTTACTTCGACACACCCGATGCCGAGGGTGTGGTCATCCCTTATCAGGACGGTCGTCTGGCCTTCCTTGTGGCCCTACCAAAAGACACGCTGACACTGACCGGTAACACGATTGCAGGGCTGCTTGCTGCTGCTAAAGACACCGACAATGTCGGCTTTACCATGCCGAAGTTCAAGACAGATTACGGGCTGGACTTGTCGTCGGCATTGAAGCAACTCGGTCTGGAGGTGGCTTTTGACCCGGACAACGCTGACTTCTCGGAGCTTGGCACGGCGCCGGCTGGGCCACTGTTCATCGGCATGGTGGCCCACAAGGTATCGATGGCTGTGGGGGAGAAGGGCACGGAGGCAGCCGCCGCCACAGTGGTCGCGGTCCTGGCAGGTGCAGCAGCACCGCCGCAAGAAATGCACTGGATCGACTTCAATAAGCCTTACCTGTACGCAGTGGTCGACACAGTGACCGGCATCCCGCTGTTCATCGGGCAGATGGACGACCCTGCGATGGCGCCGCCCGCTGTCAGCTGATTGCGAGCGACTCAGGCTGAGATGAGCAATTCGGGGTGGTTCACCGCATAAACTGGTCCGGTGCCGAGAACTGCCACGATGGACCGCGCCTACGAGGCGAAGAACCTGCTGGTGCTCGAGGGCCTTGAGGCGGTGCGCAAGCGCCCGGCCATGTACATCGGCTCGACGGACACACGCGGCCTGATGCACTGCCTGTGGGAGATCATCGACAACTCGGTGGACGAGGCTTTGGCCGGGTTTGGCGACCACATCGAAGTGCGTTTAGGTGCCGACGGATCCATCGAGGTCTCAGATGTCGGGCGGGGGATTCCGGTTGACATCGAGCCGCGCACCGGGCTGGCTGGTGTCGAGGTCGTCTTCACCAAGCTGCACGCCGGTGGTAAGTTCGGCGGCGGCGCGTACAACGCGGCCGGCGGACTTCATGGCGTCGGCGCGTCGGTGGTGGCGGCGCTGTCGTCGCGACTTGACGTCGAGGTCGACCGCAACGGCAAGACTTGGGCCATGAGCTTCCAGAGGGGCCACCCCGGGCAGTTCATCGGCGATGGGCCGGACGCCCTGTTTACTCCCGGCAGCGGGCTGACGTCAACTGGCCGGCTGGCTAAGACTGTCACCGGCACCAGAGTGCGCTACTGGCCGGACCGCCAGATTTTCTTGAGGGACGCCGAGTTGTCGTTCCCGGCGCTGGTCGAGCGCGCCCGGCAGACCAGCTTCCTTGTCCCCGGCCTGACATTGAACGTCACCGATCGGCGCGACGGCGCTGGCGAATCCGAGACGTTCTGCCACCACGACGGCATCGCCGAGTTCGTCGATTTCATGGGCGAAGGCGCGCCTGTGACAGGGATCATCCGGCTGCAGGGCAGCGAGGAATTCACCGAGACCGTCCCGATGCTCGACGATGAGGGCGCCATGACGCCCCGCGACGTTACCCGCGACCTGGACATCGACATCGCACTGCGCTGGGATTCCGGCTACGACACCATATTGCGAAGCTTTGTCAACATCGTAGCCACGCCGAAGGGTGGCACCCACGTGCAAGGTTTCGAGCGCGGGCTGCTCAAGGCTTTCGGCGGGGCACTGGCCGGCACTCGGCTGCTGCGCGCCGACGAGGAGGTGCTGAAGGAAGACGTGCTGGAGGGCATGACCGCCGTGGTCACTGTACGTCTGCCTGAGCCGCAGTTCGAGGGCCAGACCAAGGAGGTGCTTGGCACTCCACCGGTCACCCGCCTGGTAGCGAAGGTGGTCGAAACCGAACTCAGCCGATTCTTGACGTCGAGCAAGGCAGGGGAGCGTCCCCAAGCAAGAGCCCTCATGGAAAAGGTGGTGGCAGCGTCGCGCACACGGGTTGCCGCCCGGGTGCACCGCGAGAACCAGCGGCGCCGCAGCGCGCTGGAGTCGTCGTCGCTGCCGACGAAACTGAAGGACTGCCGCAGCTCCGATATCGACATGAACGAACTGTTTATCGTCGAGGGCGACTCGGCGCTCGGCACAGCCTCGCTGGCGCGCAACTCGGAGTTCCAGGCATTGTTGCCTATTCGAGGAAAAATACTCAATGTGCAAAAGGCCAGCGTTGGCGACATGCTGAAGAACGTCGAGTGCGCCAGCATCATCCAGGTGCTGGGCGCCGGCTCCGGGCGCGGCTTCGATATCGACGCAATCCGCTACGGCAAGGTGATCTTCATGGCAGACGCCGATTCCGATGGGGCGCACATCCGTTGTTTGCTGTCGACGCTGTTCTTCAAATACATGCGCCCGATGATAGAGGCCGGGCGGATCTATTCTGCCGTCCCGCCGCTGCACCGGTTCGAGCTGACAAGCCCGAAGAAGGGGCAAGCTAAGTTCATCTACACCTACTCAGACCCGGAGTACCAGCGCAAGCTAGCCGAGCTCACAAAGAAGGGCCAGGGCTTCAAGGAGCCACAACGCTACAAGGGCCTTGGTGAGATGGATGCCGATCAGCTGGCAGACACCACCATGAACCCGGCCTTCCGGCTGCTGCGGCGCCTAACACTTGATGACGCCGCCACCGCCGAGCGAACATTCGAGATGCTGATGGGCAACGAAGTCGCCCCGCGTAAGGAGTTCATCGTCGACGGGGCATATTCCCTAGATGAGAATCGCCTCGATATCTAAGCGTGTCGCCTTCCCTCGCTAACCCCGCCACCGTATCATCAGGCTGGAAGCATTGTCCGAAGGGAGACGGAAATGGCTGTGGTGGCAACTATGTCGGATCAGATGCGCGCTGTGCTGCGGAAGGCTGCCGCCCTTGCACCGAGCCCGAATGGCGTCACCAACGATATTCTGGCTGAGCGGGACGCGTTCATCGCCGAGCGCCACTACTGGAACGAGGGCGGGCCCGTTATGGCTTACAGCCGTGACGATGTGATCGCCACGCCGGATGGCGATGTGCCAGTGCGTTATCATCTGCCGACGATGAACGACTCGGCGCCAACAATCGTCTACTTCCACGGTGGCGGCTTCATCCTTGGCAATCTGGAAACCCACGACCGAATCATGCGCACTCTGGCGCACGAGTCGTA
>Ga0123354_10019982_pt1 | contig 10525 bp, 8 predicted proteins | sample TergutLab28metaG_2_FD_97872 | JGI IMG/M metagenome (GOLD analysis project Ga0123354, IMG submission 97872) | Labiotermes labralis P4 segment gut microbial communities from Petit-Saut dam, French Guiana - Lab288 P4 | ecosystem: Host-associated > Arthropoda: Insects > Digestive system > Gut ...
CGGGCGGGGAGGAAGTTTTAAACCATTTTACGCTTCATATCAAAGCCGGGCAGACCATTGCCCTGGTAGGTGAGACAGGATCGGGAAAATCGACCATCGTTAACCTGATATGCCGATTTTATGAGCCGTCTGATGGCCGAATACTCATCGACGGGGTTGATTACCGGGAACGATCGCAGTTGTGGCTTCAGTCCAACCTCGGATATGTGCTGCAGGAACCGCATTTGTTTTCAGGTACGATTCGCGAAAACATACGTTATGGAAACTTGAATGCCACCGACGCGCAGGTAGAAGAGGCGGCGCGGCTCGTGGACGCGGAAGAGTTCATCTCCCATTTTGAAAAGGGTTACGATACGGATGTGGGCGAGGGCGGGAACCGATTATCCACCGGACAAAAGCAATTGATATCCTTCGCGCGCGCGCTGTTGGCGAACCCGGCGCTGTTTGTTTTGGATGAGGCAACCAGTTCCGTCGATACACAAACAGAGCAGAAGATACAAAAGGCCATTTATACAACGCTGCGCGGCCGAACGAGCTTTATTGTCGCGCACAGGCTGTCTACCATCCGTTCAGCGGATTTGATACTGGTTATTGACAAGGGCGAAATACTCGAACGCGGCTCGCACGCGGAATTGATTCGCAGCCGAGGGCATTATTTCGATTTATACACGAATCAATTTCGAGCGGAGCAGGAACAGGCTTTGGGTTTACGGCCCGCGAGTAAATCGGCGACGTAACACAACAAAGCCCGGCGGAAAGGACCATATATGCGTATTCCCATGTATCGTTATCCTTTTGAACATATCGCAAACTTCCGCGATCTGGGAGGCGCGCCCACTGCCGGAGGGATGACGCGCTGGGGTGTCTTTTACAGAAGCGCATTACCCACCGCGGGTATTTGTGAGCGGGAAATAGCCACACTGCATGACACATTGAATATTAAAACGGTCATCGATCTGCGGACCGCGTATGAGATTGAAACTTCCCCCGATCCGCTTGCAAACGATCCGCATTTTACGTGGATACATCATTCCTTGATAGGCGATATACGGTTTGAAGAGGATTTGGGCATTAACTTAAGCGAGCCGGACACACCAACCATGTTTACGTTTTACTGCCACCTGCTTAACCGCTGCGCAAATGTTTTTTGTGATTTGATGGATTACTTAAAAGAAGGCGCGCAGCGAGGCGGCACACTTTTCCATTGTTCAGTCGGAAAGGACAGAACCGGTTTGACCGCCATGTTTTTAGAAAGCCTTTGCGGTGTGCCGGACATGGATATCATCAGCCGCTACGAGATTAGCCGAACGCTGACTGAACATATTCGGGTGAATGATATGACCGGATCGCATTATTCGAACATGATCCGATTGTTAAAGCATCTTCGCGACCATTTCAAATCGCCTGAAGAATACCTTATAAACGCGGGTGTTTCGCCTCAAACGATTAACACGCTGCGCGAGGCGTTGACGGCATCCATGCCTACCGGCTAATTTCTACGGTTTTATCGGGACAGAATGACTCCGCCTTTTCTACGAGTCCATTCTTGACAGTCCATAGAACATCGGCCAAAGAGAGCGTATCCGTCAAACTGACAGCTAAAATGATGACCGCAATGTTCCTGTTTAAAAGCATTCGTATCAGTTCCCGGACGCGCGCGCGCAGGGAAACATCCGCTTGCATAAAAGGTTGTACGCACAGGACAGCTTGCGGCCTTTGCAGGAGCACGCGTGTATAGACCAGTTCATATTTTTGCATGGTGGTTAACTCATCGATACGTTTATTAAAGACATCCTTCCCCAGCCATCCCTCGCATTCCTCGCGGATACCGCGCCGCGCGGACGCTTGAAGCCAGATTCGCTTAAGCTGATGGTCCATGGTGAACAGAAGATTGTCCATATAGGAAAGTTCCGGAAACAGCATTGTGCGAACGGCAGCAGGCACGATGCAAGCGATATCACGGCCGGTTCCCGTGTTGCGGCGGCCATTAACCTTAATACTACCCCGGTCGGGCCGCGCTTGGCCGCGAAGGACGGTAATTAAATCGTTAAAGATACGATTCTCCGGATCTTGTATGACGGCACATTCCCCCCGCATAAACGAGGCTGACATCCCCTTGAGTGTTCCCGAGCGGATGTTTGACAGTTCCAGCGCGGGTACCGTATCTTCAATCCTTAAGCTTTTCACCCGCGCGGGTAATGCTTCGTCGGCAAACCCGATATTGCGTATCATATCGGCATCCGCGTCCTGCGCGGGCAATACCTTTACCACATGCCCGTCCATCATGACTGCCGCCTTTTGGCATATACGGCGTATTTCCTCGTCATGACGGCTGACATATAAAAAGGAATATCCTTTCTTTGCATAATGGCGTAACATATCCGCCAGCCTGCCCAACTCCGTATCGCCGGCGATGGCATCGGCATCGCATAGTATCATCAGTTTGCATCCCGCGACGACGGCTTTGACAATTTCAACGGTATAGCGTTCGAATGCCGTCAGGTTCTGCGCAACCTCACCGGGATTAATCCGTACGGAAACTTCTTCAAAAAAGGGTTGTAACTGGCGGTTTAATAAATCCGGACGGATAACATGCTGGCCGAATCCCCGTTTTAGGACAAAGACATTGTCTGCTACCGTCAAGTTGCCGGCCAAGCCGTTTTGACCTGTAATGAGCCCGATTCTGTTAAGCTTCCCGTTGGATTTAAGCCAATGATTAACCAATCGGCCGTTATAATAGACATAACCGTAATGAATCGGGTCATTCTTGATTAATAACCCGGTAAGCTTTTCCAACCCTGTCTCATTGACGGGAATCAAACCCATGATTTCACCCGCGCCGACGGACAGGCAAAAATGGTTTAACTCCTTTAAGCCTTGCTCGATGCAAGTAACCCTGTCCAAGCGCAGCGCCTCGCCGTTCATACTACGGCTCCCGAACCCGCCTCGCGTTCGTTTGTCATAACGGGCAATGTGATATGCACATCGGTACCTCTGTCGACCATGGAGTAGACATGCAGCCCAAACTCCTCGCCAAACAGGAGATGTATCCGGTTATTCACGTTAACCAAGGCCACCCCGCCGGTTGTATCGGCTTGTTCCTGACTGAAAGCCCTGCCGCTACGGCCAAGCCTTTCATTAAGCTTCATGAGCGTTTTTTCGTCCATACCTACGCCATCATCCGATACACGGATACGCAGCCGGCCCTGTGCGATATCCAGGCGCACGGTGAGTTTCCCTTGCCCCATTTTACACTCCGTCCCATGAATCACACCGTTTTCCAATATGGGCTGCAATGTGAGTTTCGGCAGACGGCAGCGCAGTATTAAGTCTTTATCCGCTTCATCGCAGTCTATATGAAGCGCCAGCCGCTCCCCGAAACGGTATTGCTGTATATGAAAGTAGGTACGGCAGTTTTGCAATTCTTCCTCAACGGTTACCAAGTTTTCATCTTTTGAAATGGTATAGCGGAAGAACACAGCCAATGCCTCCGTCATGTCCGCGACGCTTTCTAAGCCGCCTATCAGCGCTTCGCTTCGGATGCTTTCCAGCGTGTTATACAAAAAATGCGGGTTTATTTGGTTTTGAAGCGCGCGGAACTGTGCCTGGCGTTTGGAAAGTTGCAGCAGGTATGGAGCGCTCAACTCCTCTTGAACACGCAGAATCAGCCTGTTCCAGGAAGGCGTGAGGCCTGCGCCGCCTTCGGCGATGCCCGAAGGCGTATACCCGTCCAGAAAAAGACTTATCAACCGTTCCGCACGCCGATACGGGAGCAGGACGGTTAGATAAAAAACGATCAGCGTTCCCAAGAGAACCAACGCCAAGGAACCCGCGGCATAGACTGTACTGTCTCCGGGCAAGACAACCGCCAGACAAATGGCAGCAGACAGGCACAGAAGGGAGAGTACCGCCAAGAGCATAAAAACGCGCGTGCTGATGAAGCGCATTGATCCGCGGTTTTTCATAAATCCCCCTATCCGTACAGTTTCCTAAACTCGCTTGGCGTCAGCCCTGTTACAGACTTGAACATGCCTATAAAATATTTGTTATCATTATAACCGACTCTTTTTCCTATCTCATGGATGGGCATCCGCGTTTCACGCAAGTATTCCTTTGCCGCATCGATACGCACACCGGTTAAGTACCTGTTAAACCCTTCGCCCGTTTCCTTTTTAAAGAACGTCGAAAAGTACGCGGCGCTGAAACCGGCGGCTTCGCTAACCTCATCCAAAGAGAGCGGTTCTGCAAAATGTTCACGAATATACTGTTTTGCCATGCGTATCGGCCGCGTTTCTCTGTTTCTTTCGCGTTCCAGCGTATCGCGGATAACATCGGCGATATAAGTACCCAGCGCATCAAACAGGCCGCGCGCGGAACTGGCGCGTTCCGCTTTATCCTGAAAAACCCTCAGCAAATCCTCCGGCGTTTCGGCATCCGCGCGCGCTGAAAACCGTATGGCCGCGTTTTTTACCAATTGTAAGACATCACGCCCGTGTACTCCCGGCAGACGCATCACTTTTTCAGAGAGTACGATGACCGCTTGATACCCTAACTCCGCATCCCTGCGTTCCATAGCACGTACGGCATCTTTTATGAATTGATCCAGCAATGGAAACGTATCGACCCCACTGCGTGAAGCGCGTACCTCAATAAGACGCTCCGCTCCCTCTACCAGCCTGTCTGCGATTGCATCCTGCGCGCTTTGAAAAGCGTATGCCAGGGTATCCGCCGAACGCGCAATAACCCCGAGCGACATGGAGAAGACGATTGCACCGAACAAGTCTTTTAGTGCTACCAGTTGATTCAAGCCGCTCCTGAGCCTGTCCCTTAGCACTTCCTCCTCACGTTCGGCGTAGTTGAGTATGCCAATCATGCGTGTGTCAGGATAGGCAAAGACGTAATCGGCGGCGAGTTTTTCCGCGACGGGCTTAAAAACACCGGCCATTCTGTTGCGTACAACATCCAGGGATGAAGCGGAGAAGACCGCGTCGTCATAATCCATTTTGATAATGAAAACCTGCAAAACCGCCTCTTTCGCATTAAAGCGGTAGCTATTTTCCAGTTCACGGACTGTTTTCGCTTTGTATCGTCCGTCCGCCAAATCCATAACTAAAGTTTCGCGCGCGGCGGAAATTTCATCCTTGCTAACAGCCTTTAGCCCTTCCGCGCCGCCGCGTGCGCGTATCTTATCCATGCAGCGCAGCGCGGTTTTTTCTAATGTGGCGTTGAGCGTATCTTTATTGATAGGTTTTAACAAGTATTCGCCCACACCATGACGGATAGCGGTGCGGGCATAGTCAAACTGCGCGTACCCGCTGATAATAATCACTTCCAAATCCGGCAGCAGCTCTTTGGCATTAGCGATGAGTTCCAAGCCGTCCATCCCCGGCATGCGTATATCCGTAATGAGTATATCGGCATTCGTTTGGATAACCGCTGTTAAAGCGTCCGGACCGTTGGTGGCGATACCCGCTACTTCCATGCCCAGACGGGGCCAATCCGCCAATATTTGAATCAGCTTACAAATCCGCTCCTCATCGTCGGCGATGACAACGCGCAGCATATTTACCTCCGGTTCTTTTTAAATGAGTATACCATAAAAAAGCGGAGCCGCAAGCCACGGCTCCGCCCATACAGGTATGGTAATGAGTTATTCCTTGACCAATACGCTGACGCCGGTATCAACAACTTTACCGCCAAGGTCCTCGCCGGCAATCGCGGCAACGGCGGCTTTCACGCCTTCGTAGCCCATCAAATCCGGATTCTGCGCCATGGTCGCCAGAAGGAAGCCGTCCTCTATCAAGCCCATAATCGCATCGGACTTGTCGAAGCCTACGCCGATAATATCTTGTCCGGATGCCTTGATGGCGTTTCCTGCGCCTGTGGTGGAGCCTTCATTGCAACCAAAGATAGCCACTACGCCCTGCGTGATATAGTTCTCGGCAATCGTCTGGGATTTAGCGGCGTCTCCATCGCCATATTGCGTTTCGAGAAGCGTGAAGGCTGTGCCGTCAAAAGCCTCGCGGAAGCCCGCTTCGCGTTGCACGCAGGAGTCCGTCGCAGCGTTGACGTTGATGATGCCGATGGTGCCTTCCGTGATGTCGGCTGCGGCCAGATAGGCGATCATTTCTTCGCCGGCGGTTTTGCCCGCGGCTTTATTGTTGGTAGAGAAGGTCGCTTCCGCTTCCACGTTAGCCGGCGAGTCTACATACACGATTTTAATGCCGGCTTCCTTCGCCTCATTTAAGGCGGCGGAAATCGCATCCGGGCCGTTCGCCGCAACGACGATGGCTTTTGCGCCCGCGGAAACAGCGTTGTTGACGCACTCAATCTGCTGCGCGTCATCCTTGACATTGGGCGACATGAAGCGTACATCCACGCCGAATTCTTCGGCAGCTTCCTGAGCACCCTCGTGCAAGGCGATCCAGTGTTGGTCAATCGAGTCCATGGTGATCAGCGCGATGATTGTCGTGTCCTCCGCCAACGCAGAAGCGAGGCTTGCCAGGAGGAGTAAGGAGCATACGATAGCGAGTACCTTTTTCATGGATAACCCTCCTATTTATTATTTATAAACGGCTTTGGCCGATTATAACGGATTTGAGCAGCGATCGGAGTTTCGTCAGTGTTCCGCGCCTGATAACAACATCCAACAGTACGGAGAAAACAACGATGACGCCGATGGCAATACGCTGCAGTCCTACCTGGGCGCTGATCATGTTTAACCCATTTTCCAGAGTCTGCCAGACCGCCGCGCCCATAAATGTACCCAGTAAGAGACCCGTTCCGCCAAGGGGGGAAATGCCGCCGATGACGCCCGCGGCGACGGCGTACATTTCATATGTATTTCCGGCCTCCATATTGCCCATGCCCGATTGAGCGCATAAAATGAGCCCCACCACGAAGGCGCAAAAGGAAGCGACCATGTAGGCCTTGGTCGTTGTCATGAACACACTGACCCCGGATAATTTGGCGGCTTCCACGTTTGAGCCTATCGCGTAAATGTGCCTTCCCGTACGTGTTTTAGACAATAAAAAGAAAGCGACGGCAAAGACTCCCAATGCCACCCAGAAGGTATTAAACAAACCAATGGACTTGCCGTAATAGAATACGTTTTGAAAGACCGTCGCGGCCTCCTTTCCGATACCGGAGGCTATGGTGTCGGTGTTTCGGTTATTATTGACCATGTAGGCGACGCCGCGTGCCGTAAACATGGTGCCGAGTGTGGCAATAAAGGGCGGAAGCTGACACTTGCCAACCAGAAAGCCATTGGCGAAACCGACGGCTAAGCAAGCCGCAAGCGTGATGGCCGCCGCGAGAAACGGGTTCATGGCACGGGTCATTAAGGTCGCTGAAATCATTGCGCTCATACCGACCGTTGAACCTAAAGAAAGATCAATATTGCCGGTGATAAGCAGATAACTTTGACCGATACCGATGATGAGATACTTGGACATAGACCGCAATAGATTAAGGATGTTTTGCGTAGAAAACACCGCGGGCTCCGATATACCGAAGGAAACGTATATCACGAGCAGCGCCACAAAGGCAATCATGGCGGATGGCATGCCTCTGATTCTAAAAAATTGACGAATCATTTTAAGTAACTTGCGGGTAATAACAAGAAACACGTGCCCTATTCCACGGCGTTCATCGGCCATTTTATTACCTCCCCTTGTATCCTGCAAAGCGTTAACCTGCCGCTAACTTGTCTTCAAAACGTGTGGCGAGCTTGAGTACCGATTCTTGAGTTGCTTGATCACCGCTTATTTCGCCTGTGATACGCCCGTCACACATGACAATCACCCTATCGGCGATACCCAAAACTTCTGGCATTTCCGAGGAAACAAACATCACGGCAATACCGCGCATCTTCAGATCATTCATTAAATGATACATTTCTACCTTGGCCGCCACGTCAATGCCCCGTGTTGGTTCATCGAACATCACCACGCGGGAGTTGCTGGCCAGCCATTTACTGACGACCACCTTTTGCTGGTTCCCGCCGGAAAGCGTCGCCGCATCCACATCCATACCCGGCGTTTTTATTTGCAGGTCGCTCACCGCTTTTCGGCACATCGCGTCTTCACGCCTTTTACGGACGACGCCAAAATCGCACACGCGCCCCAGGTTTGGGAGTGTGATATTCTGACGCACGGATAGCTTTGTACACAACCCATGCCGCTTTCTGTCCTCCGGCGCTAGAACAACGCCCGCCCGAATCGCAGCCCGAACACTATTTATTTTTACTTCCTTACCGTCCACCCATATGCGGCCGCTCGTCTTGGGATCCGCGCCGAAAATAGCGCGCGTGGTCTCCGTGCGGCCGGCGCCCATGAGCCCCGCGAAACCGACAATTTCACCCTCATGCAATGTAAAGCTGATATCCCGTACCATACGCCCGGCGTTCAGCCCCTGTACGCAAAACACTTCCCGCCCCCGTTCGCGGGAAACACGCGGGAATTTTTCTTTTATCTCACGTCCGACCATGTATGAGATAATATCGTTTAATGTGGTTTCTTTATAATCCATCACCGTGACTAAACGGCCGTCGCGCATAATGGTGACGCGATCCACGATATATTTTAATTCATCTAAACGGTGCGATATGTAGATAACCGCACAGCCCTTGGCACGCAGTTCACCGATGATTCTGAACAAGTCCTCGATTTCCCTTGAGGTTAGTGAAGAGGTGGGTTCATCCATAATTAAGACTTTCGCGTTTGTCAGTAACGCCTTGGCAATTTCAACCATTTGCTGTTTGGAAACGGGCAGTTCCCCCACCACTTTGGCGGGATCCACATCAATTTTAAGATCGGACAGGACACGGCGCGCTTCCCTTTCCATCGTTTTGCCGGACAGGGTAAACGCGGTTGTGATTTCACGGCCCAGAAACATGTTTTCCGCCACGGACAGATGCCCGCACATGTTTAGCTCCTGATGGATGATGGCCACACCCAGCGATTGCGCTAAACGCGGCGTTAAATCACCATACTCCTTGCCGAAGAGCCGCATCTTGCCGCTGTCCCGCGTGTAAACACCGCTTAAAATTTTAACCAGCGTGCTTTTACCGGCGCCGTTTTCGCCCAAAAGGGCCATTACCTCACCGGAGCGCACCTGAAAAGAAACATCATCCAGCGCCTTCACGCCCGGAAATGATTTGCATATGCCTTCCATAGATACGACGACTTCGCCCGCACCGGCGGTCACATGGCTCACCGCGTCTTTCATTCCTTTTCAAACGCAGTATAGCATCGCGGCGGCGTATGTATAGGGGATATGTTTTTCGATTTCGGGTGGTTTTTTTACGGTTTAAAATGTAATTCCGAAATCGGAACCTTTTACCTGCCTTATACGATTCCTAATCCCACATAACATAACTCCCATCATGTACTAGACTGTCGCCGCCGCATTTAGGGCATTTCCATAGAATAACCTGCTGGTTTTTATAAATAAACCTAGCATTATCGTTACTGTCAAAACAGACATCAACACGGGAAAGTAAGGTTTTACATGCGGTGCATCGGTAGTCCGGTTCGTACTTTTCCGAAGATGATTCCAGATTGAAGTGGAATCTATTCGAGAGCCTCATACATTTCGTACAAACATATAGCTCATGTCCATATTCGTTTTCTAGCGGCACAGCACCATCTGCCAGCATCTTGAAAGCCTTGTTCTTTATCCGCTTGCAATTGACGAGAGAAGATAATAATGGTTTACCTTCCCGGCAAAACCCGTCGGGAAATACTGTACTCCAGTTCTGCGTTAGGTCGTCGCATCGTCCATAAAAAACCGCATGAGGTGAGTACATCATTCCAACGCCCATTTTGATGGAAATACTGTAAGTACAAGTTTCGCATTTTAATCCATATCCCTGCCCCATTATCGCTTGCCTCCGCGTTTTTTATAGTCGTCTTGTATTTCCGCGTTCCAGTTATCGTCCAGTTTCGTGTTACTTGGGGCGGCCCTGAAGCAAGCCGTTACATCGCTCATGACAGCGTAATTTAACTCAATACCCTTGCTGTCGTTGTGGAAGCTCTGAGAACGGTTTCGCGCTATGCCCATGCGGCTTGCCACTTCCGCAGCGTCGATGTTCGCGCCCAGAAAAATAAATTCCCAACCGTACTTCGACTTTTGATGCTCAATCATCGATCTTATTTTTTCGTATGAAAACTCGCGGCTGGCGTTTTCCATGCCGTCTGTTGTAATGACAAACAACACTTTTTCGGCGCGGTACGCGTTGTCTGTGTTCTTTTGGACGCCGCCGATTTTGTTAATGCTCTTCCCCACCGCGTCCAGCAGCGCCGTACTGCCGCGGACAAAATATTCTTGTTCCGACATCCGCCGAACAGCCTTGATGTCTATCCGGTCGTGCAGTACTTCATATTTGTCGTCAAACAACACCGTCGTGATGCGGCACTCACCCGGTTCCGCCTGCTGTTTTGTAAGCATGGAGTTGAAGCCGCCTATGGTATCGCTTTCCATTCCGCCCATCGATCCGCTGCGGTCGAGGATAAAGACCAACTCC
>Ga0123354_10019985_pt1 | contig 10524 bp, 7 predicted proteins | sample TergutLab28metaG_2_FD_97872 | JGI IMG/M metagenome (GOLD analysis project Ga0123354, IMG submission 97872) | Labiotermes labralis P4 segment gut microbial communities from Petit-Saut dam, French Guiana - Lab288 P4 | ecosystem: Host-associated > Arthropoda: Insects > Digestive system > Gut ...
CAGAGTCCTTCTTGAGAAGCTAACTGGTTTGCAGCTAGTCAAGAAATTCCCCGCATTTTACGGAACCCGAAGGTTCATTACCGCACTCACAAGCGTCCGCCACCTGTCTCTATCCTGGGCCCGACCAATCCAGTCCATATACCCACATCCTACCTCTTGGAGATCCATCCTAATATTATCCACCCATCTATGCCTAGGCCTCCCCAGTGGTCTCCTTCCCTCCGGCTTCCCCACCAAGACCCTAAATCTGCTGGTGTATTTGCAAGACTCACGCAATTCATATCGAACCGTGCGTGCACGGACAGTAATACTTCTGTGGTGTACGAGCTAAAGGCAAAACCAATAGACAGCTGCAACCTACCTTAACCATCCCTATCATCCCTTTTGCAATATTGTGTTCATATCAGTGGTAAAATTCCAATTAAAATTTCATTCGTAATTAATTTGGATAACAGAACCTGAAGTTTGCAGTCACGCTGCTAGAGGAGTGGGCGGCTTGGCACTGCGGTCAGCAGGTGAATGACCTTACTGACTGCCCCACACTTACAGAAAAGTACGTAACTCTTACTAATGAAAGACGGTAAAAACTTGAAATGTGCCTTGTTTCACTCTTATCGATGTTTTACCTCCCCAGCCAAACACAGTGTCCTTTGTTTATTTGAATTGGATTGTTTCCATCCCGTTGTGTATATGTGACACATTTATTGAAATGAACTTTCTTTACACAACATACAAATAACAATTGCAAATCTACAACTGGTTAATTAAGTGACATGTTTCGGCCTTGTTCGGCCATCATCAGGCTTACAAAGAGATGGTGTTAATTAAGGTACATTCGTTGTCACCACAGTCGACTGCACAACTTACGTCCATCTCTGCTAGGATACTAAAATTAATAACATTTTAATTTTACTCTATTATATCGTTTAAATATTTTTAAAAAGATATAAGACCAATGTAAACCATGGGATCCCATCGGTATAGCGAAGGAATGTACCTTAATTAACACCATCTCTTTGTCAGCCTGATGATGGCCGAACAAGGCCGAAACATGTCGTTTAATTAACCAGCTGTAGATTTACAACTGTTATTTGTGTATTGTGTAAAGACGGTTCATTTCAATAAATTTGTCCTCTGTTTAGTTACACAAACACAATCAAAAAAGAAATTGTTGAATTTAATTTAGATTCATACGGGTTCATTAGATCATTTCATAACTGTGTATCTGAATTTATCGTGTATTTAATTTTTATTATAATTATTGCAAATCAAAGAATATTTCATATAAAAGCTATAAAATTGATTAAAAGACACTGTTACACTTTGAATATTGTTCAGTGTTTTATTCTGCTCTGTAGAAATTTCTATTTCAAAATAAACTTAATTTCAGACCAAAATTTCCTAAAGGCATAAAGTTATTTAGTTAGTTGTAGCGGTATTTATTGAACAATCATAATTTTTGACACATTCTCGGCCTTCTTGCCAACTGGGTAATTCGAAATTAAGTAAATATTTTTCTGTTACTCATATCACTTAATACTCTTATTCTGCTTCTGTAAAGTTTACTCAGTAAGCAAGAATGATTGTGCGCTTCTCTGTGTTTGTCCAGCTTGTTAGCGAATTTACTTAAAATTTACAACGTACATTCGAGATCGTACAAAATTTGTACCTGTAATTTTTCAACTACTTTGAAGTCATACTTACCAGTTCGTAGGCTTAGACTTAAGCATTTAACCATTTCGTTAGAAGATACGCTAACTTTATGAAGTTCAAGAATAGATAATCTCAGCTTCGAATAATTCTTAGACCGACTGACGTGTTTGTTTTCAGTCTTCCGCCGCGACGTAAATGAGGTCTGCGCTTTTCTGGGATTTTACGCTGCGTAAGATCCCAGAAGAGCGCAGATCCTGACTGGCCTGTGCGAGAAATTGCAGTAAATGTGTTAGGTCCTCAGGTCTGCATTACTTTTGATTTTTTATGCACGGTTATTCGCCATGTCGATTGTATCATAAAGTAAACACTGACATGGTGATCAAGTAAAGGAAGGGGGAGAGTGGCGAAACTTGTAGCATGGACAAGGTGAAGACTACTCCTGTAGAATTTTAATTGAGAAACTGCAGAAAGAGACAGATTTGGAGACCTGGTTGTAGATTAAAGAGTGGCATTAACATTTAAGAACATTCTGGGGTATAGGTTGAACTTAGCTCTGTCGTATTATGGTTTGGTGTCGGATTTGTGAGGAGAGTAATGAAATTTCGGACTGCGTAAAAGACGGAGAAATTCTGGAGCAGATCAGCATATGCTAGTTCGTGGAGTCATTTAATAGTTAGTCGTTGTAAACGCTACAGCACAAAACTTGGCCATTGAACATATGATTGCGTACTAGTAAACATACTGGAGATCTTGTCTGGTACTAATTAACATACTGGAGATCTTGTCTGATACTAGTAAACATACTGGAGATCTTGTCTGATACTAATTAACATACTGGAGATCTTGTCTGATACTAGTAAACATACTGGAGATCTTGTCTGGTACTAATTAACATACTGGAGATCTTGTCAGTTACTAGTAAACATACTGGAGACCTTGTCTGGTACTAGTAAACATACTGGAGATCTTGTCTGGTACTAATTAGCATACTGGAGATATTGTCTGGTACTAGCAAACATACTGGAGATCTTATCTGGTACTAATTAACATACTGAAGATCTTGTCTGGTACTAGTAAACGTACTGGAGATCGTGTCTGGTACTAATTAACACACTGGAGATCTTGCCTGGTACTAGCAAACATACTGGAGATATTGTCTGGTACTGATTAACATAATGGAGATCTTGTATGATACTAGTAAACATACTGGAGATCTTGTCTGGTACTAGTTAATATACTGGAGATTTTGTGTGGTACTAGTAAACAACTGGAGATCTTGTCTGGTACTTTTAAACATACTGAAGATCTTGTCTGGTACTAGTAAACATACTGGGGATCTTGTCTGTTACTAGTTAACATACTGGAGATCTTGTCTGGTACTAGCAAACATACTGGAGATCTTGTCTGTCCTCTGTTATCGTGGGTCCACACCCAAACCACGACTGAACACCCACTCAAATATTGAGAAAATATCAAAGCTCAGCTACTTAATTAATACACCAGCAGAAAGCCTATAATATGAATGTGTATTTCGATAAGAACTACGAGAATTACGTATTTCTAACGTAGAGCTAAGATTTATGTTATTACTAATTTTGGTTTACGCAGTTGAAATATAGGTCCAGATGAATGTGACAACCATCCAAAACACGCGTGCACAACCGAAAACATATTGTTTATGTCTGAACTGAAATTCTTATAGCTGTCCATGTTAGACGAATGCGAAATGACTGTAGTTAAGATAACGTTACTTCATTCTGCAACTGTGGACTTAAATCGCTTGATCTAGGTCAGTGAAAATTCGGTTCTAATAAACCGCCTTCAATCTGTGACTGCAAATTTAGATAGCTTAATGCAGCACAGAGAGCAGTTCAGATCATCATGCTTCAGTTTGCATTGCAGGATTTTAAACGCGCTACGGAGCATATTACATTTCATTTCGAATCGTCCGGCTTCATTTTGCGAGTGGAGATTTAAATGGCTTTATGTAGCATAGATGGCAGTCCAAATCATTTTACTTCAATTTGTGTCACACAATATAAATCGCTTTAATCACGTATTGAGCGCGCACTTCGAGTCATGAGAATTAACTCTGGATGTTCATATCGCCAAATGTATATATTGTGTATTTCGAATAATAAATTTTCAGCTTGTAGCTGATGATTTAAATAGCTTCACCTAGCATTTAGTGCACCCTCATTCACATTGTGGAGTCTACTTTTGCATGAATCTAACAGTGACTGATTTCGAACCAAACCAGTTTGTGTTATATGGATGGTGTAAACAGGATATATGTTGAAATGTCACCGAGGAAATCTGGAAAACTATCACTTTGATTTTCCATTTACCGTATTTATCAAAATTGCAGTTCGGTCTCTGGATATCTGGCATAATAATCAGAATCACTGACTGCTTGTGTATAGTAAGCACATTTTGGAGTACTTTTCCCTGTAGTTTTTCTAACGGAGTTGCTGAGCTTCATTTATCGTATATGAAAATTCTGACGCAGTTTAGCTGAAATTTGGAGAATAAAACAGCTTTTGTGAAAAATACTCTCTTCAGTGGCAAACGTAAGGAATATTATACTGTAGTACCACAGTACACATCAGTTTACTGCGCAAGGGATCAGATACACTTGCGTTATTGAATTCACACCACTAAATGTTTTTTTAAACTCACGATTCCGTGCATCGTAATTCAATGTTAATAAATAATGAATATCCAACCAGATGCAACAGTATACAGATATTTATTTACTGCAAAGTCACTCCACATGTTTCGGGTGTCACAGCACCCATCAGGCCACGTTATAGGGAAGTAGCTGTACCAGTATTATGACCTGTACCGGAGGTTACGGTTACAGTTTTTAGTACTCCTGATGATGGGTGCTGTGACACCCGAAACATGTAGAGTGACTTTGCGGTAAATAAATATCTGCATACTGTTGCATCTGGTTGGATTTTTATTAACGTCACCACTTAATCTCAGACTAAGATAAAACATTTTATTTCGGGACTTTGCGTGAAAACATACCTAAGTTTCCTTCTGAAAATGGGGTACTATTTCTTGCTTTATTCATTTTGCTTCTTTCCTTTTCATTCCTTTTTCTTTATTTGCCACTTTCTTTACTTCCGTTTATTTCGCCTTGCATTCTTTAGCTTGTTACCCTTTTCTTTGCATCCTCCATTTCTGTTTCTTTCCGAAGCCAAATGTTACAAACCGACAAGAAACCCCCAGGCGTTTAGTACCTGATTTTTACTTTGAGTACGTGCAACATCTCTGCGTTAACAAATAGAAATGAAACCAGTAATTAAAAAAAGGGTTTTGCATCGCTTTAGTTGGCAGACCTAATTATTTGTGTGACACATGAATGAGTCGAACCGGCTGCGGAAGTGAGCAACGGAAATTCGTGTCCATTGGACTGTGAGTTATAATTAGGAGAATGTGGTCCGTATAATGTGCGGTGCGGCCGGGACTGCTGTATTGTTTTTGATTTGTATTCATTGAACTCTGTGTACAGGCCTACACGTGTGCGTGCAAACTGCGGTACACAGCGAAATATCACTGACCCTGATTGTATGCCAATTACCGCTCTTAACACGACAATAAATTCAGATTTTGGTTATGTATTTCCAAACCCAAATTTGTAGATTGGTTTCAATTTGTTCGTAACGAACTATAGTTTCTGCCTCGTTGTTTTGTTGAGTGTTAAGTCAATTATGAAGGGTTAAGAATGTAACTACTAAGTTCTGTCCCCACGAATTTCACACTTTGTCCTTCTAAATTAATAACGCAATTTTCCTACAACGAAATGTACAGGGTTGCTTAGTCCTTAGCCCGACCAGGAAGGAAACAAGCTAATGTTCCTGTCAGACTGGCGTGAATTTCCTTTGGTGCCTTGCCTTGCAGAAAAAAAAACCTGATGACAGCTCGCGTCTCGATGTTGTTGAAATCGCGCGCGTCCCTTAAATGCTTCCGAGCTTCTTTCTTTCCTGGTCGGGCTAAGGACTTATCAGCACCTCGGTACATTAAATTGTAATATTATTATTGGATGATTGAGTGCATGCAGTATTTTTCTCAGTATTTTCTTATTTATGTCTTCTCCCACAATAAAATGTCCCTATTTCTCCCACAGTATATTTACAGCCTTGTATTAAAACCCTAGGTTTGGGAAGAAACTTTGTGCTAGTGACATATTGTTCGTGGAAGAGACCAAATATTTTCTTGATTACGGTGACAGGTAGGCCTGTACAGACATCTATCATTGGGGAGTAGTGATTTTGGGCCCAAGTGGGCCATGGTCTTCTCATTCACGAGGTTTCTAGATCAAACACAACGACGCACCACAGTCGTTAGGTCTCCTCTCTAGACGAGTGATCGGCCCGTCGCAGAGTCCTCTACCTGACAACACACAAAATTCACAACAGACAGACAACCATGCCCCCGGCGGGATTCGAACCCACGATTTCATTAGGCGAGCGGCCGCAGACCTACGCTTTAGACCGCTCGGCCACTGGGACCGGCTAGGGGAGGAATAGTAATTATAAAATGATAACGATTATAATTTTACATATAACAAAGTCTGATTTTGTATTAGTACTTGCAAGTAGATATGCAGTATTTCACAGTGTTTGAGCCCTTTCATTCAATGAAACTTTAGCATGTTGAGCAAGTGAAGTCACTTGCAATAAAAATCGGATTGATTTCCTAAGTAACAGCTTATTAAGTTCACAATGGCGTAATGGAGTTTGGTAAGAGACACACTTGGTTACTTTACAAAGACTCAATACCAACTTGTTGCACTGTATTGTTCATTTGTTTAAATAATAGAGCGCAACTAGCTGGTATTGATTCGTTGTGAATATAATATAGTTGCACGGAAGATTTACAATGTTAAATTTAAAAATATTTGAGTACTATTTGGGTGTTTATGTGAACTTAACAATTAAGTTTATGAGTAACCCGGAAATTGTTACCGCCTTGTAAGTTTCGATATGTTCATAAAACGAACATTTAATTCAAGGAGTGGCATATTTGTAATTTTGTAAAACTGTTTTAACTTTTTTGATTCGTAATTGCCCCCCGAAGGCATCCCTACTTTGACGTAGTGGTGGGGCTTGCGAGGTCATATGGTCCTGAGAGCTATGCTGGCAGTAGCTTACTGCTGATAGGGTCTCCCATGCCAGACAGGTCAAAGGTGATGACCCAGACTAAAAGGGATGCCCTGGCCCTCCAGGTTGGGGGATAGTAACGGGAAGGGTCTCTCTCCGGAGACAGTCTTTCTTCAGGGAGTAACACCCCTGCCGTTGTGAGCTACAGGTCCTCTTGGCCCGGGAGGTAGCACCTGTCTAGGGCACCGTCCTCAGGGATACGAGGGGGCTAGACGGGAGTCCTTAGCCATGGCGAAGGCAATCCGTCTAGGGGAGATAACCCCAGACAAATCCTGGTCCTCCAGGTTGGGGGTTTGTCATGAGGCCAGCTCCCTCACACAGGAAAACTATTTGCTTAAAAAGCTCAGCGTGGAAATGCTGGACGGATGATTTTAGGACGACCAAGGCATGTTAAAAGGATGAAAGAGGAACTACGTATGACGTTTTGGAAGATATATAGAGTGCATGAACGTACCCAATTGGAAGAAATTAGTACAGAATAGAGACAGCTGGAAGAAAGTATTTGAGCAAACCAGAACCTTATACAGGTTGTAGCGCTTTATACGCTTTAGAAGAAGAAGAAGAAGAAGAAGAAGAAGAATGAGAAGAAGGAGGACAAGAAGGAGGAGAAGAAAGAGGAGGAGAAGAAGGAGAAGTACGAGAAAGAGGAGGAGTAGGGGGAGGAGGAGTAGGAGGAGGAGGAGGAGGAGGAGGAGTAGGAGAAGGAGGAGAAAGAGGAGGAGTAGGAGACGGAGCAGGAGAATGAGGAGGAGGAGGAGGAGAAGGAGTAGAAAGAGCAGGAGAAGAAGGAGAAGAAGAAGAAGAAGAAGAAGAAGAATATTATTATTATTTCGTAATTGCACGTGACGTATTTCGGATATATATCTTTAGTTGTGAAATACAATTAGCAGTCCGTGCCGCAATTATCGTGGTGTAACCAAGACTATAAAATTGTTGTACAGGTGTCATGTAGTGCCATTGCTCTTCAGAGGTTAAGTATTTTTTTGGAAATACTTAGATAGTTCTTTAAAATGATACTTATTTATATAGACACGAGTAACAACCTTATTCCAGGAGTTTGGCAAAAACGTAGCTTTCCTGCCTTACGTAAATAGAACTTAGATGTTGTTACAGCCGTGATGATGCACAGATATGTAACATCCTGTAGTCTGGTAGAAATGTACCTATGTTTCGAAGTAATCTGTTGCCTCTATCTTCAGAGAATAATAATACTTATAATAATAAGCTGTTATGATGTAGGTATAAGATTCTCCGAAACAACGGTGAATTTGTAATTGACTACACTGCGTCACATTTTAGAAAATATTGTCACGCATACTTTTTTAGTGACCGCTGAGGTAACGTATAATATCAGAAACTGAAATTTGATTACACTGAGATATTTCTGCAGTAATTCTTGTCGGTTTGTCGGGACATTGATCATGGCTTAGGTGGCTATTCATTAGCTTATTGTAGGTGGAAAGTCTTCTATTGACAAGGGTCGAAGTCTTACCGTAACGTAGTTACCGCTGTCGTCGGTGCTGGTATATTAGATATGTAAGTGCCACAACATCACTCGTGGTACACCAAGAAGCCTCACTTTCTGTTACTCAGTAAATTCCGATTTCTGTTTCTGGCAAATGTGCGGTGCAGTATTATCGCTGACTGGCTAACTGGTTTGTTCGTTCTTGACGGACTTTTACAGCAGACTGTTGCATACATTCCATATCATCGCTTTTAGAAGAGAATCCTTTCCATGCCAGATTAAAGACGTGACAGAAACAACTTGACAGCTTCCGAATGTATTGCAGAGAAGTCACCGGGTACTTGTATCATTGCTGTTGAAGTCGATGGATTGGTCGTGGTGGTCTTTTTGTCTGGCCTCCAGTGTGTTAGGAGAAATCGTAGCTATGCGATAAGCTGTTCGTGGCACAGCGTGGGCAGTGCAGCTGTCAGACGGAGCAAAAAATATATTAAAGCCAGCGTTAAGGAAAAAAGTGCTGGTTTACAGGGAGCCTTTTTTGTACCGAAAATGCAGCGTGTCACTTCCAGCTGCATGCCGTTTACGTAAGTAAACGTCAGAGCTTGTATTATCTTGACTACGCCCAGTGTTTCAGTAAGGGTGGCTGATCTCTGCTGGAAGGAGCGGTAACTGAATAGCTACTTAGTTTTGTATCCATGTTGTTTCGATGGGCCGGGATAGCGCAGTTGGTATAACACTTCGCTACGGGCTGGACGGTCCGGTGATCGAATCACGGTGTGGGGCGAGATTTTCCGCACCCGTCCAAACCGACCCTGGAGCCAAACCAGCCTCCTCTACAATGGGTAACGGGTCTTTCTCGGGAATAAAACGGCCGGGGCGTGGCGTTTACCACCCACCCCATCTACAGCCTATGTTAAAGAAAGAGTAGAGCTATACCTCTACCCCCCCTCTGGGCCTTCGTGGCCTGTTCTAGGGTGAACTTTTCGTTTACCTTTACCCATGTTATTTCGATATTTTTGACCCATAAGCCAGTGACTGGCCATCTTAACATCGGAAGACTTTTCTTTTGGACAACCAGTAGAGCATTAAATTGCCCCATGATGGTAAATGGTAAGAAGTGCGAAAGTGAACAGGTGGTAGGAGACTTTAAATTTCTGTTCTAAAATTTATCTCTGGCGATGAAGAGAAAACACGAAAAAAGACAGTTATCGGGCCAATATCTGAATCTTGGATTTCTTGACTGTGTAGAAATAGGTACATTATTGCTGTCGGTCCCAGTGGCCGCGCGGTCTAATGTGTGGGTCTGCGGCCGCCTGATTGCTGGTATTGCGGGTTCGAATCCATCATATCTCTTGTGAGTGTTGTGTATTGTCAGGCAGAGTTCTCTAAATCTGGCTGATCACTCGTCCAGAGGAGTCCTACCGACTGTGGTGTGTCTGAATGTGCTGGTGAAGCATCGATAATGATGTGGCCCTTGCCCACCGGGGGCTGTTGCGCCATGGATGTCTATTGTTGTCAGCGCATAGATGGATGAATACAGAATCTTAATGGTTGCATGAATTGTGCTGTTTCGAATTCATAACTGAGCTCCTGGAGTACTACATATAGAATATTTTACGTTGTATGTAATTTTGTTACTTCATGTAGACGGGTATACTGAAATATATTTATTGGTTGTACACAGCATACTTATTACTTTAGGGTCGTGTGTATATTTGTAATGTACTTGGGTTTGTTTAGGCTATTCCTTGCCTAATTTGAAGGCGGAATGGTTCAGTTATCGTAAGAATTAATCACGAAATTAAATTTGCCTCTTACACAGACGGCCATTCTCTGTGTGTCTGAAGTATTTTACTTGGGATCAAACGAAGTGGATCGTGCAGGTCATAACACTCTCTCGCCCAATGTCAACGTGCCATTCTCCCATAAGTCTTATTGGCGATGACACCTACTGTGTTCCCTTTTCCTTCGTACACGCGTGTTTATGCGCCTTGCTAATGCGGCAGTTTCTCCGACAGCGGGGCGAGGCTGACAGTATAAATGTGGGCGCTCTTCTACAGCAAGCTTTAAGGCATGCGTTTGTTCCGGCCAGATTTCTCTGTTTAGTAATAAACTAAAACTCCGTGGCCTTAGTCCGCACGCGAACTATACCGACAGAGCGGCCGCCGCCGGTCGGCGAAATTAGTGCCAACTTTTGCGGATAGAGGGGTGTCACGTGGTCAGCGCAACGGGTCCCCA
>Ga0123354_10019987_pt1 | contig 10524 bp, 4 predicted proteins | sample TergutLab28metaG_2_FD_97872 | JGI IMG/M metagenome (GOLD analysis project Ga0123354, IMG submission 97872) | Labiotermes labralis P4 segment gut microbial communities from Petit-Saut dam, French Guiana - Lab288 P4 | ecosystem: Host-associated > Arthropoda: Insects > Digestive system > Gut ...
CCAGTATATTAACATCGTCGGCATAAGCCAGCAGCTGATGTGTATCATTTAGTTTCAAGCCATCCTGGTTTACCTGAACCCTCCTAATGGCGTACTCTAAAGCAAAGTTAAAAAGCATTGGTGGTAGAGCGTCTCCTTGTTTCAAACCATTCCTAATAGGGAACCTGTCAGACACATTCTTGCCTACACGTACTCTGCTATATGTTTCAGCAGACTCATCTTTACTAACCTTACAAGTTTCCTAGGGATACCAAACTCAATGAGAATCTTATATAAGACCTCCCTTCTAACTTAATCATAGGCCTTCTTGAAGTCTATAAAGACTTGATGAACTTCCTCATTGTATTCCCATTTTTTCTCAAGTATTTGGCAAATGCAGAATATATGATCATTAGTCGACCTGTTGCGTCGAAAGCCACATTGATGATCCCCGATAATTTCCTTCGCATATGGAATTAACCTTGAGAGCAAGATGTTGGATAAAATTTTGTAAGTGGTTGGCAAAAGTGATATGCCTCTATAATTATTACAATCTGTTTTATCTCCCTTCTTATGAATAGGTACTATGATCGACTCCTTCCACTCTTCAGGCAGTTTCTCCTTCTTCCAAATAGAAGTAATAAGTTTATAAATCTCAAAGTAAATTGTTCTACCACCTGCTTTAATCAGTTCTGCCGGTATTTGGTCAATACCTGGCGATTTGTGACTTTTTAGCTTATCGATAGCCAGCTCAACCTCAGAGGCACTTGGCTCAGGTACTAGTGGTTCTGCTGTGTGTATTTCTGCCTGCGCAACATCCTTAACCCCATGCACGTTGAATAACTGGGAGAAATATTTCCTCCACCTTGCCACAATACCGTGGGAGTCTGCAACCAAGTCGCCTTTCTCATCCTTTACTATATTACATCTAGGCTAATACCCCTTCTTAAAGTCACTGATGCCCCTATATAAGTCCTTAATATTTTGGATCTTATTGTTAGTTTCAAGTTCCTCGATTTTAGCTCTCAGATGTGCCTTCTTTTTGTTCCTGAAATGTCTGCTAACTTCACGCCTTACATTGTTCAGATTATCTACATTGCTTTGGCTTGGATCCTGTATCCACTGAATTTTAGCCCGCTTCCTTTGATCCAATAAACCTAAACATTCTTCATCAAACCAGGGTTTATTCCGCTTAAATTCATCCAAACCCAAACTCTCTTTCGCTGACGTTTGTATATCCTGTTTAATGTTTTCCCAATTCCTATTTACGTCCTCGTCATCATCCGAGTTCTCCAAAGCTGCAAACCTGTTTTTAATCTCAATCTGATACTGTTCCCTAACCTCTGGCTCATTCAGCTTCCTCAAGTTAAATCTTTGCCTATCAAATCTCTGTGCGGCCTGTTTACCCACTGCTAATCTTTCCCTAACCTTTGCAATCACCAGATAGTGATCCGTATCACAATCAGCTCCCCTAAAACTTCGCACATCCAGTACACTAGATTGCCATCTCCTATCTATCAATACGTGGTCAATCTGGTTGTGAGTCTTACCATCATGGGAGGTCCAGGTGTATTTATGAATGTTCCGGTGAGGGAACATCGTGCTCTTAACCACAAGATTTTGTGATGTGGCGAAGTTAACTAGTCTAACCCCATTATCATTACTATCCTGATGGAGACTCTCCTGTCCAGTTGTTGGCTTGAAAATATTCTCTCTCCCCACTTTTGCATTAAAGTCTCCTAGTAATATTTTCATATGATATTTGGGGAAGTGATCGAACACCTGCTCTAATTCCTCATAAAAACTATCTTTTGCCTCATCACTTTTTTCCTCACTTGGTGCATGCACATTTACAACAATAATATTACGCCAGCGACCTCTCAGCACTATATACGATAACCTATCGCTAACAAACTCTACTGTCTTCACTGCTGATACTATTCTACGATGTAAAAAAACCCGTTCCCAATTGACGATTTTCATTTCCTTTCCCGTAGAAAAAATCATAATCCCCTGCCCTTACTGTGCCCTCTTTGTCCCACCTGACCTCCTGCACACCCACTACATCTAATTTATACCTCACTAATTCCCTCGCTGCTGCCTTAAGTGACCCTGCCCTATACAAACTCCTAACGTTCCAAGTCCCAAGTCCCTGTTTTCATCCCTCTTTGCCTGCTGCGCGATGCTTCCCCTGGAAACACACTCCCCCCCGGAGATCCGATTGGGGGAGTAGTTTACCTCCGGATTGTTTTGTCTCCAGAGCAAGCTTCCCGCATGTGAGTGTTTCTTAACAAAGTTTTTTACAGGGAGGGGTTGTTAGTGCCTCGCCCAACCCCCAAGCTGGAGGACCACCCCTCGTCGGCTATCCGCGACTGCTTATTCAATTTATTCGCAGCTACCCTCCTTATCGGAGGCCGTTCCTGTATCCGCAACCTGAGGAAGCGCCATGCCGTGGTGACAGGGACCAACTAACAGGAGAAAGACGTCTTCATACGGAAAGATACAGTGATGGTGCACTGCCTTGATTACGTCACCTGAAATGAAAACAATAAACAAAATGTGCTTGTCATTTTTAGCAAGCATTTCAGAAGTGCCAGCCACCAAGTGGCAGGTGTGTCGAGTAAGGGGAGTAGAAAAGCGAGGACTATAGTCAGCCATAAACTGCAGATAAGAGAGATGTCACCTCTTACATGTACGAAGTATTCCGGATTCCACTTGGCTTCAGTCAGCGAGCGTCAGGCAGTCCTCGTAATGAATGATGTGGGAAGAAAGCAAGTGGTAGTTTGTTTTTAGTATAGGCCCACTATTCACGAATTGTCTTGAGAGACTGGAGGGGGATTCGGAGTTAAGCATGACAAACTGAGTGGAACTGTTGTTTCCGGGATTCGCACTTCGACTCTCTGGATGCGGATGGGAGTTTTGACAGTTACAATGTGACATTTGGTCTGAAAGTACCAACACGACTAGACAATCATTCGAACCCTAGTACTATATAGTCTGCGGTTTTATGAATTTTGACAGCCTTCTAAAATTCAAATTTCATCCAGTTTAAAACACACTCCATTACCCGCTCTAATAGGCCCACATTATAATAATTTTTATTTTCTTTCTAGCTCTATAACATTTCAACCCGTTAAAGCCTGAGACTAACTTCAATTAAAGGTTCAGACCGGACCGCGCAGTAAACACTGCCGTCTTAGTTTAGGAAAATAATCGCTGTAAATTCCGCAGTTCATACAAAACACCCATACACAATGCGAGGGCACAACATTGTATTTTCGAACGCCAAACCTGATGGTACATACAGTAACCACTAGGCTCGGAAGGGTTAACTGTTCAACGACAGTGGTAATCATACGTAACACTTGGTTTAACGTTCAATAACTCAAAATTTCATCCAAAGGATCTAGTTTTTACTTCCAACTGGTTCTCATAGTCATCAGCGATTTTTGTTCTGAAGATCATTAGTGTGTCAACTTTACAGTAGATAATTGGCATGTTCTCTTGGAAGTGCGACCAAAAATTGTATGTATTAATCGGATATGCTTCGTCCCTAAAAGGGTTAAGGTGCTTAAGAAGGAATTGAAATCTGAAACTATATTTGCCAAGAAAAATACAATATTCTGAAAAAGTGGTCTGTTGTGGAGGATCAGCAAAAATAAGCCTCCGTTAAAAATCATATGGTTTGTATTTTTATACACTCAATGAACAAAGATCCTTTGGTTGTTAAATAGCAAGGTAAACATGGGAGAAAAATCTGCTATTGGCAAACATGTTGAATGTTTCAACCATCGGTATCAATCGGCGAAAATTGCGGAAAATTCAACCATAACTAATGCAGTAAAATTCTTCTATCATAAACACAAGTTGTCATAGATTATTGGTATATATATATATATATCATTTTCCCTAATTTTTAAATAATGTGGTGATGGCCCGATGATGGTCGTCAGCGACCGAAACATGTCGCTGTTTCTAAATAAAAGGTAATTTTGTTCTACGGATAGCAGACGATCTGTTTTTGAACGTTCAACAACAATGAATTGTACTCTGTTAAAAACATTTTCATATATTATGTCACATCCACCACCCCCTACAAGCAATGATACAAGAAGTTATGACAGGCACCGACACATTTTTCCAAGCCTTGCTAAACATTGTTAAAAAAATTAGAGTTGCAATATTATTGTCAAGTGCTGCAATAAATATACATATATTGAAGGGCGGCTGGCTCACGTCACGTTTGCTGCTCGCGCAAGATGGCTGTAAAAAATAATATTGAGCTAGTTTTCAGGCAAAGTCGGCTGATCGTGAGAGCGTTTTAAAATATTTTTTTAAAGAAAGGAGACTCGTAACTAAACGACGAACCTATTGTAGTGGGATGAACAGAAATAAGAAGCTATTAGGTAAGCAAACTATGTTTTGTTTTACTACTGCTTGGCTCTTGCCCAAGTTGTCTCCTAAATTGCTGCTCCAGAATTTCGCCTAGCTGGTCACCCCTACTGTATGAATGTCAGATGAGGATATTTTTATTCGATTGCTCCTGAACTTGAAAAGTGCAGATGTTTCAGGTGTGTGGGAAGAGTAAGCACATTTTACCTTATTTTTGTTATCCCATTAATTATTGAGAGCGAAGTGAGGCGTAAGTATTTAACTAAAGACGTACTTGACTTCATATTTAGAGCTTTCATTTTGCAGCCTGTAACTGTTCAGCTCGTATTATAAAATGTGCTGTAATAGGACCTACATCTCCTTTCGTCTGTTTATCGGAAGATTACCGTAGAGTCATTCCAGTACGGTTCAGATTTCCCATTATTACTCGTATTTCTCTAATACAGAGTTTCATACCATTCTCCCCTTCCCCCCCCCCCCCCCCCCCCCCATTAACTCCAAGGTCCTCTACCTATTCTCTTTCCTCCAACATTTCCTTTGCATTTAAGTCCTTCCTCTTCAAATCTTGTGTAATTTCCAGCCATCCTGCCTTTTATTCTAACTCTGTTTAGGTGAAATACGAGTATATAAATTTTAAACTTCGTATGTAGTTTTTCCAGTACCTCGTTACTTCTCCAGCCTTAGGTCCAGTTGATATCCCCTCAGCAAATGATGTTCGTACGAATAAACCCTCAATTCTTGTTCTTTCCTCAATGCGTGAAACAAGATTCACATGTGTACGAACTAGAGATAACCTTTAACTTTTAAATGTTTTCATACATAAGTATTTGTAAATAAGACAGTTGGATATATTGAATACTCTTAACTTACATTTATTAGGTTAATTTAGTTATTTATATGTTGCGTGTTATTACTGCTAGACCCAAACTGATCAAATTTTGGAAATATTTTTCTTAATTGAAATTTACAATTTCGTTAACATCTTCTACAACACATTAACTTATATATATATATATATATATATATATATATATAGTTTCATATAGACCAATGACCTTATTTTCTTCTTGAACTAATGGGTGCAATGGACATATTATCATTTTTCCGAAGAATAAAAAAATATTTCTAATCTCCATTATTTTCTATGTGCAACTTGCGAAGTGTACGATTTACAATTTTTCTGTCCGCCAAAATACATCAGCTTCAAATCACAATATACCCAATAACCAAACATTTTATGATTCATTGCATTTACACTTTCAGGTACTACGCCATCCTTCACCCTGTGAAAGCTAAATACACGTGCACCATCAGTCAAGCCAGGAAGATCATCTTTGGGATATGGGTAGCCTCATTTCTGCTTGCGGTTCCAAACCTCATAACGCAGGTCAGTGATATGAATTTATCCAACAACTAATAAGCTAACCCTCAATTTCACAGTATTCCTTTCATACACATATATGTAAGTGAATAAGGTGAAGTTTTCCGCGTGCGTCATTCAACACCTTGAGATGAAGATGCGCAGAAGAATAGGGATGTTCCTTCTCATAAGCTTAACCTCGGCGCTAGACGGAATAGTGTGGTCAGATTCACAACCCGGCTTCCTTATCGGCAGAGAAAGTGCCCAATAAACCCACTGTTTATATGTATATGTATATATATATATATACACACACACACACCCATATATATCTATACCGACACATTCACAAAAATTGTGCAAAATTTTAAGTTATCAATAAACATGCCCTTGCTACATGATTCAGCAATAAATCGACGTCCTCAAGGGGACGTCAATGAAAAAAGAATTATATAATATCAATGCTGTCTACAAAGTCAAGAACGCATAATAATAGTTATAAATATAAGAATATGGATGTTATGGCTCGTAGGATGATGACATATTCGTGGTTAAATTTCGCTTTTATGTTATTGTTTACAAACTGAGCAATTTCACATGTATTGGAGGCTGGGCTGGCCGTTGAGACAGAATGGACGCTGTGGATAATAGTAAAATTTCTGGCGCCGACTCCTCATTAGTCCCACCCTGACAAAAGACCGCATTAAGGGCCTAGTGATACCCGGAGTTATAGCAAGTGATTCCAAATTGGTGAACCCTGACGACAGTGTACAGCTTCGGTATGTGCTGAAAGTAATATTCATAAGTTCAAGATTTGAATAAAAATATTGATTTAAAATGTAATATTCTGGCGAATTCTGAGTTAGAGTATTTCACTGAAATAAAAATAAACAAGTTAGTGTACTCCCATGAATTATCTGTAAAGAAATTACATGTATAGACCTACCGCAAAATATTTCTTATTCTTAACTGGCCCCTGAAATGTATTCCGGTTTATTCAAGTACTGGCATCTATAATAAAAAAGCAGTCCATACACAGGCCTATTACGGGCCCCGAGGGTTCAAGGAGATTGAGGCTCCCAGATTTCTAGACAATCGATGCATGTTTTTGGTAAGGTTGTCAGCCCTAAGCCTCGGACTCCTTTTTTTTTTTATCATGGCGCAACAACCCTAGTGGACCAAGGCCTCCTCATTACCGAGGATTCATGATCACACTCAGACACACCACACTCAGTAGGACTCCTCTGGACGAGTGATCAGCCCCACGCGGAAACCTCTACCTGCCAACACACAACACTCACAGGAGACAGACTTCCATGCCCCCGGAGGGATTTGAACCCACAATCCCAGCAAACGAGCGGCCCCAGACCCACGCCTTAGTCAGCACGGCCACTGGGATCGGCGCCGGCCGCCTTTACTCCCACGAAATATCGCTGGTACTCATTTCTGTTAGAGGATGAGTCGACTCCAGGTCCACAGTGTGGTCAGAAGGACAATGTCAATGAAAAATTCCAATGGCACCATCGGAAATCGAACCTGCGACCTTCCGGCCTGTAGCGCAGTGTCTCAACAAACTGCACCACTGCGACAGGCGTCTGTATTATTATAAATTATGAGCCATGTTTTTGTGAACGTTGTGCCACTTGCAGTACTTTTAAACCCCCTGTAATCAGCATTGCCTGTGTCGCCTGAATTTATACGATGTAATTATTCATGTTTTCTGATAACAACGTTTCTCTTTTTTCCTACCACAGCCCAGAGGCTGCGTTTAAAACGAGCCGTATAGGCCTATATAAATGCATGTTATCTGCAACCAGTACAACTCGTTCTTGAGAATCTCTTAGTAGCTCAGCTAGTCTCTGCCCTTTTTATGGAATACGAAATTTCATCAATATGTACACGAGAATCCGCTAATCTACCCTGTCCGGAACCACTGAAGCCACACCACATCTTCACGCTAAATTGCCTAAAGTTTCATTTTAATATTATTATCCAATCTGTGTCTAGATCTTAAAATGGATTTGTTTCCTTGAGGTTTCCCGAACAAAGTTTTCTATGAACTCAACTTTCCTACGCAAAAAGAAAACTATCCAGCCTATTTTATCATGCTTAATTTTATCATCCAAATAGACCCATTATTTAATAACTGTGCAATGTTTAGACCCTACAGCTTCTTATAACTTAAATTTTTCAGAATTTTTGCCTTATAAATTTGTGTATGCCTCTGACCTCCCTGTACCAAGACATCCGCAATTATCATGAGGTTCGTATTTCATGTACAACCTGAAGATGACCATTATCAAGCGCCGAAACATGTAATTGTACCTTATGTAGAAAATACTTTATATTCTACCAATAAATATAGTTGCGTTAGACGAGTACACACACTCTACGTTAGTTACCTGCAAATATGTTCTTCCCTTAGGTTTACAGCACAATAATGACAGTCGTACCGAATGTCCTGTACACAGGTACATAGTAGTAGTATATACTTAATTAATGAGTCAAACCCCTTAACACAAGTTGTGTTAAGAGGTTATACTTATTAACAGATTATACGAGAAAACAACGGGATGTCTAACTTTAAAATTAATATAAGCTTAATTAAATTTCTGATTTTTCAGTTTATTCAACCGAAACATTTTTAAAACAAACCACTAACATTCTGAATCATGAAATGCATCTGAATGAAAACTCAGCTCCGTCCTTCCGTAACAAACTACGCCTCCATTGCAAGGACTAAATGATTATTGAGTTGTGATTAATAACTTCTATTTATTTTGAGAATCACATGAAACACAAACACGCCATACCAGTAATATTCGTAGTTTTTATTTATTTATTTATTTATTTAAACATCAGGTGAGTTGTGGTGCCTTCTGGACGGCCATTTAACGTCAGGTTCTTGTGTAGAACACATTCTTTACTCTGACATTTTACTCCACTTGCCACTGCACTCCTGCTATTACTACATCATTATAATCGATTTTCTTCCTTCAAGGAAAAAACAATTCTTTTTATCTCATTTTATCCCCCTGCTACCGTTCAGTAAGACCTGTTACTTACTCACTCCATGGAGCAGAGTCCTTCTTGAGAAGCTAACTGGTTTGCAGCTAGTCAAGAAATTCCCCGCATTTCACGGAACCCGAAGGTTCATTACCGCACTCACAAGCGTCCGCCACCCGTCCCTATCCTGTGCCTTACTTTAATTCGAAATATTTTCAAATACGTTTATGCCCTTTAAATTTATACAGTTCAGCGCTTTCTTATAGACTACTTTTTCAACCATATTGAACAATTTACAATATCATAATTTTTCTCTGTTACGGGAGAGAGACTTTACTCTTTATGTTACACGTAGTAAGAAACTTCTGCACTTTGTCCAAATTTCTGGCAGTAAAGTTGCTGGAAGAAATATGACTTCAGAGAAGGAGTTCTCTAATCATATATGAAATCTTACGACGACGTCACTTACTAGATTCTTCATCTAGAATTGAGTAGAATGTAGCGTGACATACAGCTGTAATGCAGAATGGAGCAAGGCAGTGCATGCGCTGTGTGAAAGACCTTGGAAAAACGGAAGTGTTAACCAATTTTAAGCTCATCACCAATGGACAAATACGTTTTGTCACAGCGTTAACACGCAGCAAGAGTGGAAAAAGTACACCAATGTCATATTTTTCTTTTTTCATTCACCTTAGCAATGCACTTGTAGCAGACAGAAATCTACTGCTGCGATGCTAATGATAGAGGTTACACTACAGAGAAAAAAACAAATTACTTATCCTCGTGAATCTAATATGAAAACACGTGACAAGTGATATTAAAAGATATTAATTTATTCTATATTTCTGTTGAAAACAATGTCACCTGTGCCAACTGTTTAGGATAAAAATTAAAAATATGTTACGATAATTGCCAATTAAGCAGATGTCTTATTGTACTAATTTTTAATTTAAATAAAAGTACTTAAATAAATTTATTTATTGACTCTACAAAACCAAATATCATTGACATTTGTTCAGTTGCTTTGAAGATCAGCTACCTTAATCAATGCACAGAACAATTATGTATCCAATATGTATTCTTCAAAAAACACATTTCGTAATCTATCTTTGTTTTATTATAAGATCGAATTCCGGCAGGTGCGATAAAGTTTATCTCGCCTTCAAAACGTTCAGACTAACTCTGCGGCCCAATCGACCTCTTATTCAGTGGGTACTGGGGTCATTTCGCGGGGTTAAAGCGGCTGGGCGTGAAGGAAACCACTCCCCTCCGTCTAGTATCGAGGTTAAGAATAGTAAAATTATGCCTGTACTCTCTCTTGAAGGCTTGAACAGGGATATCTGTGCCTTCCTTTGATGAAATCGAAGCCTCACTAGTGTGACAGGTGAAGGGTGTATGGATCATTGTTAAATAGCAAAAGAGTAGTTAATATTTTCTCTTCCGCCGACGACAAACAGAGCTATCTGAAATATGTGTATGTTTCAAGGATTTCCAGAAGAGTAAAAGGGGTGCGATTTGCAATTTTACAAGTAAATTTTTGGCTGGTGGTCTTAAAAAATAGATATATATGTTTGTATGTATGTATGTGTGTGTGTGTGTGTGTGTGTGTGTGTGTGTATGTATGTATATATGTATGTAGGTAGGTAGGGAGGTGGGTAGGTAGTGGATAAGTGGGTGGGTGGGTGGGTAGATAGATAGATAGATAGATAGATAGATAGATAGATAGATAGATAGATAGATAGATAGATAGATAGATAGATAGATAGATAGATAGATAGATAGATAGA
>Ga0123354_10019990_pt1 | contig 10523 bp, 8 predicted proteins | sample TergutLab28metaG_2_FD_97872 | JGI IMG/M metagenome (GOLD analysis project Ga0123354, IMG submission 97872) | Labiotermes labralis P4 segment gut microbial communities from Petit-Saut dam, French Guiana - Lab288 P4 | ecosystem: Host-associated > Arthropoda: Insects > Digestive system > Gut ...
CGCTTGTGAGTGCGGTAATGAACCTTCGGGTTCCATGAAATGCGGGGAATTTCTTGACTAGCTGCAAACCAGTTAGCTTCTCAAGAAGGACTCTGCACCATGGAGTAAGTAAGTAAGTAATATTGCTAACACAACTATAGCGTCGAAATATGAAAACAAGATTTGCAAGCTTGAGGGTTGTTTGACCGTGCATCTTCCTCATAAAATTAAGTGAAATGCCAACCTGATGCAACTATGCAATTTTATTGATGTATTCTTAGCTCGACATGTTTCAGGTACATACGCCCATCATCAGGAGCATTAGATGTTGAGTTGCAGCATATGGTTTTCTGCAACTCAACATCTAATGCTCCTGATGATGGGCGTATGTACCTGAAACATGTCGAGCTTAGAATACATCAATAAAATTACCTAGTTGCATCAAGTTGGCATTTCACTTTATTTCACAAGGTTTGCAAGATAGTTTCTAGATTTCATGCGACAAAATCACCCGGAATCATGGTTCACAACGAGATTAAAAAGCACATCACTACATGCATAATCTAACGTTATTAAAAATTCAGTCGATATAGAGGTACTGTGGCTATTACGTAGGATACATAATAATCGTATAAGATCTATTAACCAGAATACAATTAATTTATTATTATCTTTGGTACAAGGAACAATGAACAATGCAGTGGTGGATTTTCAAAACTTAGGGCCTGAGACGCTATGACGTTCCACAATACTGCAGCTGGTAGTCTGGTGTCATGCAAGGTGAATACATTGCCTCTGAGGGCTCTGTATGCCAATACATTGCTGGAGGTTCTTCCTTGAAACCCGAAGCTGAAAAATCTTCTTGGTGACACTCGATTGCCGCTAAACCGTACTGTGGATGAGGAGATGCCGCGGACATCATGCCGTAATCACTGGATCCATGGTATGCTATAGCACCAGGTAGTTGATATGATGGGGGTAGAGACTCGATGTGGTGAGCGTAATAGTATGGGTCCCGAGTCATATCTGGCCATGTGATCACGCTGTGCTGTTGCGAAGGGAATCGGGAACCACAAGGGTCGACTTGGAGGTCGGGGCCTATCTCCAGGAGGGCTTGAAGATGGCGAATGTATCTGATAGCCAATCTGTGGAGAAACAAGACGGGTTGCTTAATACAACAGTATCGTTCTTTGTTAACATATCTGTATTAACCGTTTGTTCAGAAGCTTTCAGGACTATTTAAACAAAACAATCCCTCGCCAACGGCTAATATTAGGCCTAGGTTCCCGAAAACAAAATGCGTTTCGTGGACCTTATAGGAGATTGACGCTAATGGAAAAAGTGGTTTCTGTTCAAACTCGTCAAAGTCTATTTCGTCACTAGTCACTACAAACCCAAAGCTAAATTTTAGGTCACTTAACATTAAGTCTAAATATCAGTACGGCAGGCGATGTACGTATAACTTAATACTGGGGCGCGTTAGTGCAACCATTGTACAGTGAAAGAGAAATAAGTATTACATATTCCGAGTGTGTGTTTGTAGCCGTAGGTATCCAAAATGCAATGCGCATGCGCCGATGTCATCTGTGCCCTGCCTGACTCTACAATATTTTCCCACTTTACCTCAAACGGCACAATTTTTGGAAGAATATGTTATTGAAAATAATATGTGTGTTTTGATTTTCTCTACAAATTTTGTCTGAAACATTTCTCATTCTAAGAAGAAATGAGCGATGTAATACCATAAATGTACAAAAGTCTTCATGTAAAGTACCCGTCATTCTTGTCAGATTTTAATGAAGGTTGAATTCTATGGGCAGATTTTCGAAAAATGCTCAAATAACAAATTTCATGAAACTCCGCCAATTGGGAGCTGAGTCGTTCCATGCGGACGAACGGAAGAAAGGAGAGATATGACGAAGCAAACAGCAGCTTTTCACAATTTTGCGAACGCGCCAAAAACTCGCGCCTTCTATCATACCGCGATGTCGCTTTCAAAGAGTGACATTCTGACAGAAGTGTTTTCGACTTCCGCGAATGGCCAGGCAACGAAAAACCCTCCTTCCGTCTTAGCTGACCAACCTTTCTTAGAGGATAATGTGTAATATTAACTGGTTAAAAATTAGTGAAATATCTCTGGGAACAAACCTCCCTGCTCAACAGACTCCGAATAAATCACATAATTAATATTACATATCTTCCGTGAAATTGGAAATATACAGACAATAATCTATTCCAACTTATTGCACTGGTGTATATCTATATATAAACATTATCGCAAAATGTTTCGGCTTATATACGCAGCCATCATCATAGAATGCACAAGGGCCATGTTTAGTTAATAATATAGAGCACCTTCCAAGGTAAGTATAGAATGCACATTCCACGGCACAACTGACCCACCTCCTTCCCTTCCGTTATGAAAAAACCCTACTCACAGGGTTTTCGACGCTCCGCATAATTACTTATTGATCGGGTTGGGCGTCAGGACAAGCGTGCGATTCCATTTTTTGGTTGGAAACTATTATTAAGGGCCCTATACACTCTCAGTTAAACCGAGCGATTTTACTGTGTGACGTCATACCTGACGGAAAAACCGAGTAAACTGAGCAGATTTGACAGGCAATAGCGCAGGCCTCAGAATTGTCCTTTCCAGCCGTCTTTCACACAGAGAACTGTGCAGTTCACTCAGAGAATCCCCCAGTTTCCTCAGTTTACCTGCCGACACCACGATAGCATAATTTTTAACATCCGTTTCTAGGAATACATTCAGCAGATGAGCTTCGCATGATATGTTCCTTTTCAATTACCACTTCTTACTCCACATTTTACGCTTTCTTTTCTTCTTTTCGGATAACATTATGGCCGATGTGGCTAGCAAACAGCAAAAACCTTGTTTTTATCCACCATATTCACACGCACAAGAAGACAAACAGAACTGACCAAAAAACTGACAAGCCTGATGGGAAACCTGTGCTGTGCCAGAAAACATTCAGTTAAGTTTTTCGTGCAGTTTTTTGCACAGTTTAACTTAGGGTGTATGGGGACCTTTACAGTGACTTTATTAAGTCTGGGTTGCAGGTTGCTAGCAAGTGTCTGCCATGAACACGGGACCTATCATCAGGGAATACACCGTGCCCGTGCGCAACGGTAATTTTTACGATCAAGGATGAACCACGCCACAGAGTTGGGTGACTTAATACATGTGGCTATTATTGTTGTAATCAAATTCTGTTCAGCTGATAAATTCTTTGTCACTGATCACAGTTACATTATTTCACTGGCTGGTGGTAATTTCTTGTTAATTGAACTGCGCTTGTAAGGTTAGCACATATATCCGTCATACAACACTTTCAGAATAACCACACGTCCTCCCTAGTCGGTGTCCGAAACGATACTACCCTAACACTGCCGAAAGCACAAACAAGACTGACTAGGACAGGCAGCTTCACTCTCCCTCTCTGTACGAAATTTTAAGATGTTCTTCAAAGCATGGAATTCAGAATAGTCCTAAATCCTCCATACCTTCCATCTAACATCCCATCTGAAAGGTTACAAAAGTCAACTGCAATATATTCGTATGCAGTGAGCAATAATGTATAAAACATGTAATAAGGTACATAGAACTCCATTAATAAAATTTATTTGTGCCCAAGTATCTTATTGCCAAATACGTAGAAAGTTCTGTGTACCGTGTAGTTGCGTAAACATCGGGCGAACACCCTGTACTCTGGAATGTACCCCCTTCCCACATCAGCCCACAATTACGCCACTGAATTGTTCTCCCACCTGTTGTTAAATTACGTCGGTCTACACGTACCAACACTTGCCCCTCAGATAGGAATTGACTTCTGTCACATTTTCTGTCCTGTCAGTAGAGCCCTGCCAGAAGTTATGGGCTACACATCCCAAACAGACTCTACCCAGTCATCGCACCGGCATCCAAATAGTCAGAAACACGCAGCCGATCCGACAGCATGCCCTGTGTAGTCGTGTGTTGCCAAATACTGATCGTGAACTGCAACTACAGTCCCACAGCGTTCTTACAGTATTGTCCACAGACCAGGAGATGATCCCTGCTAGAAATGCGATAGATAGACATGCGCACATCGCTCACGCTCATTACACGTTACTAGCAACGCTGGACGTTTTAAGTCTGTATGCAATAGTAGAACTGTCTGCCTCTCCTACCAATGGTAGTCCAGTAGTCCCGTGTATAGCCAGAGGTTCCCCGCATCGCGACAGACACGCCCACCCTCTGCGGGGATCACCTCATTGTCTGTGGTCTGTAGATCTGGGCAATTCGCTGACAGTGTTGAATTTAACATTTCCTCACCTGAGGGACTCGATCTTTGACAGTTTCTTTCCTGGTGGCTTGCATAATGGCAACTTCTCTCTCAGCTGATCGAAGGCCCGGTTCATATCCCGCATCCTCGTTCGCTCGCGGTCGCAAGCCGATTTCTTGTAGTCTGTGAAAACACGTGTCTAAACATGATGCGGATATTTCAGTTTTAGGGTACATGTCCTCAAGAGTTATGGCAAACGTTTGTTGCAGTGCGATAGTGAAATGTTGTAATGAGCTGGACATGTAGTTACGAAGGGGAAAACAAACAGTGCATGCAACATGACGGGGAAAATTCTTGGTAGACCATCACACGGACGACATATTGTCGGATATAATACTAGGTTTAGTAGATGTAAAGAAAAACACAGAATAGTTAGCTCTGAGAAGAGGTGTGAGGTAAGCCGGGAGAGTGACGAAATTACAGATGAGGAGCTTCATTATTATACCTGCATATGATATCAATAGGGTTATAACATTAAGAAAAAGTGGAAGATCGCGTGTGGCAGCACGCATGGCAAATATGAGAGAGATCTCCAGAGCCTACACAACTAGACTTGGAAAAATCTGGAAGGAGGAAACCAGATGGGTATTCTAGGGGTTGACCTATACGGTAGGCTAATATTAAAGGGGATCTTAAAATCATAGACTGTAATAACATGGATTGGATTTATCTGGATAACGATAGGGCAAAGTGACTACCTAAACAAATACGGCTGTAAACCTTCGTTATTCTTAAACACGTAGTATTTCTTGGTCAGGTGAGAAAATATCAGCTTTCAGAAGAAGCCTGTTCTATGGGGTAAGTTATAGTAGGCCTACATTATTGCTACATTGATTCTTCTGTGAACAGGCTGCTGACTACTATGTGATGTTTTTCGCGTCTGAATATTTTTACAGATATTCCTAGCAGGGTAATAATAAGACGGACTTTAAATAAGAAGGATATGAAAGTCGGAATGGTTCCATCTGGCACAGGATAGGGACCACTGGCGATGTCTTAAAAACAGTGCAGTGAACCGCTGAATTCTGTAAAATGCCGGTAATTTATTGACTAACTGAAATAACTATTATCCAACAGGGCCCCTATTCCATGGAGCTAAGCTAAATAGATAGCTGACTACTTAGGTTGGTAGTAGTCCGCAGTGGCGTAGGTGAGGCCCCCCAGACCCCGCGGAGCCTTGGGCCCCACAGGTCGGGGGGAGGGAGTAGGCTAACGCAGAGAATACTAAAATTTGTTGTGAATCCCTGCGGACTGGAGCCCGTTCTTCCGACAGGGGGAGTTATTCTGCATCCATATCATGAGATCTGGGAGTAACCTCATTAACAATTACAAGAAGCCCGATTATGAGTAGCGGGGAGTATGCTACTGGTCGACAGGCTTTCCAGAATTTTTTTTCATGATTTCTCGTAGGCTTCTAACATTTCGCAGAGTTTTATATTAAGCATGTTCCATGCGCAATTTAAACAGAATCCGTCAATGGATTCAAGATACAAATGTCACTTAAGACAGGTAGGCAATGCTCAATGCCCATAATACATCTGTATTTTTTTTTATTTTCCAAACTAACTACTTAAGTTATTTTTGCAAATTGATTATTCAACAATATTTTGCTTCACATGAATGTGAGCGATCCTAGGTTATTTAACGACACTATTTCAATCAGATATATTGCACACAGCCAAATTATATGGAGAGCTTACATTGAATGATTCATAGTTTTGGATTTGAAAGGAGAAATTCGTGGCTCTCTGTAGCGTAACATCTCGGTGTTTGACCGAAGATACAGAGAAGCCACTTGTTTAACCAACGATCTTCTTGCTACAGTTCCAACCTGGTATGCTTAACTCCTCTGCAGACAGCAACGCCAACCTATGTGATGAAGGTATAGAACTCTGAATATTACTAGCATCAATTTTTGTCGTCGTAACTTCATGCCAAAATATGGTTTGAAGAATCAAACCTCGCTCATTTTGTGCCGGAGCCATTCGCCATGCCGTATTAGGTAGAGTTTGAATTGTGACGAGATGGCGCTCCAGAGACGCATTACGTTCTGTCATTCCTGCCCTCACTTCTTGCGGGACTACGATGCGTTCAGCTCTGCCATCCTTGCCTCTGGCTGGCTGTAGCGTCTGAAACTCGTAACCGTTGTTTGAATCGCTGCACGATGCAGAGAACTCCACAACTGACTGACGACGGGGAGAAGTCTCATGACACATTACAATGACGGACGGTGACTCATCACTGGTATCGTCTGGGGCGTCAGACGCCGCTCCTGGGTCACTGGACTGGTGGTCATCACCCGACAGTCCTACCACATCCATCTGTAGACAAATAATTGCCAATAGGGGATAAGTAAGCGTTATTTATGAGTTCTTTAACGACATTATACGTACGTCATACTATACACATACGGACTGGAAAGGAACAGCGAAAAAATGAGTTGAAATAGAAGCTGAAGAAAGTAGCTGTGGCCTCATTTGAGGCCAAATCCTGGCAGTTTTCTATGCAGACTAGGGAAAAACACAAAAACCTTCCAAAACCACTGTTTTGGGACCTATATCTGAACCCATTATTTCCGGAATACGAAGCAGAGGGGCCATATTTTTGAGGGCGATGTTCAGTGATAGATGATTATGTACAGGGTTTTACTATCCATTTGAAACAATAGTAAATATAGGCCTTTTTAGAATAGGCCAGTGGCGTAGAATAGGCCCCAGCAGATACCGCGGCATGACAGGGCCCCGTGGGTCGAGGGCCCGCACACACATACAGAATACTAATATTCGTTGTTGGTTCTTACACACTGATCCCGTTCTTCTGACAGAAGCCAGTACACTGGATTCCTATTACGAGATTGGTATAACTTCGATCAGTGTCATAGGGGAGAGCCCGACCAGCCACCTAAACCACTGCGACAGGCCTGTAGTCCTCTGAATACAAATGAACTGTATTGCAGTCAAACACAGCACTCTAATATTTGTCATCCACTGCTACATGTTTCGGTTCAACGAGCCTTCACCGGGCATTACTCTATAAAACTTAAAAAAAAAAAAATACACTTGTATCGATCTCGGTGGCCGCGCCGTCTAAGATGTAGGTCCGCGGGTGCTCGCCTGCCGAGATTATGGATTCAAATCCCGCCCGGTGGCATGGATGTTTGCCTGCTGTAAGTGTTCTGTGTTGGCAGGTAGAGAGGTCTCTGCAACGAGCTGATCCCTCGTCCAAAGAAGCCCTACCGACTGTGTTGCGTCGTTGTGTTTGATCTATAAACCTCAAGAATGAGGAGGCTATGGCCCGCGTTGGGCCGCAGCGTCACAGGGGAAGTACACTTGCAATATGAGATCCCACTAGTTTACAAATATTTAATTAAAATATACCGCCTGTATTAATGCTATAAACACCCCAATTAAACCTTTTGCGGTAGAAATGACAACTTGTGGGTTCAGAAAACAGTGGAAAAAGAAACCTGAAACAGTTCAGTTATATAGTAATACGGCCAAACATCGCACTCAAGATTTTTTCAGCAGATACAGAAAAACAATTGGTGTCGCTGCTTAAATCCTGCTTGCTTTTTCGTTGCAACTTGACGAAACAACAAAGGTATGAAGGCTAGCAGTATTACTTTTATTTGCAAGTGACTTATTTCAGAATAAAACAGAGGAAGATTTACTGTCTACTCGCATAGTGCTTACAATTCTCCCGTTTCCCACAACCTATCTGTGCGAAGCCCGCTTTTCATGGCACGCGGCAACACAATCTAAATATCGTCGCACAACTGAACTCTCATGTCGCACCCGACATGAGAGTTCAGTTGTCTACAATTGGCCACAACTTAAAGGAATTTGTGACACGAAAAAACAGCACTATTCTTCACACTAATTTGACTTTCAGGTGACCGTGCATCGTGACAAATTCTTATAATAAAATCAACTTGATGCACAAATTTCTCAAATTTATTTTTTGAATAAAAATCTACATGTTTCGGACAGTTCCTCTGTCCAACATCAGGACAGAGGAACTGTCCGAAACGTGTAGATTTTTTATTCCAAAAATAAATTTGAGAAATTAGTGCATCTAGTTGGTTTTATTATAAGAATTCTTCACATTAGTAACCTATGCTGCCGGTCCCAGTGGCCGCGCGGTCTAAGTCGCAGGTCTGCGGTCGCTCGCCTGCTGAGATCGTGGATTCGAATCCCATCGGGGGCATGGATGTTTGTCTGTTGTGAGTGTTGTGTGTTGTCAGGTAGAGGTCTCTGCGACGAGCTGATCACTCGTCCAGAGGAGTCCTACCGAATGTGATGCGTCGTTGTGTGTAATCTAGAAACCTCAAGAATGAGGAGGCCATGGCCCGTGTTGGGCCGCAGCGCCACAGGAAAAAAAAAAGTAGCCTATGGGGTAAGATTAACTGCATACTCACATAGTAACAATTCATTGTTCAGTTTTTTTAGTGTAAGTCTGGAAAAGGTAGATTGTAAACATAACGTATGTATAATCAGTTCGGAGATATCAGTGTTTAATTTTGGATACCTATTATCGGAACATGAGCATAATCAGTTAAGAGATACAAATTACTAATTCTGGACACCTATTACCCGGACACGATATATTTATGTGAGCAAGGATGTGAGGCTCCGTGGTTATTTTTCGAAACCAAAAGTGGTCCGTCAGCAAAATAGTTTGGGAAACACTTTTCTAAAACTTTGATAATCCAAAAGTAGAACTACACCACATCACAGTCCAGAAGATCACAATCCAAATTTTCATTCCTGTTCAAACGTCACAAATCTTACGCCAGTAAAGAAGAAGCACTGCGCACGTCTCTTGGGTTGCAGCATGAGCAATGAAATAGTGACTGAATGAAATCTGGAAACACCAGCAGAAATTCAACTGCGCTGTTACGAAGATATAGTGTATGTCACAGTCACCCCAGGTTTCAAGGCATGTGGTATAGTGTGGGAGTTTACTAGAGTACAAGAATTATATTTTCACGGAATGGCTATCTAGCGTTTATTTATTTATTCGGTGATCAACGGTCAAGACAAGGAGCTGGGCGCGCGGTCTACGTATCGAATAGCATAACATCATATATGACAGCAACATTATTTTATGTATTCTTCGCATAGTCGAGTAACCATGTCCTTCCGTCTATCCACTTGCTCAAGGCTTTCTCCTGTCAGCTGTAAATGAACTCGTCATCAAGCAGTTGCGCCCGGTAGCCTCATAATCTGGAAACCGGATATTGCACTGCACCACTCTTGTGTGAGAGTGTCATAGGGCCCCTATGATTACCTTGAGAATTAGCGTCAACAGGAATATGATGTATTTCTAGGACAGGTCATGCACAGCATATAAATACTGAAGTCATAAGTCGGTCTAGAAAGGCTGTGAAGTCCGCCCATTCTCTAGTTTACGTATAGTTCGGTCAGCAGAACTTATAGCCAACGCCTATAGAACTACAATTAAGCCAAAATAATGGGGCCATACATATTAAGATCTAATGGTATTACTTTCACTGAAACTAGTTTCCATTTCCATATGGAGTTACTGACTGGTAACTTGACACGTAAGCCGCTACTGGGGAGATCCAAACACAGATAAATGACATAAAATGGATTTTAAGGAAATATGGTGAGAGTAATCTTTAGTTGAGGCATCCCCGTTGTGTGTGTGTAACAATGAAGTAAAAGGGCAAAGTAAATCAAACACAACTAGTATATTGGTTAGGCGTTAATGAAACGACATGCTTCGGCCTACTCGGAAGCCATAATTAGGTTTACACATTTCTGAGAGACTTACCTGCTCACGCACAGTTTATGTCTCATATATAATTTACAGGCCTGATGATGAGATCTCAACGTCAGCCACACACAAGCAATATTTAGTCTCTCAGAACTTTGTATACCTGATGATGGTCTCCGAGTAGGCCGAAACATGTCGTTTCATTAACACCTACCCAATATACTAGTTGTGTTTGACTCACTTTGCCCTTTTACTTTAATGTGGTGAGAGTTTGGATTGGGTCCACTAGTTAAGGGCAAAGTCGAGAGACTGTCTTTTTGAATGCGGTATTGAACACTCCATCACCATAATAAGCGGGTAGATCCCCCCCCCCCCCCTTAAATTTCAATTTTTTAAAAAAAAAAAAATAAAAACCCCCCATATGGGCCAAATTTTCTTAATGGGGCTAAATATTTAACC
>Ga0123354_10019992_pt1 | contig 10523 bp, 3 predicted proteins | sample TergutLab28metaG_2_FD_97872 | JGI IMG/M metagenome (GOLD analysis project Ga0123354, IMG submission 97872) | Labiotermes labralis P4 segment gut microbial communities from Petit-Saut dam, French Guiana - Lab288 P4 | ecosystem: Host-associated > Arthropoda: Insects > Digestive system > Gut ...
AAAATTGTTAAGGGGGGGGGGGGTTCAGTTTTTCCCGGCCGGTAAAAGGGAAAGGGGTTTTTTCACGGAAATTGGGGGGAGCCCGGGGGGGGGGGGGACCCTTAGTTCGACAATGTGAAGGACAGTGATGTCCACCAGTACGTAGGTGACAGAACCCCCAGCAGGCAGTCGAGAGTACCAAAGGTGCGTCAGCGTCCACTTAGCCATGTGGATGTGACGTCGTTCGGCCTTCCTGACTGAAGGTCTTCCAGTTCTTTACTTATTATGATTCAAATATCCGCTGCTACAGTCTACGTTACTGACAGCACCATTAAACTACAAATATCCGCTGCTACAGTCTACGTTACTGACAGCACCATTAAACTACAAATAAATAAATAATTGTTATAATGATTTTATTAACTGGGAGTCCTATGCACTGGTGACAGCAGTTCAGTGTTCAGTGCACAGAATTTGTTTTTTTTTAATAGTTACAAATTCTTGATATATTTAATTGCTCTGTGTTAGGTGCCATATCGTGTAGCGCCGAATTATAGAATGGGTAATGAATAATGGACTAGACAGAAGGTGGAAGATAAGAGTATTGGCCCATTTCAGAACACCATCCTCGTGCTACTACAGAGAAATTGGTGAAAGACGTAGTAATCAAACAACGAGTCTCAGTCACTATCATTGCACCGTGCATTTCGTACAGTCATTTAATTAGCACACCAACTAACGCACATACATAATTTTTTTTACATTGAAACATTTAAAATCGCTCCAACATGTTTCGATCCTAATATCCTCTTCAGGGAGCTATACTGTTCTTGCTAAAGTCACATTTTTTAAAACACTCACTGATTAATTTCCTTATATTAGCTGGGTGCTGTGGCAGCATGTCGTATTGTGTAAGTAGTACGGTGCTGAGAATGCTCCTCCAACACCGTACGACTTACACAATACGACATGCTGCCACAGCACCCAGTTAAAACGAGGAAATTAATCAGTGAGTGTTTTTAAAAATGTAACTTTAGCAAGAACAGTGTAGGTCCCTGAAGATGATCTTAGAATCGAAACATGTTGGAGCGATTTTAAATGTTTTGATGTAAAAAAATATGTGTTTGCGTTAGTTTGTGTGCTAATTAAACGAGTCTCAGGTTTGAGCTCTGAAGCCGGGACCTCAAGGATACGAAGAAGCAGTGGTGATCACTACACCTTCTCCGTCTTTTCGTTTTAGGCTTCACTTCAGGTTTTCAAGTGGCCTTTTATTTTTCATACCATTTAGAGGACTTTATGGTAAAAGCACTTAGAATATGAATCTGCAGTTAACGTAATTTCACTCGTTAAGTGAAAATTTATTAAAATTTTGTGAAGATAAAATTATCCTTTTCCCCACCATGAAGACTCAGAAGGGAGGTGTAGCTCCACTCAGTGTAAACTACGGCTTTAGGTAGAGGTCGGTAGTCAGCGTCCGTCAAATGCTTTTAATGTAAGCCATAAAGAACTCATGAAATAAATTGAAATGCCAACTCAATGCAACTAGGTAATTTTATTGATGTACGGTGCGGATGGTGCCGAGCCAGTCGCACGGCACCATCCGCACCTTAAACACGACCTACGCAACGGCTCTCAAGACCACCACCCATCCAAAAACTCGGTGCAGAAAACCGTATGCTGCAACTCAACATCTAATGCTCTTGATGATGGGCGTATGTACCCGAAACATGTCGAGCTAAGAATACATCAATTATATTACCTTGTTGCATCAGGTTGGGATTTCACTTTATTTCATAAGGAAGATGCACGGTCAAACAACCCTCAAATAAAGAATTCAGTTACTTCATTCCGAGACATGACAGCCCAATTAGGACCTAGGCCCTCTCACTGTTGAGGTTTCTACACCACACAGAATTAGACCGACATGTCCGGAAGGACTCATCTAAACTAGTGACTAGCCCGTCACAGAGGTCGCCACTTACATAGGTAAAAAGCAGTCCCCTTACAGGCACGGAGGGGCCCAGAGGATTCCAGGAAGTTAAGGTTCCCAGATTTCGTGACAACGGCACAGGATGATGGTAGGTTGTTAGCCTTACGCACTGGTCGCATTTACCCGCAGGAAATGCTCCTGGTACTCATTTCTGTTAGAGGCTGAGTCGACCCCGGGCCATAGTGCGATCGGAAGGATTTTATGTCAATGAAATATCCACTGACACCATCTGGAATTGAATAAGCGACCTTCCGATTTGTAGCGCAGCGCCTTAACCACTGCGCAACTGCGGTCCCCCCGCACTATGGCCCTGGGGTCGACTCTGCCTCTAACAGAAATGAGTACCAGGAATATTTCCTGGGGGTAAAGGCGGCCGGTGCGTAGGGCTGACAATCTTACCACCATCCTGGATCATTATCACGTAATCTGAGAACCTTAATTTCCTGGAACCCTCTGGGCATCTCGGACCTGTAATGGGACTGATTTTGCCACTTGCATTACACACAACAAATACAAGAGACGAACATTCATGCCCTCATCGGGATCCGAAACCGCAGTCCCATCAATAAATCGACTGCAGACCTAGGACTTAGTGCGACCTGTCATCTGGATTGGAACGCAGTTATTTCGGTTCAGTTTGTCTGGAAGACATTCTAGGCGCAGAGAAGGTGCTGTGCCTAATGCCGTGTGCAAGTAACGGCCACAGACGCGAACAAACTGTAGACCTATTAATATCTGGACACGGTGGCTGCTCTGACTGATGTTTTCCCTAGACACTTCAAGTCCACAGACCCTACTCTTTCCACCCCCTCCTTGCGTAATCATTACACCAGACGTGTACACTTGTTACGAGAACCAAGGACACACAAAACTATACCTGCAGGCCAGAGCTCGTTCCCCTAATCAGCGCTCTGACGGAAAACCGTTGCCTGGTCTTGGCTTTTCATCAATTTAAAGTTGCCCTCTGACATAAGCCACTGTTGACTTTCTTGTGTAACTTAATCTGTCCGTTGTCAAGAGGTTCAGTAAAAGAGGCGTAAGAGGTAGCTCGCCACCTGGTGGGAGAGTGACGTCATTAGAGTAGCTCTCAACATGGCGCCTGGCGGTCGCCTGCTGTGTGTCCATAGTCAAGGCGCAGAAGCTTGACAGCACATGTGCAGCATTACCTTTGTTTACTTCTATTCTTTTCGTCTCACACTTCAGCTGCTTCGAATCAAAGTAAGGTTGATTACATACAAACTGAGACTCGAGATATAGGCCAAGGGACGTGCAGGGACCACTCTGTCGGTAAAGTGGCAGGCTACAGACACGGTGACCGTGAGGTGCGCACAGCCCACACAGTTACTTCGCAGAGGAAAGATCTGTGAGTATGTGAAGCTGAACAGTAATCCTCGTCTAACGCAGAGTATAGGAATGTCCGTAGCTTCAAAGCCACTGACCATTCGCTATCAAGTTTCGGGACGGGAAGAGCTGCGCGTTATTTTGTAGCGAAGAGCGTGTAGGCTGCTTGAGGAGTGTACAGAGAGAGGTGCAGAGAGATGGACGTGTGACGGACCGACGGAAAAATAGAAGTATATGTGCTATATATCTTGCAGTCACATTGCAGCCAGACATAATGACATAGCTAATTTACCGGCAGATTGCATGTAGATGAACATTCATTTGTCCTGTTCGCAACAGCCATGTGCAAGCATTTCCACTTAACTGCCGTACTGAGACTGTTGAGGATTTTCCGCACCCCGTCCGGACCGGCCCTGGGGCCCACCCAGCCTCCAGTACACTGAGTATCGGGTCACTCCTGGGGTTAATGCGGCCGGGGCGTGGCGTTGACCACCCACCCCTATCTAGGGCCGAGATTAAGGAAATATTCTTATAATAAAAGCCAACGAGATGCACTAATTCTCAAATTTATTTTATAAAGTACTCTACATGTTTCGGAGAGTGGACCTGTCCGGAACATGTAGAGTACTTATATCAAATAAATTTGAGAAATAGTGCATCTAGTTTGCTTTTATTGTAAGAATATATCACGATGCACGATCCTCTGAATGTCAAATTGAGGAAAGAATAGAGCTATACCCCTCCTCGCCCTCTGGGTCTTCATGGCCTGGTCTAGGGTGGAATTTATCTCTTACCTAATATTGCATTTTCTTTCAGGCAATTAATGAATAATGATGGATGTGGAGGAAATGTTTCATACAGTGATTTATACAGTTTATTTCAGGAATGCCCGACGTCAGATGCTACGTGTTGTCGTGCAGTAAGGGACGAATTCTAATGGGGCAATTGCTGCTTATGTGAATGTAGACATGTTTGTCGTTAGTCTTAGAGGGCCTGGGGAGAGTCACGCACAGCTTCAGGTAAATAGCCGCTAAACGGGCATTCCCAAATACAAACATTTTTGTTTGTCATGGATAACCTGTCGGTTGGGCCCTCGCGACTTGATATCCGGGGCTTGGGTGCCAATATTTTTGACAAATTTACACCCTGATCTCACAACAGCAACTCAAAATACTGCGATCTGTTAAGAAAACATAATCCAGTACAGAACAGCCCACGCTAAATAGTAGTACTCTGTATATTTGGAGACCCCCTGACCCACTGTCCACCCCCATCCCACACCGTAAAGTCTGCAGAGTCCATGTGCGTGCAACGAGTTAGAACGTTACTACTACACCAGATGTATGGTAGTATCAGTTTATAAGCGACACCAGTATAATGATGATGGTAATAATAATAATAATAATAATAATAATAATAATAAGGAATGCGGCGTCCGTCACGTTAATGAGTGTGGCTTGTCTCTATGGATCTTCTTTCCCAGTCACTCAGAGATAACTAAAGACGAAGTACTTGAGCACACACAACTTTAAAGTCTGAAGTACCTCGTCTATTTTTAGAAACAGCGTTTCTGCCACTTAAGAAGCTCTTTCGGAGAAATGAATTTGAAGTCGGTTTTGCGAGTTCATTAGATTCGTAGACGGATTGTGTAAGTGCAAAATGTAGGGTATTGGAATCCTTTAACGTTGAGTGGCTTTGTCTTAGCTATGTAAAGTGTCTGGTCACTTTTGTTGGAGAACAGCAGCCTTTGGTGTGTGCGAGCTAAGCCTTTGGTGTGTGCGAGCTAAGACTTTGGTGTGTGCGAGCTAGACTGCTTTATACAGCGAATCTGATTTGGCGATGTGAGCCTAAGCGATAGACGTCAGCCTTAACATTTATGATAAATGTTTTCCTTCATCTGATTTCCACGCCATTATTCGCGATTCAGCCTACAATTCAGCGACACATAAGCTGTATGTTATAGCTTGAGCTGCTAATTGTACATCATTTCCTAGAATAACAAGAATTTTGCAACGGTTATCCATGGAAGTCGGACAGTGACACCCGTATCTCATTGCTTCAAGTAGTGAGAGTTCACTAACCGTGCATAATTTTGACAAGACGACCCATGATTTTTGTAAAATGGCTTTATTAACCTAACTGTACAATGACCACTTCTGCAGCTGTGATAAAAAATCTGCCTGCTTACCGATTCGGTTTCATCCTGAACACAGGAGACAATCGTGTAAAGAAAAACCAACTTGATGCACAACTTATTCTTAGTATATTTCTTCAAACTCTACATGTTTCGGACTTATCTAGGCCCATCAGCAGGAGGTACAACCGTATGTATACAACAGTTGATACTTAAAATAAGTACCAGTTGTTGTATACATATGGTTTTACCTCCTGATGATGGGCACAGATAAGCTCGAAACATATAGAGGTTGAAGAAATATGTTAAGGATAAGTTGTTTATCAAGTTGGTTTTTCTTTACACGATTGTATCATGATGCAGCACGGTCAACAAAACACAAAATTTAGGCCCATCAGCAGGAGGTAAACCGTATGTATACAGCAATTGATACTTAAAATAAGTACCAGTTGTTGTATACATATGGTTTTACCTCCTGATGATGGGCACAGATAAGCTCGAAACATATAGAGGTTGAACAAATATGCTAAGGATAAGTTGTGTATCAAGTTGGTTTTTCTTTACACGATTGTATCATGATGCAGCACGGTCAACAAAACACAAAATTTAACAGGAGACAAATCGAAGTGACAGAGCCATTATGCCTAGAAATATCCATGACGTGAATTCGTTTAACGATATGTTATTTTGATCTTCGACGTGAGTGTACAATGGAGCAGGAAGCCCATTTATTATCTTGTCTGAAGACCTCTTGAGAGTATAAGAAGCAGAAGTCAGGACCCCCTGCTCCGTTTGTTGCTCAGAGTGAGAGAGATCTGTAAAGTGTTCGGTGCTTATTTTGAGGCTGCTCTTTCGATCTGTATTTCTGTGAGAGTAGGTTCCATCCTTCTTTGGTCAGTGCCAAGGACTGGCACATTAAATTTAATTTGATTCGCTTCTAAATAGTTTAAAAGATCCAGAAGAATACCTAATTGTTGGTACCGTCGTGTATGCTGATAGACATTTACCGAAGTTTATTAGTAACAAGATGCCTTCATATTCGGGTGTACTCTAAAGATGGTGGCAGCAAGTTGTTCCCGAAACGTCATTAAATTTCCACACACACAGCACGTCATCGAATACCAAAAGACACACATGCTGCATGGTCATCGCTGTGAGAACTTCAGGTGTCACTCGATATATCAAGATGTGACGTCACCCTATGCTGTTAAGTGAAGTATAGCTGATAGACACTAGCATGTGAATGACAAAACGAAAGTAACTTGAATTGAAGTAACAAGTTGGCTGTGAGTTAGTACTCAGAGAGTTCTTCCGTTTGTATGCTTAACTGACTGCCATTAGAGATTGAGAGTTTTGTTGGTGTAATTAGAGCCTTTGCAAGACCTCCAGAAATTATATTTATCTAAATTTTACATTCATTGTTCCGTGTATCATTGTAATTTATAAAAATGGAATAGTCAAACTATGTTTTAGAAATAACCAAAGCAAAACATTACATGTTACAGTACACACTATACCAGAGGCTGACTGTACAGGAAAAATGATCTCCTGATGATGAGCTTACCAGAAAGCTCGAAACATGTAGAGAATGAATGACGACTACCCAAGAAAATAAAGGATAGTCCACAAGTGTCATCGTGTTGGTTATTTTTTAAACTATATTTATCTACTTAGGCAACAAGGAAATTTACTGCATTTTAAGATATCCTGCATAATCTCTGTTTCGTTTCCTATAAAATGTCTTTTATTTTATAATTTTAACTTTTGTCTCTCAAATAATATTCGCATTTTTCTTAAAACGTGCGTTGAAATTTATATACCAAATTCTGTAGAGTAAGAGATGCTTACTGGAAAGATAGACTATTTCGAAAATGAATTAGTAAACATTATTGATCTTGAGGATCCATAATGCAGGCACATTAGCCACATAATTACGTTTCACATCGGAGCAGAATTTCCATCATCAGCACAAATTCTGACGAACAACGCGGAGTGCTGAAAAACAATTGTGTTTTCTGTTGCAGAGATCCTGTTTTCAAATATCAATCCGAAGATCGCGTAATGACTGAGACTTTTAGAAGTTTCCTGTATCCCTGCAAACAAATGTCGCAATAATCTTCACATTCGTACCGTGCATCTTGATATTATCAAAGTTTCTTTTATTCTCCAACTGACGCACTTGTGAGTTGTCTTAAAAACAATATTAAAATTTACATTAAAATAGCTCCGGCATGTTTCGGTGTGATTACACCACCACCAGGCAGCACATTAATTCGTGCTTACTCAACTTAAAGTTGTTAAAATAGTCCATTAAAGTATTTTAACCTTTTGACGCCTAATGTCAACTATAGTGGTCGTACCGCACCGCTAACCTGTAAAGTTACATTTTATATATTTATTCAACAAATATAGGTACTGAATATTTTAAACGTGGTGTATACTCTCCGTTTTTTTTCTCTTCAAAATGCAGTTTGCTTCATATTTCTAACGTATTTGGTTCCTATATTATTCACATTTTATATACAGAATGTGCTAAAATTAAAAAAATAATTCCGGCGCCAAAAGGTTAATGGACTATTTTAACAACTGTAGATTGAGTAAGTACGAATTAATGTGCTCCCTGTTGCTGGTGTAATCACACCGAAACATGCCGGAGCTGTTTAAATGTAAATTTTAATATTTTTTAAAGACAAATCACAAGTGCGTCAGTTGGAGAATAAAAGAAACTTTAAAAATGCCACAATAGTACTATAAAGCGGGTCACGGCCGATAGTTTTCCACATTGTGTAACATTCACTTGTCACTGATCAACGTAACTTATCGCGCAAAATCATCTTGGTTATCGAAAATGTCGTTAAAGGGAATAACATAGAAAGATGAATTTTACTGACGAAAAGTAATGGGATAGAAGCAGGACATAGTTAAATGCAATTTGTGATATAATAATTGATTACATTTGCTATCAGAAAGTTTTATCGCTGTCGGGATTACTCGTCGCTGAATGACTAATGGAAGTATAGCTTCTAGGATGAGGTTCTTTCTTCAGAAGCAGACAGTTGTTTATTTGACAAGAAATTCCCATTGAATGCAAAGTATTTATGGATTTAGCTCAAGGAACGCATAAAAATTATTTATGGGCTTCAAAGAATATTCTATTGTGTGTTTAAAATATTGTCTACTTGAAAAACGTTTGTTGATGGGAATGTTTTGTGACTCTTAACCTGTAATCCATTTGGATTATGTTGCAATATCCGTGTAGAATATCCTGAGGAAATAATTCCTAAAACCCATTACTTCGCAAGCCCCTAGTTCCAAATATTTTGCTACACAGAAGCTTTCTAATTTAATTCAGTCATTAACTAGGTTCAGACTTGCTACTGCAATTTAGCGAACATCTTTAGCAAGTGATTAGCAATTCTGTTGCACATTCGAGAGGTCACGGCTTTAAATGTCTGTCAGTAAACCGGCTACCTTGAGAAAGTTCCTGTGGCTTTCCTCAACAACACCGGCCAAGGGCTTGGGATAGAGGCGTAAGCCAATTTAACCCACGACAGATTCTTCCATATCCTTTCCAGCTCATTATAAACATACTGTCATTCGACAGTATATATATAGCAGTAGTAGCAGTAGTGTCGATAGATAAACCATAAGTAAATAAATAAATAACCGAGCAACAGCAATGAGTGTGTATGAAGTCAGAATGGGTTATCGAAAGGCAAGAACATGTTTGAAAACGCGGACACCTTTCCAGTCTTGTCTAGGCAGAGTGGAGTTAAGATGCGTGGGTGGTCTTCATGTAATAGAACGCTAGGGATAACGAGTAGCGAGTGTCAGGCAACTTTGTGTATGTTTACATCTCTACAGCAATGTACTAAAAACTTGAGCTGGAAGTCTGCTCTTCCCACTGAGTACAAACATCTGGCGCCGAACACAACGGTCCCACACAAAGTGAGTCAGCTCTCTCCATTATTCGGTACTGAGCACGATACATGTGCTGTAACACATTTGTATATTAAATACTTGCAATTCTAATTTAGATTCATTAACAGATGTGCTCTGTTCTATGACTTGCATACGTGACTGTATTTGAAAGTGGTAGGCTGGATGACTATATCAGTGTTTATCGAAAATTTGATGTTTGTGTGACCGTGCGTCTCTGATACAATAGTATAAACAACCAATTAGATGCAACAGTAACAATTTATTAGTAATTTCAATCAGCTCAACATGTTTCGGGAGATAATTTCGCCCATCCTCAGGAGCACTAGACTGTGTTTACAGCTTGTGGTATAATGCACCGATGATGTTGACTGCCGGTGACAAGGTTGAATTGGAAGCTGTAAACAGAGTCTAGTGCTCCTGAGGATGGACGAAATTGTCGCCCGAAACATGTTGAACTGATAGATATTACTAATAAATTGTTACTGTTACATCTAGTTGGTTGTTCGTACTATTTTACGGAAAATGAAAGTCACATGCATATAGAAAACTAAATATGTTAGAAAAAAAGATTATATGAAGTGTAGCGTAACTTATTGATGCTTGTCATAATCGAACTATATTCTTTAGTTTGATGTGGAGTTTATTTGCGACTTCTATGGCTGACGAAACACAAAACCAGTAACAGCTGTGGTTATTTTTTTTTGACGTTTTGCTGACCGTGCTGCATCTCAGTATATTTCATGCCTCTACATGTTTCTAGGACCATGTGCTCATCATCAGGAGGTCAAAATTGCATTATACAGCCTATGGTATCAGCACACCTATATAGTACTGATACAAGAGGCTGTAAAATGCAATTTTAACCTCCTGATGATGAGCACATGGTGCACGAAACATGTAGAGGCATGAAATAAACTTACTGTAAAACAAAAATGTTGTGCATCAAGTTGGTTAATTACTAAGATAAATATACTGTGGTTATGGTTTCTTGAAGCATTAGTCTTCAGGGGTTTGGTAAACAGAACTTAGTTACTGCCAGTAAACAGAACTTAGTTACTGCCAGTAAACAGAACTTAGTTACTGCCAGTAAACAGAACTTAGTTACTGCCAGTAAACAGAACTTAGTTACTGCCAGTA
>Ga0123354_10019993_pt1 | contig 10522 bp, 9 predicted proteins | sample TergutLab28metaG_2_FD_97872 | JGI IMG/M metagenome (GOLD analysis project Ga0123354, IMG submission 97872) | Labiotermes labralis P4 segment gut microbial communities from Petit-Saut dam, French Guiana - Lab288 P4 | ecosystem: Host-associated > Arthropoda: Insects > Digestive system > Gut ...
CCGAAACATGTAGTTGTTTTCCATCACATTCATTAAATACACCTCAGTGATTAAGTTGTGTTTGACTACATACCTTCTCCTAGTTTCACACACACAACGGGGATGACACACTTCCTAGATTCTGTACTACATGTCTGATCTATCTCATCCTTCATGTAGCTACCCAAATAATTGGTGAAGTAAAGAACTTAGTGTGCAAGTACATGCTCACATTACATGCTCTTTAGGCTCAAGTATTCTCCCCAACATCCTGTGCTGTCTTAAGTTGAGACATCCCTGTTGTGTATGTACCAATAAAGTAAAGGACAATATAGTTCAAAACACAACTGGTTCATTAGCTGGGTGTAGCTACAGCATTAATGAAACAACTTGTTTCGGCCAGCTTGGAAACCATCATCAGGTTCACAGACGTTAGCTGTAGGAGACTAATAACAATACATTATTATTAGTCTCCTATAACTAACATTTGTAAACCCGATGATGGCCTCCCAGTAGGCCAAAACATGTTGTTTCATTAACACCATAGCCACACCTAACTAATAAACCATTTGTGTTTTGACCTATATAGTCCTTTACTTTATCCTGTGCTGTACCCTTGTCTTGAAGTGATAGCATATTTCACTTAACTATGAAATAGAATTTTAAACTGGGGATTTTGGGATACAACACAATAAGGTAAATTTTTCATTTGGGAAGGTAGCAAGCCTTGTGAACTTTCTTTTGAATTGTTGCTGTTTGTAGGTGTTTGAACTTAATTTCAGAAGTCTGTTAAGAATTAAAAATTGTTACTACTTTTTAGGTCAATTTTGTAGTTTGCTGTTAGACTGAATAAGCGGGTGATGATATGACGAAAAACATGAGATAAAGTGCACATTTTGACTGTGTACTTGCATAAATTATGTAAAATATACCAACAGCTAACACTAAGACATCTTAGTTAATATTGTATCTTTTATATCAGTGTGAGTTAAGTTTACTCATTTTGAATATTGATTATGTTTTTGAGGCTTTAAAGAAAGACAAGCTTTTAAAAGATGATGGCAGTGTTGCTAAAATTGTAGCTTTTTTGGAGGAATTGTAATCTTCTTATCCATGTGGCAATAGATGGTATGGCTGGGAAGGACATGAGTGCTTCCCAATTAAGAAACAAAGTTGTCCTTGTTAAAATTTACAATGAACACAAGCATAGAGACTTCTTATGGCATTTCTACTTGCATCGCACTGGGTCCTTGCTCAGAGGCATTTGTCTGAGCTCGTCAAGTAGATTTGTGATCATTAACTTGGAGGTCCAGTGAGATCAGTCCCCAGTTGCTGATCGGAGAGTTTCTAAAGCTTACAAGGTGGAATGTTGACAGCTCATTGTTGTGTTTCTGAGTTCCAGAATTCGGTTTCTGCCTACGTAAACATATGGTGGACACAAATGGGTTTCTGCCCTTATATTCAAAATCCCGTGCATACCTTCAGGTGCCGGACTTTGGGCACTCACATCAGTGGTGTGCATCTAGCATTATGTCTTCTATTTGCAGTGAGCATGGCCACTTTATCTTCATAACAGCAGCACTTCTAGATCTTACCTTCACCCATCCTATTTTGCATTTTCTTCATAGACCAGCATATTTGTCCTGATTAATTTCTCAAATGCTGCACTGTCTTATGTAATGGTTTGTTTGCAACATCGTCCAGGGCCTATATGGATGTCTGCAGAAATGCAAGACCTTTCCAAACAATTCCACTCTTTAACTAACTACCTACATCATTTTCCTCTGGTAACACCAGTAACTCCTAACAAATGGACAAATTTAATACCCTGCTACCTCACTGCCTATGTTTCTTGTTGATGCCAACACCAGACACATTCTGTGGCATGTGTTTGCTGTCAGGGATATCATCTGTTTGGACATTATCTTCTGTATACTAGTCTTATCACTGTTCTGCATTTGTGTAGGAGTGACAACTGAACTGTAAATATCTGCTGTGCTGTGCTATCTTCCATCTTATACTGAAGCTTGAATTGGATAATCAGGTGTGCTAACTGAAAGTGTGTCTCTTTATCACTGACACTGTGGACCATGACTTTTTGTGTTTCTGCTCCATAGTGGGGGGTATTTTACAATCACTGTACTCTGAGCTCTGGTTTTGTAAACACAAAATTACAGTTTTGAGTAATTTGGGTGCAAATTTATATATATATCTATATATACACAAGAGCTAAATTTGTCCCTGTTCATGCCATGAAGCTGTTGTACTCATTCTTAGCCTTAGTGTTAGAGAGAGATTTGCTGTGGTGATAGATCTGAAGTAACTTTTGAAAATTCACCCAAATTGGTGTTTTAGATTTGAGTTGGTGAGTAGTACCTAATGCACCTTTGCAACTGAGCGTGTGAAATTCAGAATAGAGCTAGATCATTAACATAACTCAAAGTTTTATGTATGTGTACAAACATGGTGATGTTGTCAAGCTTTGAGGTTATTTCTGGTAACTTCTAGGTACTGGGACTGGTTGTTAGTAAAAATTATGAACAGAAACAAATTACCAAGTTGTGTTATTAGAAATTTATAATTGCATCTGGCCTAACTGCATGAATGGAAACATGTGAAGGAAACTAAAAGTTTTTATTTACAACCTATGATGATAGTAAGGTGAAGAGAGAGAACCAACAAGATCCAACTAATTTGATGTTTATTATCAAATAACACCCACACCACACACCTGCCGTCAAGCAGGCGCAACTTAGGCATTAAAGCACCCACCCCCCATTACCCAGATCTGACAGACATATGAATTAGATATCAATCAAACATCACAACTTACACACGCACACACACACACACTGCCACACACATTTACTCACGACATACGCGTACACATGTGGCAAAAAGAAAAAAGGCACTGCACACCATGTTTACCACAAGGACACTACAGCTTTCACATCTTATGTTTTCATCTCCTTAGAGGTAGAACACTGCATGCAGTAGGACACGGTCTTATTCTCCTGATGATGGGCATAATGGTGCCCAAAACATGTTGAGACAGAAAGTTTTATAACAGACATCGAATTAGTTGCATCTTGTTGGTTCTCTCTCTTCACCTTATGTTCACGATGCACGGTCACAAGAACCTAAAACCTATGATGAATAGTGTAGTACCAAAACATATGTATGGTACTCGTAAAAGCTATATAATTAACGCCATAGCACGACAAAAGCAGATATGAGTACTTGCTCTGAGGTCATGTATGGGATGAAAGGAGATACTTCTGCAAATAAGTGACAAAGGAATTTTTATATTCAAGAAGCTGAAGCTCTAACAATTTGGAAGGAATCTGCACAAGTAAACAACATACTAACCAAATCACTGTGAATTAACACTTGTTGATAAAACTATAGGGACACCAACAACTTCAGTGGAATCTGAAAACTGTTTTACAGCCTCCCAACAGCTTGGCATATGTAAACTTTGCTTATCTCTGTTGATAGTGGTGCAATAAACAAGTGATATATTTCCAAGGAGGTTCGTCCTCTAATTCTGTTCAACAGTGGTAAAGTTCTTTCTTGATGCTGTTTTCATGCAAAGCATTTGCCAGTTTCTGGTGTGAGTGTTAATTTTTTGAAAGAGTACTTGGTTGATGAAACAGAAAACAATTATTTGAATGAAGAAACAGGAGTGTAGAGGCATAGTTGAGTATTTTTCATGCGAATTCTTTGCCATTTTGCATACCGTCTCATTGCCCTTTGTGTTTCTAAGTCATTCCTTCTGTACCAAAGTAATCTTACTGTGGATGTGATACCACCAGAAATTATTTTGTGTTTATATTTTTTATACACACTGTATTTAAAAATATTTCACATGGAAGTTGTAAATCTTAGGGAAATTGGTATTTTGTGTTATGCCTATATATGTCCTCCTTCCTGTATCCAGTGACCCTGTTCTAAGAAAAATGAAGAAGCTAGATGTGTCACCAATATAGGGGCTATGTTTGACGGATGTGAGCTCAAATTAAATTTGTCTGATTATATATGGTATAGATACCCAGTACCAAAGATCACAGAAATTAATGCAGCACTTTCACAAATGCAACACACAGCTGGACTGGCATATTAGCCAAGCATGCAGGTGGTCCCTAGTTTGAACCCACATGCATAAGAAACAGCTGGCAGCATTGTAAAGTAAACCATGCATGAATGAGTAACATGTAGACTCTGAGACAGTGTTTCCCCTGGTTTTGTGTTTACTGTGTGAAAGCGCAAGAATGAGTGTGATACCACCATCAGAGATGTGTGACTATGACAGTAGGTTATGAAGCAGTTTTCTATGTGCTTGTGTGTGAAGTTTGATATTATCATTCTGGTGAATGTTAGGATCATGGCCATGTGATAAGTGGGTCCCTGTCTCCATGGCATGGCGTGTCCTCAGGTTGCGGTTGGAGTTACGACCTCCCTTATGGAGGGTAGCTGCGAATATATTGAATAAGCAGTCGCGGACAGCCGACAAAGGGGGGTCCTCCAGCTTGGGGGTTGGGTGAGGTGCCAACTACTCCTCCCTGTTAAAACGTATTTTGTTACGAAATATTCACAGACAAAAGCCTTGGACCTGGACTGATACTTTGGTACGACCTAAGCAACAATAGAAGGACAGGAGATTGGTACTTGGAATGTTAGGAGCCTGTATAGGGCAGGTTCATTTATGGCAGCAGTCAGGGAATTATCGAGCTATCTCAGGATAGGGACAGGTGACGGGCACTTGTGAATGAAGTAATGAACCTTCGGGTTCCGTGAAATGCGGGGAATTTCTTGACTAGCTGCATACCGGTTAGCTTCTCAAGAAGGACTCTGCTCCATGGAGTAAGTAAGTAAGTAAGTAAGGATCATGGTCGTCTGGGATTTGACATTGTGTATTTTGGCACATAAACACCCATGTTTTTGAAAATCCTACTGCCTTCATCACAAGAGTAGAATTCTTCACAAAATGCTGTAAAGTGATTTAAAAAAAGGATAGAGAAGTGGAGGTATAGCTCCACTAATATTAACCTTGGCGCTAGATGTAGGTGAGTTGCCCACTTCACACCCTGGCTCCCTTACCCGTGCAGAAAGATCCCCATTACCCATTCGATGTGAGGCTGGATGGGCCCTAGTGCCAGCCTTGTTGCTTTAGGTAATAGCAAGATCTCTTGCCCCATCAGGTAATCAAACCACTGTTCCTTAGCTGTCAAGCCCTTTGCCCAGTCACTGTACACTTTGTGGTGTCCTAGCTCATCCAAAAGTCAATCTTAGTTATTTCTACAGCCCTTCGGTAACAACCAACAAAGTTTCAATAAACTGGGGACTGATTCCAAGGTTCGTACATTGTGTTTACAATTTTTAAAAGTCTAGTTCATGCTCCAACAAGTTATAAAAGAATACCAAGGTTACATCAATGAGTCTTATGATGCAGCAGTGTAACTTAAATATTCACAGACCATCAAACAAAATTTGTTCACAAGTTTCTGATAATTGGAAAATCAGGTGATATAGGATATGCTAATTTATTAGGTTGAAAGGTACATACCACAGAGAATGGTGTGAAACTTTACAGACACAGGTTAACAGGATTCCAGAAACACAATTGGGTGCTCGCTGCTGGCAAGTTGCACATAATTCCTCTGAATATTTGGTAAATTGTGAACAGACGGTTGGGTGGGCATTCTGAATGCAGTGACAAAGAGTAAAGTCTTTGCCACTGCTAATCCAGCACCTGTGTTTAACAGTTAATTTTATATAACTTATTAAAACAGTGGATGCTATTCTGTGTAAACTGGTTTTGGTGTGCAGGACGAGCTTAGTGATTCTTTCTACAGGGTTATGCAGTCTGAAATCTTGGGTTGCTTGACCTTGAAGATTGAGCATTATGCTCCTCCAAAACATTGGTAACTGTGTGCCAGCCAGTCAACATGACTTGATATCCCAGAAAACTCTCTGTGAATCCCTAGTCCCACACAGTAGATGTATATGCTGACAGATTGTGAGGTCATCACAGGTAACGGTTTGGTTTTGTAGTTTGTATTTGATACAGGTTGAGGGTGAAACAAATGCACATTTCTTTTATGGACTGGTCCTCAGTATTTGAGAACTTCATTATAATTATAATCCTTTGAAGCCTGCTGAATATTTAAAAACTAAATTCCTACATTATAGAAATCATACTGTGTCCTCACTACCAAGGAACACTGATTAAGGCCGTCCAGACACATAATTGATATTTATTGTAGGAAAGTTGTGAAACACATTTACACTTGATGGACAAAACATGCAATTTTTTAATCTTGAAACAGGCAGTAGATGTGGTAATTACTGTGTTTTACTTTATTCAGTTACTGGACAAATTTTCTCAGTAAATAAGCTGTTTGTCATGTTTGTGTGATATTTACGTTGAAGGAAAGCAAATAATAAATTTCTGTACCCAAACACAAATTCTACCTTTTTTTTCTTCCAGAACCATTTAGCAAGGCTTGTATTTGTTTGCCCAGTGCTTTACAAGTGTCAGTGTTATGGACCATAATTGAACATCATGCTGTAGGGCACCATCCACAGTCTGCATTTCCAGCAGTGTGCATGTGTCTGTGTGTGTGTGTGTGTATGTGTGTGTGTGTGCACATACATCTGTGTCTGTGTCCCCGTTTTCAATTTTTGAATTCATGTACCTATTTTCATGTGAAACGTCTTAGGAAAGTTACACCATTCCAGGTTTGTCTTATCTTCATCTTTCCAGGCTGAACCTACATTTTTTGTGTAAGTTGCAGTGTGTTCGTGAATATGGGAATGCGTGTATCATTCATCCATAATAAATGTCTTTTTTTTTTTTGTGTGTGATACGCAGTAATCTCACTTAAACTGTACATATTCAGTTCCTATTTTTTAATTTGTTTTGTGTTCATGTGTTCTGCTTCTGACCTACAACATTTCATCTAATTAATTAGTTAGGTCGCTATGCCATAGTTGTAGATCACTTAGCCATATAGAACATTGCCCAGGGTGCACCACTAGGAGGTGGATCTACTTTGTGCCCCATCCAGGACAATGTACCGCATTATCTAATAAGACGGAATGTGAGCGATACTGGGAGGCTAGGACAAAAATGATTGAAAATTGACTTTGTTATTTTATTATTACTATTTTTTTTTTGTGACTACTCCTTAGCATTAGGACTTTATATTTACCCTGAATGTTTCCATTTTTCGGTTTTTTGTTTTTTTTAAAGTGTAATTCTTTTTTTAGGTTTTACTTTTATTGGTCGCATAGTTCAATGATAAACACTCAATGTATCTGCCATTAGTAAAATAAATAAATAACATTTCATCTTTGCTGTCTCAGTTCTTCTTTCATTCTCTTCTAGTAAAGTCAATTTCTCACACCCATGTAGAAGCATAACGACAAAGTACCATTCAAGAAATTGATATTATTGCAGTGAAATCATGAGTAAATGTCCTTGTTACAGGTAGAAGAATGATGCAAGATCAGACATAACTTCCTATTAAAAGCAACTTTACCATCCAGGAAGTAATGCCCAACATGCTGTCCGTTCTGGAAGAAGAATCAGATATATATGAGGTTTTCCCACCTCATGTTGACACGAGTAGTGTTCCTATCCTAACGGATAGTCCCACCAAAAAGCCTGCTCTCAAAACGTACAACGAAGTGTATGGCCTCCTACAGTCAGGAAGAAAACGTGAAGTGAAGCAGATTATTAGAAACAATGCCTGGCCAATTAACAGTACTATACGCTCCCAATTGTGGCCAGTTCTCTGCCAGCAACATGCACATGACAAATCCATTCTGGAAGGTTTTTATTGGGATATGGTTAACCAAATATTTGGTACAACAGGTGAGTAATCTTTTATTTCAAATTCAGATTATGTACTAATGACATCAGTAAGGTAGATATGGGACTGTTTGAGCTTAAAGAAGGCACTAATCCTTCAAGAAGTTGTAACGGTTCAGCGGTTGACACTGTGTAACATACAAAAGGACCAGAACCTTTAAAAGCAGTAAGCCTTATCAAATTAAAGGTTCTTCAACCGTTTTATGAAAGGTATTGATACGGTAAAAAGGTAAAGCAGTCCCATTACAGGCGTGGACAGGCCCAGAGGATTCTTAGGAAGTTAAGGTTCCCTGATTTTGTGACAATGGCACAGGATGGTGGTAGGTTGTCAGCCTTACGCACCGGCCACCTTTACCCCCAGGAGATACCCCTGGTACTCATTTCTGTTAAAGGCTGAGTCAACCCCAGGGCCATAGTGCGATCGGAAGGATTTTATGTCAATGAAAAATCAACTGACACCAGCTGGGATCAAACCAGCGAACTTCCGATTTGTAGCACAGCACCTTAACCACTGTGCTACCGCGGTCCCCGATATTGATATGGGAAACACCAAATTATATTAATGTCTTTTGTGTCATACCATGCAACACTATGTAAGTGTGCATGCTTAAATCTGTACTGAGTTACTGAAGTTGTGGTATACATTTGCTCCCAGATCTCCAGTATTGAAAAGTATGAACGTTGTGTATGTCTGGGATATGACACCATGCATGTTGGTAGGTAGGTACCACTGTTTTGGAGAAATTTGTTGCTGAGGCAGCTGGTTCAGAACTGTTGATACTCGTTGATGCAAATACATGGTGTCACATCCAGTAAGACTGACAATTGGCGGCCCATCTGTTGTGTTATGTGATGTACTGTGTTGTAATGTTATGAAATACTGAAGGCAGTTGATGGACAAGAAAATCCAGAAAAGTAAATTTATTTATGGACAGTTTTATGATTGTATATGGAGGCAGATTAAGAAGTTATTAAAGTTGCTGCTAGGAGTAAGGATAGCAAGTAATACAGCTTTCTGTCACCAACAGCTTTATTATTGCTATCATCTGAGTGAGTCTAGTGAACTTTACAGCCATAGTCCTCAGAGTTGGTTCTCAGTAGGTGTTTGTCATTGTTTGTATTGCATGTGATCCGGATTTTCTAACGACTGATTCGACGGAGCAACGCATATGCATGAAGCTTTACGTCCCAGTTGGGAAAACTGAACCATAAATACATAAAATGCTCAACAAAATTGCTTTTGGTGACAAAACCGTTCAGAGAACACAGACTTTTGATTGCTTTTCTTGATTTAGACGTGGGGAAACTTTGGTTAAAGATTCTGAGTGTTCAAGGCATCACTCCAAAAGTCACAGAGATGAAAATGAACAAAAATTTTGCAACGTCATCAGTGTAAACTGACACAGTACCACCTTGAAGAGTGGTAGCTGATTAGGCTTCTTATACAGAATATGTGAACAGATTCTGAGGATGGCTTGAATGGGTGGTGGATCTTTGCCAACTTTGTTTTTCGTGCTCACCAGTGAACAGAAGCGGTGTTGTGTGTTTTTGTGGCCGTAGATGTTGGATGACGTTAGAACGGTTGCAGTTGATAACAGAAGATAAAATTCTGAAGAAAACAAGGCAGATCAGGTCAAATGCTAAGAGAATGTGTGCTCATTCCTCTGCAGTCACACCAACTGTGGGGTGCATAGTTTGTCGACAGTGTCATTGTCATGCACAGGAATGAAGCACTTTCCGTTTGACAAAACCTCATAAAGGAAGTCTCAGTGTGTGATGTATGGGGTTTGCATAATTGATCACTTTGAGCTGATGCACAGTGGGGCAATTTCCCTTTTCTTTCTTGCTGTTCAAGCTGGCAGGCCAGGACAGCATAGTCAGTAAAGCAACTTGCTACGGGCTGGGCATTTCAGGTTTTGAACCTCAGTGGGGGCAAGAGATTTTATCGTCTTCACACCCATCCAGCATCCTATACAATGGGTACCAGGGCTCATTCCTGTGGGTAAAGTTGCTGGGGCATGGTGTTGACCACCCACCCCTATCTAGCACTGATGTTAAGAGTGTGTTCAGCTATACCTCTCTACCCCATCTGTGTCTGCATGACATGTTTTGGGGGCACCTTTTACATGTTGAGGCTGTCACTGATGTGGAAGACCAACACCCAACAGCCATCTTCCAGCAGAATGTTGCTCCGACTCATTGGTTTCTGACTGTGAGAGACTAGCAGGACAGAATGTTCCCTGACAATTGGATTGGTTCACCACTAGACCAGTTAACATGGTCACTGTGATCACCAGTCTTCACATCTCGAGTCTTTTGTTTTGTGATGCTCAGGTTTTGTCATAGATGTGTGGATGAATATACCGTTGTTACTGCACACATGCGCAAGAGCACGTGGCATATCAGTTGTAGACTCCAGTTGAAATGTGATGGCGCACGGTGATGCACAGGAGGGGAAGTGAGGGGGAAACTGAGGAATGGAGTGGGTAGCCAGTACCTTTCACACTACCTCGGAACATGGTGTATCCAGCATTACTACCGCTGATGCGCACACCTCAGCTGCCAGTAGTCGACTGAACTGACGCCCCCCTCCCGCCGATTTAAATGGAGTGGGTAGCCAGTACTCTTCACACTACCTCGGAACATGGTGTATCCAGCATTACTACC
>Ga0123354_10019995_pt1 | contig 10522 bp, 2 predicted proteins | sample TergutLab28metaG_2_FD_97872 | JGI IMG/M metagenome (GOLD analysis project Ga0123354, IMG submission 97872) | Labiotermes labralis P4 segment gut microbial communities from Petit-Saut dam, French Guiana - Lab288 P4 | ecosystem: Host-associated > Arthropoda: Insects > Digestive system > Gut ...
AGAACGGGTGAATACAGCAAAAGATTACACAGTATGCCAGAGACTGCCTGTACAGAAAAAAAGTGAACTCCTGATGACGAGCTCCCTGAAGCTCGAAACATGTAGAGTGAAGGACGACTAACCGTGAAATAAAGGATAGTCCATAAGTGTCATCTTGTTGGTAATTATTTTGGAATATTTAACCCTAGTCATAAATGCTATTCAGTCACCTTGCATTTTATAATTACTTAAATGTTATGGCATTCTTTCTTTTGAGGTTAAAATTAGAGAAACTTTTACAGGCATAGAGTGTGTCAGTCTGTTTCAGTTACAGTCTTCTGAATTTTTTGTCAGGTTTTATGGATTTTGTACTGCACAGCTAGTAAATTTATAGACTAAATAGGATATGAAGCCCTGTTGATCAGTTAAAGAATGGTATTATGTTCAGTGTCATATTGTTCATCTCATTAAATCTACACTAAATTGAAAATGTTTTTGACAGAAGTTGTGTATCTTGACAGTGTCAATATCTGTTGCTCTTACTTACCCTGTATGTCACTGGACCAAGTTATTGAGCCCATATTTTTCAGTACTTCCATCTGCGCATAATATCACGTGTTCTGAAAGTTGCTTTACCAAGATTATATTCACGTTCTAAGGAAACGCTACTTTATTGATGAATCGCTGCTTAGGAGATGTGAAATGTGTATTGAACATGGTGGGTAATAATTTGAACAATTTCTTTAGCCCATCATTGTCACTTTCTGCAGCAGTTGGCTGTAAATAAGTATTGTTTCCCTGGAACATGAGTGTAATGTCGGTACAGCAAATTTAGGACACCTTGTGTTTTATGTTTTACATATATTTTGTGGAACAGGGTTAGCATAGGACTAGACTACAGTCTGGATAAATGAAGAATTGCCATTCAAATCATGTCAGGTGTGAGAAATATTCTTTTCTCCAAAGTGTTCAGAGTGGCTTTTGGGCCCACCCAGCCTTCTGTTCAGTGAGTAGGGTGGGCTTTCTACCATGGGTAGAATGGTCTAGGTATGATCTGACCACTGACCTCATCTAGTGTCGAGGTTAAGAAAGCATGGATCTGTACCTCTTATCGTCCATATGTCTTAATGGCATGCATAGGGACAACTTTCCCTTTACCTTTAAATATATCGCATGATTACTTACTTATTTATTGGAAACCTCATTTTTTTTTTTTTTTTTTTTTTGAGGGACTGTTTATGGACTAATTTTGCAGGGTTACTCATCAGTGAAAAGTTTTATGTCATCGACGGACCAGTTGGGGAAGAAATCATGCTTTACATGCAGAATGCACAATGCTCAATTGGAACAGCGTCTTTCTGCAGTTGAGAAGGAGGTTGTGAAGTTGCAGGAACTCTTAGCGACCAGAATCCCTAATGTTGAAACAAGTTCCGATCTATCTGTATTAAAAAATATACCATCATCACAACCTGCATGTTGTCCACCACCACCACCTCCTCCTCCTCCTCCACCTCCTCCTCCTCCTCCACCTCCTCCTCCTCCTCCCCTTCCTTCTATTGCTGTGCCTGGTCAGGGACAAACCATATTGAAAACTGTAAAGCAGACAGGCAGTTCGCTGTCCACAAGACCTGTGTCACGTATGGCCATTACTGTGGAAGACATTCGCAAAGTACAGCTCAGAAAAACACCCTCTGCTCTGCTTGTAAGTATTGCATACAAATATGCTGAAATTAAAACTTTTCAGTTGCAGACATTTAATTCAGTGTTGTTAGAGTTAAATGAGAACAAATTTATGAAGCGCATAGCAGTCAAACACAGGTGTGTTTCGTCTCCAGGGAGAGTGTCGTACACCATCTGTAACTCATAGAGGACCACTGGTGTCATTGGAAATGTTACGGTCTGTTAAACTGCGTTCCAGTCAGTCAAGATGCAGAAGCAATGAACAGAATAAAGGAACAGCGAAGTTTGTCTTCAATTCATCTAGGTGAGACCACCATAAAACAAGTTTTGACCGGGATCCATGAAGTCTACTTTCCTCTAGCACAACTAGTTACTACTTCCACTGGATGTAAGCCACATGTAACAACCAAGCAGCCGTAAGGCTCATTGGATGGGTAGTCAATAAACAGTTTTAATACACAGATTCCAGAAACAATGTATGGTGACAGGCCAAAGATTTCTTTGACATCACACATTACAACATTCTAACACAATATGAGAAGGGTTTCTCACTGGTAACCAGTGACGATTTTACTACATATCAACTACAGAAATAGTTTGCAAAATATAGTTGACTACAGAACTTAAAGGTTAAGTACATTACACCTGACAACAACTGCACATCCAAAATATGTACGTGCAAAAGGACAGCAGAGAGACAGCTCAATTGACAGTACATATTTTTACACAAGGGTATATTTTATGAATTTTATCTTATAACACAGGTCAGTGTGAGGCTGTATAATTTGCCTTGTAAACTGTTTAATTAACTCCCTGATGATGTCACTAGTTGGCCACGTGTGTGGGTGGTATAACGCAGTAGGCATTATTAAAAACAACACAGGTATTGCGATGGTTTTTATTTCAAATGTTTGGTAAACAATTTAATATGAGATCTGAGGTTTTCACAGCAGTGTTGCTGAGGATCTAGGTCTTCGGGGTTGTGATACTGTGTCCTGGGGTGAGTGGTTTCACACATTCCTCTGAATCTTCGGGAACCACTCACCCAACAAAACAGCATTACATATCAGAATACCTGAATGCTCCATCTATTTAAAAATTGTTTACATTTCTTGTATAATTAATTATGTAGTGTGTTTCAACATTTGTAGCAGTGTTTATGTTGTTACAGAGATGCGGAGATATTCTCGCGTATCGTGCAGAATGCGGAACCTAATGTGAGTGTGCAACAGAATGTTGTAGGTGAAAGCAAGTCTTGTCCAAGTGAGGAGAATGTAAACACCGCAGAGGGAAATGTCTCAAAATAATATGACTGCAAACACTTCATGGCTTTAGGATAGAAAGGAAAAATTTGTGACACTTAAATTTGACCAGATATATAAGGATATCAGGATGATTCTCAGGTGCATTTTGTACCTTTGTTTCTTTTTTATGACTTCTACTTGAAGCAGCAGTTCTGAGAAGAAATGTTGTGAAAAGTGTAATTTGTAGTTTTGGGGGTAATGTATTGGCTTTGTAGGGTAATGTGTTGTCTTTGTGGGATAATGTATCATCGTTGTGGCTTATTAGAATTGTTTTTAATCTGGAGATAGGCATGAGCTTTCTGATTTGTGTAAGCAGAGGTCTTCAGTTTCCAAAAACAGAAGGTGATATTGTTCAACATTCCTTTTGCAGGTTACTTTTGCTTCCATAACCATTGTTTAAATAATTAAAATGTTATACTTGAAAAATGTATAAAATAAAGCAGTAAATTTCTCAGGTCATGGCAGCTGCTTAAGGCCTCTTACACTGAATAACTTAAAACATGTAACCTGTATTGAATGACAGCTAGGATCAAATTTTGAAAGCCATGAAGTGAGTGTCACAGCTATTTATGATGTATGCATGATGATTATTTCATAAGGTATTGTTTAGGGGAAGTTTGTGTGACTTGCACCATCATATTCTACATACTGATGCTGTGTGCTGATCTGTAGTTTTGTTCTGCCATTTGATTACTGTTATCTTCATGGTGGGGATGTGCCTTTGGTTACGTGGCTTACTATGGTGCTTTCAGTCTTAATATGGGTCCTTATTTTATCTGACAACTATAAACTTCCACATTCTGTCCACTTATTGACAGTATTAATGTAGGCCACCCAGATGACTGCTGTATTCACAGTAGAGTGGCAGGAAGTGACAAATTATAGCTTTCATATAAAATAAGGATTCCCTGTTCATTATGGATGAGATGTTAATTCCTATAGAAGATAATACAACCTGCCTAACTTGTGAACATCTCATGGATGTATAAGAGAATTGTATTCCTTAAAACATGTCTTTTATTTGCTCTTTAAACTACTTGAAGCGTCACAACAGGGAGCAGTCTTGTGTACTGATCAATGAAAAAACGGTGCATGATTGTTGTTTGTACATCATCCTGCCATGTGCATATTTTGAACCTAGGCACTGCTCCATTAAAATACCTTGAATACTAAGGCATAACAAACTAAGAATATTTCATAGATTTTATATGCATCTGATTTGAAAACCTACATTTCAGAAATAATGTCTGAATATCTGAAGATATTGTGTGATTTACCATTTAAAGATGTGATATCCTGTAACTACTCCTTTGATATTGAATGTCATTAGGAATGAATTAAATTCTGCTTAATAAAATGCAGATCATGCTGAGGTGATTTGAAAGTAATGTTGTAATTGAGTTGCTGATGATTCAGTTGTATGATTAACGAAATGGTTTAGCAAATTTCTACCAATCTTCTTACTGTTTAGCTCCAGGCTTTGTGATCCTTATGAAAATGACACATCTCTTTAAAACTCAGCTATCAGAATGCTTGCATTTACATTAGCTGAATGCAGATTAATTGTTAATATTATGTATAATAATGAATGTTTCTCAGTCTAGGTTGCACACTGCAACACAATCTAATTTATTTTTGATGATGATTTAGCATGTTTGCCTTGATGGTTACTTTGCAATATGTTTTTCTTTTTATAATGCTTCTGAAGTTGATGATTCTGTTGTACACACAGGTGGTGATGGAAAAATTAATTTTTTATTGAAGATATTTGATAACTGGCAATTAAAAATATCAAGAAATTGAGCTTGTTACTATAGTCATCTGCAATATCCTAAGTGGCTTTCACATTCCTGACTTCAGGACTCCTCTACAGGGACCAGAATCATGACATGAACATACACAGACCCATAAGTGTTATCACTGTGAATTATAGGCCTTCGAACTAAAGCAGAGGTTCCCAAAGTTTCTTCCAACTAGCACCCTGTGCTGCACAGTCACATATTTGCAGGACTGCACCTAATGAAAACTCTTAGAAAAATGTTACTAAATTGGCTGTAGTATCTTGGTAAACATAGTTTATTGAATATGTCATGGTTTGGCTTAAGAAAATATATTTCTTAACATAGCTCTGTTTGAAGACTAGGCACACATGGACAGTGCATCATGGACTGGATTGACCTGGCAGAAGACAGGGACAAGTGGCAGGCTGTTGTGAACATAGTAATTACCCTTTGGTGTCCAATTTCTTGAGTAGCTGAGGAACTATCAGCTTCTCAAGAAGGGCTGTGTTGGTAGTTATTGTTTTGCATTAGGTACAAGAATAAAAGTACACAGAATTACCCATGCAAAATGTTTTACAGTTTGTACAAATCAGAATGCTTTGCAACTCACTGTCTGTGGTTGTCAGTAGGTGATGATATGGTCCATTAAAGTTACGAATTTTGTGAAAGCTTGACCTTTGAACTCTTGCATGTTTCTAATATTACATGAGGAAATGTTGGCAAACCACAAATCACTTATTTTGTATACAGAGGTATGGTTGTTATCAAGTGGAGAAGTTCTTGAATGACTAGTTGAACTGAAAGAAGTTGGTGTGTCAGATTTTAAGTTCCCACAGCCATATTATTGAAGATGCTGATCTGGGTTGTGACACTATGTCACTGGGTGTTTTCCAACACTTTGAAGGCATTATATTTCCTTCAGAACACTGGGAAACACCTACCCAGCAACACAGTGTCACATCCCAGATCTGAATCCTCAAGAAGTAGGCAAGACTGTACAGGATTTTTGATTCTCAACTTGATCAACACTTTGAAGAGATGATAACTTCCTCTTCTTTCACTTATCAGGTATATTGATAATCTCAGCAGACTAATCACCACTCCTTAAGATCTGAGTACAAAAATTTGTTACTCTTTGACAAAGTTCCAGGATGCGTCAAAAAGTGACACTGGAAAAGCCTATGTGACAGCACAGAAATGTTTGGCAGTATGAATATATCCAAAGAAAATGATAAGAATTTTAAAATATTAACCAAACTTCTGACAGACCTCACCCAATGAGTCACTTTTCACGTAGTATGAATGGATCCAAAATCCATTTGCAGTTACATTTGATGAGAACATAAGTCACCCTCTATAAAATCTCAAGTCATACCTGATGAAACTTGACTGCAATACATTCCTCAGCATTAGGGTTTGAGCTCTTCCAGATAATTGGAGTTATATGCCAAATGGATACATGTAACTCACAACTAGCTATTGATGTACTACTTTTTGACACAACATACCTGTTAAAAAAAGTTTTTCACCAATGACAGCAGCTAAAACCAGCATCCAACATACAGTACATTATTTTACTATGAATGGAATATTGTGTGGACTGCAGAAGTTAATGATACTACTGTACACAGCAGGATGCATTTATACAGATCTATGAGGGTGAAAGTTGAACAATGAGGAAGTTCATAAATATACTCTTCACTCAGTATTTTAGGATGAATAAACCAAAGGGTAAGGGATAGGTGTGGCCTTAGCACAGGCAGAGAGATATTTCAGACTGGGAGTGTACATTGAAACTTTTTAGCAAATTTCATTTTACTTTAATTTTGTAAAATGCTTTAGAGGGAATTTATGTTGAACCTTGTATCATTATTCTCATAAATTGATCATAGAAGAAACTTAGACATATACATTTCATCAAAACTTAATATTGATTTTTTCTTGGCTAGGTAGTATGAATAGCTGTGTAGCACAATGTATGGTCATTGTGACCATACATGTCTGGTATACATGTATTTGATTTTTGTTTTGAAATACTTTCCATACAAACGTGTTCTCTTTCTGATAAGAATGCAAGAGTAATTGCTTTTGGTAATTTTAATAGGCATCATTTGATAAGTAATGTCAATTAATTGTTCGTGATTAAACTACCGCCCTTCGTGAATGGTTGATAGAAGGGAAATGACTGTTCACATGAGGGAGCTCAGTTTGTTTCGGGGATGTGTGCTGTACAAGCTATCAAGATTTACATGTGTGAGATTGTGATATGAATAAATCAGTTTCAATATTCTATTACAAGACTTTCATCAGTAGTAATTAAATATGAAGGGCAATGAAGTATGAAATTCACACATACTCCTGTGTTTAATGAAGCACCACGCCATGAAACTGGGAATGGAGGTATAAATCCACTTATTCTTAATTTCGTCATTACATTGAAATGTCGGCGATTTGTCATGACTTATTCAGCAAGTCCAGTTTGGACGTAGAATTTAAGTGATTTATTTGCATGCTATGAAGTCAGAACAGGTTAATACCTTTGATACAGAACAAAGCAGGAAAATGTTACATACATATGGTTGTAGCTGGCACTATACATCTGATAAAGCTTAGTTTATCCTTCTCTATTTACAGTAAATTATTCTTCTACAGAGTAAAAGAGTTGAGCACGTAAATATTCTTTAGGGCCTTTTTAAATTGTTTAGGGTTATCACTTAAATATTTGATACTTTGTGGGCGACTTAAAGGTCAAATTGCCATTCCTGCTGGAAATCAAATCCTTGTCGTACAACTAGTATTTAATCTGATATAGTGTCCCTTATACTACCTAATCCCTGGCTGTTTCACGCGTAATCATTTATAATAAATAAGGAAATTGTGTATCGAACATTTTTGGCACTGTTCTACCCACATATTCATCCGCCACGCCAGCTGTATCAAAATAGTTATATTGGTAGTTAGAAAAAAATTTGATTGCTCATTTGAATCAGCAACGATGATCACTGATAACCATTAATTCAAGTACATGGTCTGTTGCAACTATCGATTTAGTTGCGCATATGTAACTTTTTTTTTTTTACTCGTTATTTGTGCTGATGATCATATGTTTTGATGATGGATTATTAGCTGCCATCTTGAAAATGGTGCTGAGTGTTACGTGTCCGAGTATTACGTCTCTGTAAGTTTTACAAATAACTGTCGAAATGACGGAAGGAAAAGTTTATAACAGCGATGCCGAAATGAAAGGTTGGCTATTTAAATGGACAAACTACTTGAAAGGTTATCAACGACGATGGTTTGTCCTGTCGAATGGTCTCTTGTCTTATTACAGGTGAGTAAATTCTTATCGCTTTGCAGTAACAATTATTTGGTAGGCTGTTATATTGTAATAATATGTTAGTAACATTAATATTTATTTATCAGTTTGAGTAATAGCAAATTTCTCTTATTCGTGTATGCACTTAAGTCGATGGCTTACTCATCACGGAAGTTAAGTGAAGGACGAATTTTGACAAGTGGTTTAGGTCGTAACATTTTATGCTGGGTTGCATGGTATCAGCAGTTATGAAGGAATTATTAATCTTAGTTGTGCATTTGTAGTACAGGTATTGTATCGAGAGGAATGTTACATTTTTTTCACGTCATGCCCCGTACAAATCAGGGTTTATTCTAGGGCCGAAAATTCAGGGGGGTCCAAACTGTCAATCCGCCGGCGTCGGCGGGCTGGTCGGACGGAGTAAGTATAGTGGCAGCATGATTTTGAGCTCTCACATAGTACTGAAGCAACTAACTGCTTGATCCCCCACCATTCCAATATACACTCTGGCTGCCCTACACATTTCACTAACCTAACAGTGGTGCTAGAGACAGTTTAGTAGATTTGCATCTTTACTCTGCAGATCTGCAGGATGACTTAACAGCTGCTTACATGGTAGTGCATATATGGTATTCTTGAACTGTGATGTCTGTACGCTGAAGGAACAGTTTTGTTTATGTTCATTTTAGAATGATGCCACCACAGGAATTTTTATGAGAATCCTGTGGAATAAACCCTGACACTTTTTTACTTCTGTTTGCATGTTCTCCATATATTTTTTTCTTTGTATTTTATACAGAAATTGAAGGTATGAAATTCCAGTTACAGCCAGCTAGACAGTACACACACCAGAGTACAGTCCTGTACTGTATTTGGACAAGTCTTTAATTGTTTGGGGTCTTTTGTATTAATTTCCCTTCTGCTTTGGATGACCATTTCATTTTATAAAGTTCACAGCACCAAATCTCTTGGTTTTGATTTGCACCTGGTTTTGCATTGCCAGATGTAAACATACTTGAAGTCTGAGTTGCATTTCTTGTTTGGGATGTGTGCTGCTAACAAATATTGATTTTGTTGAGATTATCCTTTTTTCCTTCTGAGAAATTAGCATCTCATTGGTTTGTAGTCGCATTTGACCGTGGTGTTACGAGCCAGCAGTCTTTTTGTGTTTAGTTCAAGCATCTCTGAAGTCAAGAAGGCAGCAAGCCAGAGAGTTGTAAGGTGCATGACTACAACTGCATAGTGACTGATGACTGCCTTCACTGTAGTATTTAGTTTCATGTTAAAAAAGAATCCATTATATGCCTGATCAATCTATAAAAGAGGAGTATTTTCCAACTGCAGTTGAAGCAAGTTCTGTAATTAGTGAGTGGTTGTATAAACATTTTGCCTTGGTGTCTTTGTTCTTTGCAAGGCACACATAGTGGCTTGCGTTATATTTTAGTGTTCTTGATAAAGAGATAACAAACGTTTGGCAGCTGCGGGTGTGTGCTTTATATGTATTATTCTTTATACTGCATATTATATGTAACAAGCATTACATAGTATGGCATTGTAAGTTTGCAGATGTTGGTGCACAGTGTGGTCCTGACTAATATATACATTCATGTATGATATAGGATATTTCTGTGATCAGATGCATAGTACTTTGTGCAGTTAGCAGTGAAGGATGAGTCCACTGTCCCTGGAACTTTGTTGCTGACAGACATTTGAGATACATTTTGTCAGAAAATAAACTTCTTAAATATTTACTGTGTAATTGTATAAGTCTGCATTTTGTCAAAAGCCATTAATTATGTATCATATGACAATTACCTCTCAAGGACTGAATGTTCTAGAATTCTTTAAAATTTCCAAATGTCTTAGGTACGTGTTGTTCATAAAACCAGATTGTATTAGCTAAGTTACTGTGTAGTGAATAGGCCTAATTTAATTTAATCATGTGATAAATCTTGCATAATACATGGCCTAAGAATGCAGGTTCATATTATAAACCAAAACTTATCTGCCATGGAACTGCTGAATTGAATGGATTGAAGATTGACCTTTGAAGTGAACTGTGACTTTTAGATCTCAACAGATTTTTTTTTTTTTTAAGATCTAGGCACATAAAGATAACAGCCAGAAGGGTAATAAGAAAAGACTGGAAATTCTTCAGGTGTTGGAGATTCATGTCTTCTGGGATGTTACATCATGCTGACATAGTATAACATAACAGGAAACTTGGGTCTTTATCAACACCATTGTGAGAACCCAAGATCTCACTTTGGCCAGTGGGTTTAAATTAGACCTACACATTGTTTTAGCAGTAATTTCAGGCTGTGACAATACAGACACACACACACACACACACACACACACCAAAATTGTGATTCACTGGGGTGTTATGCCATGTTGTTGGTAGAAGGATTTGTTGGGTGGAAAAAGTAAATACTCTAAAGAGAAACACAAAAACTTTATCA
>Ga0123354_10019999_pt1 | contig 10521 bp, 6 predicted proteins | sample TergutLab28metaG_2_FD_97872 | JGI IMG/M metagenome (GOLD analysis project Ga0123354, IMG submission 97872) | Labiotermes labralis P4 segment gut microbial communities from Petit-Saut dam, French Guiana - Lab288 P4 | ecosystem: Host-associated > Arthropoda: Insects > Digestive system > Gut ...
CTGGGCCAGCCCAATCCAGTCCATATACCCACATCCCACCTCCTGGAAATCCGTCCTAATATTATCCACCCATCTACGCCTAGGTCTCCCCAGTGGTCTCTTTCCCTCCGGTTTCCCCACCAAGACCCTATACACCCCCCTCTCCTCGCCCATACGATGTATTTGATTTTATTATTATTATATTAAGGTATTCTGGTTCATCTCCGTGTAGTCTGTTTGGTCAGCTTCCCGCATAGAGATCTCTTACCCTCGCCGAGAACGGAACCACCCAGGCCGTAACTTAATGACTATCGAGTACGCTATACCGGCTGTTGTATAGATTACCATATGAGAATAGTGAAATTAACTCAACTTTCTCATTGTCGCTGGCGTTGTCGGAAGTGCAGAGTTAAAGGTAATAGGGAAAAGTTAATTTCGTCGTTTCTCCGCAAGATAAACGGCGCTTACCGGCCCACTGCAGGTGAGCCTGCCAATCTGTTTACCACCATATAATATGTCGGGCATACACTTGTTAATATTGCTGATGTTCTACAATGTGCAAATGTAACGTGTGCACGCCGTGAAGGCGTATGGGTAAGTGGCAGTGTAGCTTCACTCACTCTTGACCGAAGAACTAGAGAGAAGTGAGTGGTGAGCTTGACGTCCCGGCTGCTTTACCCCTAGAGAGGGAGCGTTGGTACCCATCAGGGAGGAGATTGGGTGAGCCCCAGGTCCCGTGTGGATGACTTGGAGAAGAGAAAAATTCTCTTTCGTCCTACCCCCGGTGGGGGAGTCGAATTGCAATTCCTCTTACGTATAGTTTGTATAAAAGGCAGAAAATAACGAATACGTACTTTCAAGATTTTCGACCTTCGGTCATGAGTTTGTTGAGCCTTCCGTGGGGGCGGCGGCGGGGTTGGTGGGGAGAGTCCTAACTCCTGTTACGTTGTCATAAGCTGAAGAGGAGCGCAGACTTCCACATCCTCTTGACCTTGGTAGTCAGGTGAGCGCCTTCACCTGCGGGGAAGGACTCCGTTACCTGTGAGTGGTCCTATGTGTTGTTGAGGGGGGAAAACTAGTTATTGCCCCAAGTGAAAATAGAACCACTTAGTCTAGGCCGCTGCTGATTTCCAAAACAATTTCACAGTCGTTGCTTATTTGTTTGTGGTTTTGTATGTTCCAGCTACAATGGATTCCTGCCACCGGGTGACCGGGGTCGCAGGAGGAGCAAGTTTGTGTTGTACAAGAGGTCGTCGCCGAATGGAGTAAAGCGATCGAAACACTACGTTGTCAAGACACCACACTCCTCCCAGGTGAGTTCGGATTGAATTTTTGCGAAGTCCAAAATTGCTGAAGTTCGTAGCCGTGACTGTGCCGAATTAAGATGCTTTCAAACTTTAACATATTTTGTATATGCCAGTATAATGAAATGCGCGTTGAAAATGTAGTGGTAAAATGTGCCTTCAGCAGGTGATGCTTTTAAGTGATCCACGAGCATACTTTACATCCCGTTGGTAGGCCCTGCGTCGGGTGTGGTAGCCGAAACGTTACTTCTTTAAGGTGTCAACTTCTTGCTTAGTTTCGTGTTGATATGTATGTACGCTGATCGTGTGAGACAGTCTATCCACAACATAACGCGAGTCACATATCTCCAAACTATAAACAGTTGAACAGCCCTGCACATCAACGCGGCAACAAATACGACATCGACGCCATGAAGAACATGCAGTAATCGTTTTTGCTAAGAATATCATCTTTAAATGAACAAAAAAAAAATCCTGCCTTTCCTTGGAAACACGTTAATCCCGCATTCTCTTGCTTATATATACATCGCAAGACCTGCCGATCCCTGTCGGCGCGCTGTCTGAGGCGTAGGTCTGCAGCCGCTCGCTGCGATTGCGGGTTCGAATCCCGCCGGCAGCATGTATGTGTGTGTCTTGTTGAGTGCTGTGCATTGTCAGGTAGAGGTCTCTGCGACGCGCCGATCCCTCGTCCAGAGGAGTCCTGCCGAGTGTGGCATTGAGTGTGAGTAATTGCAGCAGTAACCCTCTACATCTACAGTGAGTAGGTAGATGATGTCAGAATAAGAAGGAAGGGAGAAAGAAAAAAGAAAGAAAGAAAGAAACGAGGATCTTAGAACAAGGATTTCATTGAATTACTACATACAAACAAACCACACATTTTAATATGCTGTTGTAATGTATACTTTGGATGTTATTTTAACAAAGCTTCGGCGAAAAAACAACCAAACTTATATAAACAATATAAAATTGGGATGTCAGTCATTTTATTTCTCCTATATATATTTTTAAACTCTGACTGATTATGTTTTTGTATATAAGCCGAAACATGTAGCACATTCGACCAAAAATATTGTCAAAATTTGTTGTGATTGTCCATTTGTTCGTTTAGTTATCTACGCATCGCTAGATGGTAAGATTTCCCAACTCAACAGCGAGAAGTATTCGCAAACAACTACGTGTTTCCCTGCTTGCTGAAAGTTCGTACTGAAGTTGGCTGCAGATTTCGTGATAGCGGTGATCTGAGGGTGAAAAACCTTGACCACAACCGTTAAGTTTGTTAAACTGACAGTGCTTATTATGTATTTGGAGTGTATTGACTTTGCTTCCGTTGCGTGGTAGAATAACATGAAGTTGGCGTAATTACATTCTCTAAACTGGTAGAGGCGGTCTCTGTTATGTTCATTCACATTCCGTTTGGCCTTCAAGGCTTGTAACTATGGCTGTAAGCGACGAATTCGAGCTATATAGCATTAATGGTAACCATTCGTTTCGGAAGTCTGATATTTGTATAGGAGAACGGTATTCAGTTCCAGCGTTCATGGGTGAGATATTAGTTCCGCATAAATCTTGGTGTACAGTGGAACAGTTGATCTTGATTTGTGAAGAAAGTATCCCAATATTATTTCCCACGTGAAAATACAAGGTTTTGTGTGTGTGTGTGTGTGGGTGGGTGTGTAAAATTTTTAGGGCAACTTTTATCAGAGCATTAGCAGAAGCGCCATATGCCAGGACACGTTTGGACGGGTAGTAACAACATTCGACTGACGCGTGGACACGTTTCCTGATTCTGCGATTAGCTGATTAAGCTGTGATGTGTTTTTCAAATTAATGTTTATGAGTTGTAGCTGTCATTTTGGACGAATAAAGGGTACGTTTGGCGTAAAAGCAGTTGAAGTGCTCCAGCAACCCAAAGTGATTCACAGTGCATATGGTAGGTAGTACGGCACTCCAGTCGTTCCAAAGTTTATCGATGGCACGCCCGTTTCCGTGACGGTAGGAGGGACGTGAAAGACGACGCCACAAGCTCCCACACTCCCACTGCGCGCACGGATGGAAAAATCGAAGCCAATATTCGCCCACTCGAAGGAGACCATCTTATCTCCCCCACGACTGATTACAAAACGTTTGAACATCGGCAGGTACACCAAGCCCTTATCTCGCGCTCTAGTTGTGTTTCAAAGTGGCCGTAAATGAGTAACGCGTAAATTAAAAATATTCTCCTAGGAAATGATGGAATGCGTGAGGGTTAGTGTTAGAGAGGAGCAGGCCGAAGGGCGTTGTACCGAAATGATAGGGCGTAAATTAAGAAGTGATCATTGGCAAGGAGCGTTAAATCAAAAGGCGTAAAACAAGGGCAACGTGTATACCGTTTGGAAGAGAGTGGAGCGAAATTTGTTTCTCATGCATTGATGATACGTCTTACGTCATACTTCTGCGTAACCTGGCTGCCGTTGTTTTGGTGTTTTGTCTGCAGCGTTGGGATGAACTGCAGATTGCGCATGACCCGTCGTGTCGGTATGATCAGGTCAACATAAATTACAGTTTGGGAGTTCATGTTTGCCTGTAGGATCATACCTTCTGGTAGAAGTGTTATTTTTATGCGGCACATTATGCAACTGTGTAGTCTCTATCTTCATCGCAACTGGATGTCGAGCGTAGAGACGTATTTTTTACCAGGTGATCCTGGAAGAGCTCTTTATTAGTTAATGTGTTTGCAAGGATGTGGATGCTTGTATGAAGCGTCTTTTAATAGTTTAATATACCGTGCCTATTTTACGTGCGACTGACAACTGACTTTAAGTGCTACGAATTTTTTAGCTGGGTGTGTTTGTATTGTCGCTCGGGAGGGATGGTGGTTGTGAATGGTGGGAAAGGCTTGGAAGGGACCTGACGTCAGCTGAGATACTGAAGAAAGTAGCATAACACGTGTTGGGGTTGCCAGTATCCAAGTGAAGAATCGAACCCCAGGAGACTTCAGGATAGAAACGGGAAGTGCCGGCAGTTCAGACGCTTCTGATGAGGTCGACTCGTTGCTTGCGATTGCATTAAGGAATTTCGTTCGGAACGATGTGAAACGAAAGCAAACGATGATAGTATTGGCTTTTTTGCATTATTGAGTCCACTTCGTTGGAAAGTTGCCAGAAGGATTGCTTGGAGGCTAGTGTGGTGCCCATGAAATGATCCTATTCGCGTCCATGCTGTAGAGTTGCCGAAGAGGTTTATTGCCCGTTGTCTGATTGATTGGATTGGATTTAGGCTTTGGAAGGCTACTCGTGTCTACAATCATCCACGATAATGTTGTGTAAGAAACTCTGTGGGTCTGCATGACACAGTCTCATCCACTCTACAGTTTTGCCTCATACGCAGTTCTTTTAAAACGCGGGTCTGCGCGCCGTATAGCACAAGACTTTCCTCGCCCGCAGTGCTCAGTCCGACGTTGAAAAGAATATCCCGATGTATGTACTCATACATATTTGCGATGTACTCCCGTTTAACGAGTTAAATGTCTTTTCTTCATCCAGGTTTTAGTGTTACCAGTCATAATTCTTTCTAGAAGCCGCAATTTAAACAAATCCCTCCAGTCTACACTTTTGGCGTGATAAAAATACCTTATACAAGCCGCTACTCCGATAGCTAGAGATACGAATTGTGCGTGACCTTTATTAGAAGCTGGAATTGGAGGAGTAACTGGTCAGTACTTTAATCTGGACAGGGCCAGTCTGCAATAATAGATGAGTAATGATAAACCCGGTGATTTATTATGTTAAGCAGTTAAGCTAGTGCCAGCTTCCATTACGTAAAAATTGTCGTAATGTTCGCGTTATCGCGGTTTGTGCCTTTTTATCGCCATGCTGGGTGCATTTACGAACTGTATTCACATAATTCTGTACCTAACGGCTTTCAGTAAAACCGGAGAAGGTAATGTAGACCACGTGGTCTCCCGAGTTATTTTTCTTTTCACATGTTTTAAAATTATTTAAACGACGTCCGCGCTTAATTACAATAACACCTAGTCTTAAGACCAACAAGCTCTTTTGCCCTGACTTGAATTGCTAAATGAATGTTAACTTCAGGTGTCGTCCAGCGGTTCTACCTGTTTAGTTCTGTTTGCTTACGCATTGCCTTTCCGTTTGTTGGCGGTGATATCTGCACTGACACTGTGCCCCGTTTTTATCAAACACTAATAGTGTTTATTGTGCACTTCACTGTGCTCTGCTTTTAATGATCACTACGCCAGCTCAAAAGGTTTTCTTTTCACCAAAAAAAAATCTCTGTAGTATGTTTTAGTAGTTATAAAAATTTGGGGCCACGGCGTTACTTGCAGCAGCGAAGTTCAAATACGGTGCTTCCATATCACAATCCGCAGTCTTCTTCGTATCTTTTTCGACGTTGATCAGCCTTGACACGTCGTCATTAAGCAACTTACGAATCAGTCATTATTTGCGAACCAGAGCCTCAGAGGCAACGTGTAGTAGTGGTTTTCCAGCACCAATAGGGACTGACTCACCCATTGTCGGGGAGTCTAGAAAGGGGAGATACTGTGAAGTCATTAAGCCTAGAGTGGTGCGGATTGAGGGGGGTGAAGCACCCTGATTTGATAGCATACTTGCTATTGTATACAAAAGACAATTTAAGATGCTGGGCCTGTGGAAAGGATACCGTCTCATGAAGTTCCAGGCTGCGAAGCTAAGTGCGAGGGCTGTATTTCATATCGTTTTAGAAGCACGTCAACGCGTGTAATTTTTTAGGCGCTTTCGAAAAATTGCGAGAAGCGACTGTTAACTTCGTCATGTATGTCCGTCCGTCCGTCCGCATGTAATAACTCGGCTACCACTGGACTGATTTTCATAAAATTTTATATTTGAGTGTTTTTAGTAAAACTGTCGAGAATTTTCAAGTTTCTTTCAATTCAGACAAGAATAACCGGTACTTTACGTGAGGACCAATATACGTTTTTGATCATATCTCGCTCAGTTCTTCTTAGAATGAGAAATGTTTCAGACAAGAGTTGGAGAGGAAATCAAAACACACATTTTATGCCCTGTAACTTTTTTTCCCCGAAAATCGTGTCGTTTTCGAGATAATGTGGAAAAATGTAGGGCGGGACAGGCCAAAGATGGCAATATGGCGCATGCGCATTGCATGATGGATGACTAAGGATACACACACACACACACACACACACATTCATAGTATGTAATACTTATCGTTTTTCCACTGCACCACTGGTTGCAAGAACGCGTCTCGGTATTAATTTTATATACGTCTATTGCCTGTCTTGTGTAATTTGGCAAAATATCACTCGAATTCCGAACTTGAAAATGCGCAGCACGGTAAACGGGACTGATTTAATATTGTTTCATTATTGATCATCTTATTAATTAAACTTGTCCCCTTTTAGCCCGAATGTTGTGATGCCATATCTGTGACAAAATAGTGTGACAGCTTGAACACCAAGATTGCTGTTGTGTCGAATAAGTCCAGTAATACACAGTTGCCGTTTTAAGGTAAAGACTGCATGAAAACAAACGTTAGGAACTTGAGCTATACAAACATTTCTATGTAGGCAACATATTGTACAGTTGTGTAATTAATTCCTCCGCACATCTTGTGTACGCAAGGTATGATACCGAAACGTGCGAGGGCACATTCGCGTGTTAAACGTCTCCTAGTAGGCCATCTTCGCGCTCCTACACTGGACCAGCTGTTGATACGTGCTGGGAAGTGCTGCGTGTCGTCAGCTGTTTGTCGTACAGGGCTGGTTGCTGAACCCTCCTCGTTTTGAACCCTTGACCTCAGGAAGTTTTAATTGTGTGCCTTCAAGGAGAGAGTGGTTTGGAACAGTTAGGTTCCCTACATCCAGACACGCATCATGCCATTGTTCCAACAGCGTATCTGATGCACTCCAACGCTGCTGTAAGCGCAGTGCCCCACACACACTTGTGTTCTCGACGAGGTGTTGGTTGAGTTGCGGGGTGCCGGGGGGGGGGGCTACGTACGTAAAAACGTTTCTTCGTCTAATTTGTGTAAGGTCCGTTTTATGATTATTTCGTCATCCACGCCATGGCGTCCCAAGTAATGTATGTATGTGTTGAATTGGCCTTGGTTTCTCACTCTCAGGGGGGAGAATAGGCTGGGCTGGGAATGTTCGAGAGTGGCGTGCTGAGGATATTTGGACGTAAGAGGGACGAGTTAACAGAGGAGCTGAGAAGGCCACATAACGAGGAGCTCTATAATCTGTTCTTCTTACCATATATTATTCGGGTGATCAAATCGAGAAGAATGAGATGGGCGGGGTATGTGACGCGTATGAGAGACATTAATAGTTCACACAGGGTTTGGTGTAGAGACCTAGGCGTAGATGGAAGTATAATATTAAAATGTATCTTCAAGAAGTGGGTTGGGTGTAGGACTGTATCTAGCGCTGGGTAGGGACAGGTGGCCAGCTGTTGTGAATGTGGTGTTGAACTTTCGGGTTCCATAAAATGGTGTTGTTAGTGTGGCCCCTTACCGTACACGTTCTGTCATGTTACATCATCCAGTTTCGTGTCAGCGTGAATATTTAAGACGGGTTGAAGAGGTAAGGATTGAGAAACGGCGAGGGGCGTTGTTCAGAGGAGAGGCAAAGCGTCCGGAGCGTTCAGACACTCGTTCACGTACCACGTAACTTACCTGGAGGCGACGGAATTGCCTCTTGTAGTGTATCGATACTTAGAGGCTACTTAAATTTAGCTGTCTCGTCAGTTTCACGCATGACATAAATACAGCTCGCTATAAACAATATATTGCGCTTTTGTACAAGAAGGTACGTAGTTCCGGCGTTTAAGGCTGGGTCCATTCCCGTTAAGTAATAGTGAATGTGCAGGTGCGGACATTGTGACTAACATTCGCTCTGTTCGGTTCGTGACGGGGCCGGTTCTTCTGTGAACATAAGAGAAGAACAAGAGTGCACGTGTCTGTGGCACCTTTCTCGTTTGCGCGTCCGTTATCCAACTATCTGCAAAGAAGCAGCAGAGATCGTCGATTACACACCGCGTACCGTTCGAATGCGCGCCGTCTCGTATGCAGCAAACCCTGCAGCGAGCGGAACTCCATGCTGGGTTACGATAGGCTCTTAGGACAGAATGCGCAGGTGTGGTTCCTACTCTACATTTCGCCCCCTGAAACGTACAGTAATGAACAGAGTTGTCATTCCTCAGAGCAGGTGTGGTTCCTACTCTACATTTCGCCCCCTGAAACGTACAGTAATGAACAGAGTTCAGTCATTCCTCAGAGCAGGTGTGGTTCCTACTCTACATTTCGCCCCCTGAAACGTACAGTAATGAACAGAGTTCAGTCATTCCTCAGAGGCGTAGTATCGGTGAACACCTCTTCTGTCCTGTTTTCAGTGTCAGTAAGATTGCAATCCAGATGAAAATCCTAGTTAATCATTTAATTTCGAGAGTTATGTTGCCAGCAATCCTGCCTTTTATCCGCACCACTTGTTCGTTATAACTAAGATCCTGTCATACCTTGGGAAGTAGGGCCAGCACGACTGGAGCAGCCACTTACTTGCTGATCTACGTGGCCGGTGTAGACGCAACGATAAACCATCAGCAACTTAACGACCATCAGCGCGCCAGCATATCAGTACTACGACTGCAATATCGCCATCATCTTCAACGTAATTACCTACCAGGCCCTACGGTTTCAACTTAGAAGACCACAGTATGTACGTTTGGAACTGTTCGTGCAGTACTATCGTCAAAAACATACGCACAGCGTGCTCGGAAGTATTTTTAAAAATTTTTCCTCCCAGCTTGCGGAAATTATACAATATATGCATTATTCTTCCGGCATGTTTTTAGGCTAGTATGTCACCTATATTTGTATTGATACCTTGTACTTGAACTTGTGTGATGTCATAGAGAAACTTGATTGAAGCCTACCACAGCTTCCCGAGCGGAAATATTTAACGCATTTGTTGTCCTTCCTCCGCCTAGTACGTGATGGCCCTTGTCATCTGTCCTGGTTTGGTCACTGCAGCAACACTTTACCAGTAATACCAAATACACAATTCGTGTAATTTTCTCTCTCAAACTCCTATTATCTCCCAAAGTATTATTTTCATTGCTCGTTTCTCAAGGACCGCCAGTCATTGTTCGTCAAAGTACAGTATTTTACTCCTCAATGTATAGGCGCGGAACACCAAGTGGACGATGCACGTCAGCTAAGAACCATGGGTAATCTCTCTGCGCACCAGGAAGTGATCGTCGCAACGTTGGTTCTTTGCTGAGTGCAATATCTCCGATCCATCACTTGACCCTAGTCAAAATACACCTCTTCTTCTCTACTTCCCCCCACACTTCTCTCCTCCCCTCCCCCCCCCCCACCCACAAATAACACGCATTGTTCTTTTCGACCTCGTGTTACGTAGCGTTCGCCGTTTGCTTTCGGCCATTTACATATCTTAATTTTCTGAAGTTGCAGTTAAATCTCTTGGCCCTGATTTTTGCCCAGCTGATAGTGCTGCAAAATATTATTCGCATCTTGAAATAAAAATCTTATGCATAAATTTACAAATCTCCATTTTTTTTAAACAGGTACCTTTTTTGGCACAGCAACCGATAGTAAAGGTAGTAAAGGTGTACAGGGTTGGCTGGCAAACCAGGACAGATTTTAGGCCTTACAAAGGAAAGAAAAGTAGCGTCGTATGTGGAGAGCACGTCAGTGCGTCCGCGACTAAACAGTTTGATGTTAATGAAAATCGGTGTGTGTGGTTTTTTCCCCCTCCCACAAAGACTTGTCAGGCAAGCTTGAGTTTCATGAAAATGAGCTCAGTGACAGTGACACTTCGGTCGAGTTGGGTGAAATTTGGTGTAGACCTGCGAGTAGCTGCTGTTGAGCGCTTTGTGAGTTCGTGAAAATCGGTGCTTTTAAGGCCACACTTTCAGGGCGTAACTAACTTTTGTACGTGTTTTGTACACTTTTTCTTCCGATTTGGAGGGAAAAAATATTAGTACAGGTGTGTCCATAATTCTGTTGAATGATAATGAGTTACGTGAGAATCGGAGCACGGAATGGAGTACTGAAGGGGCGTAATTGAATTTGCACGTACCAGTGTACAATGAAGCCATGTGATATTTCGGGGGGGGGGGGGGCCCGGGAAAAATTTTTTGTTTCGTCCGGGGGGGGGACCCCCCCCCCCCCCCCCCGTTTAAAGTTTATCTTGTTGTTTGGGTTTTTCTTTTCGTTTTAC
>Ga0123354_10020001_pt1 | contig 10521 bp, 9 predicted proteins | sample TergutLab28metaG_2_FD_97872 | JGI IMG/M metagenome (GOLD analysis project Ga0123354, IMG submission 97872) | Labiotermes labralis P4 segment gut microbial communities from Petit-Saut dam, French Guiana - Lab288 P4 | ecosystem: Host-associated > Arthropoda: Insects > Digestive system > Gut ...
ATTTGGTAATCAATAAGTGTGTAACAGCTGTCAAAGTTTCAAACTTCTCTGGCCATTATCTCCGTAACCGTTCAACTTTGGATATAGGTGTTTTGGGTTATATCGCTATACTTTAACATAAGGAACACTCTCCCGAAGTCTGGCACATTCCTCCTGGGACACCCTGTATATTTGTTGAATAAATATATAAAATGCAACTTTAGAGGTTAGCGGTGCGGTACGACCAATATAGTTGACATTAGGCGTCAAAAGGTTAATGTACAACGTGACAGTAAATACGCCAAAATGAGCTCTTGAATTGCTAATAAAACCTGCTTTATATTTAAAGACCCGAGAAGTAACTCAGTCTGAATAGATTTCAATAATTTATTGACAGGACTGTACCGCAGACAGTGCCTATACATTCAAAGTGCAGACCGTCTTGACATTTCTGACCTAACGTCGTTCCTAATTCATATGTCGCAGACCCCTTTTTCAGTTCTGTGTCTAGAATCCTGACCAGAGTTGTTAAAGCAAATCTTGTGACGGTACTTTCAGACAGACCATTGTCAATCGCTCTCATCTTTCTGTCACTGCACTACTGTCATCCTAACTGACATATAACACGAAATGTAACACAGTCGTCCTGCATTTACATGTGCTGCTGACAAGACAAGATGCGTGTGTCGTTACGTGACTTTTTTAACACCGTATGAGTGAAAGGTACGTACATCGGCACTGAAGACAATTCCGCCCACAGTATTTGACACAACACAGAACGAAAGTGTGAGTGCTGTAAGTTAGAGTTCAGAGTTTATTGCCACTGTGTCACAAGAACAGATTGCACTGTTGTCGGTCAATATGTTTCAGTGACCAAACCCGTCAAGAAGTGTGACTGTACGATTTGCAATCACACCACTTGCTAGTCGGCACAGAGACTGAGGGCAAGCTGCTAAGAGTGAAACTGTGGACGTTTTCTGTTCGTTCCAAAAACCTTCACAGTGATGGAAGGTATGAATATACTGCCAGCAGACACTGTATTTTGTAACCTATAAAGTACTGTCTGAAGGTTCCGAGGTGATCCTCGTAGAGACCTGCCTTACCGCCTGCAACTATGTGCATTCTGAGGAACTTGCTAGCAACCAGTGTCGCCACTGCTGTAAGTTTTCACATGATTTATACAAGCAAAATAACTAACTTCGATTTATGGCTGTTTGACACCATGCCGCAAGAGGACAGGCTGATATCATGTGACACACAGAGGCAGGGATAGACAGACGGAGAGACAGACAGATTGCTACTGAAGCATTGCTTCCTAGGCTCTTAATAGGTTATCCACTGTAACAGTGTGCTAGACTAAGATGTCACTGCAGTTTCTTCTGTGACTGTACATGAGGTCTACTTTTAGAAGGTATAATTTTGAATTCACGTGTTATATCAACCCATGCCTTTGCCTCATCATCCTATTCTTCTCCATGCAATTATCTTGTGAGACTTTTTGTAATCGTCCTCGGCTTCATTATGTTCTGCTGTACTCCGTTTGTAATTAATGCTCGCGTAGCAAGTCGATGGAACAAGCATCAGTTTCTTGATGAAATTACAATAGCGTAATGAATTTTGGAGATCTCCTTCACTGCGGTAAACAAATGATCACGCTACACTACCCTTTTCAGAACTGTAAAGACGAAAAAGGATTGGCGATGACTCAAATACTGGCGGTTAATTTGAAACCGGATCCTGGGACAGGGGAGGCATTCCTATTCTTTGCTACATCCACACATATTGAAGCAGATTTGCAAAATTCTTTACATTTAGTGGTGACGGCTGGTCAAATAATGGGCTAAGAACATGGACTGTGGTACAGGGATAGGTCGCACGGAAATATTAATAATAATAATAATATTATTTATTAACTGCAATTGCGTTGTCACCCTGTGGCAGTGGTTACATATACATATATACAAAATACTAAATTGGTAACTAATAAATTTAAGTCGGGAGGTCTACATGAGAAACATGTAGTGGCAACTTGGAATGTTGGCCACTACATGCTTCTCATGTGTGTAAACTGCAAGTATGCGAGACTGTGTATATCTCACAAGTTACAAATGTGGTGTAAGTGAGGTTTATTGACATATTCTACATTCTTAACGTATGGCGTAGCGGTATATATTGTAGAACCCTCCAACCTAGACATAACTGTCTCTTGGACGAGGGTTGCAAAGTGGGTCGTCCTATGGCAAACCATTATTTCGCAGAAGCGCCAAGTTAAGAATTGCAATTTCATCCGTGGAAAAACATTTCTTACCGTTAACATACAATTTAATGACGAAAATAAACGAAAGAATATAAACGCAAATTTTATATTTCTTTTACAAATATTTATCGTGTAAAATCATACACTTAGTACCAACTCAAATAATGTAGCCGCAGTATAATCTGACAGTTGCTAAACGCACGTTACAACAGATGATATTCGCCAAGTATCTTCATCTTCAGCAGGTCAGGTTTTATTGATGAAAGTCTTCTGGTGACGGCGCTGGATCATCTGGATCATCAATATTCTACGTTATTACAAGATCCGCTGGGGAGGGGGGGGGTGTTTGTTTGAGACCTGTGAGGATGCACTTGAAACTGTTGCTGTGAGACTTTGTTGTCACTCAGCGGAGTTTTCTTGCTGTTGGGAAAGACTAAGTGCTGGCTTTCGGGTTTGAAGTTAACCAGTTTGTTGGATGTCTAGTGGACGGTCCAAGTACTGAATGCTTTTGAAACTTATGTAGAGCTGCAATGGTATTTGGTCGGTCGGTTGAAGTCTGTGATTTTCCATTCTTAATACAGTCCACTTCCATAGCGTGACACTATTTTAGGTCTGTCTGTGTTATTCACGTGAATTTCAGTGACAGCCCGGGTGATGATCAGACCTGAACAGATGTACAGGCAGACGGACGGACAGACGCAGTTGAAAGAACACTGGGATGGAGAACGGCTGATGGAATTTTAGATGTTTGGGAAGAGAGACGTGTAGAAATGGCTCGTCTGTTTGTTATGACAGATTATAGATGTGACATGTCTGTTTGGTATTTGTCGTTATACAAGTATGCCGTTAAAAGGAAATATATGAAATAATAAATGAAATATACGTGTTTTTATATGCATATAGCAAGTACACTGAAATGTAATTCGTATGCCTTTCAGTTGTGTACTTAGAGTGTTGTGCACCTGCAGGTTTGTATTAGAGCACCTGACTGAACTCAGTTCTCTATTCTAAAAATAAATCACTTCAGGGTAACACAAAATTGGAATGGAGGTTTATAATTATTTTGAGTTCCATTCAAGAGAGGCTTTCACAAGCGCATACACGAGGCTGTTTTTCAACCCCCCTGAATGTAGTTATAAGGAATCATATTTTTCTTAGACAGTTTGGATTTCCCTCTTTATTGTTATGCATCGTTCTTCTCTCCAATAGCTAGTCCCATGACCGAACAATACCATCGGTTCTAAATCCCACAATTCTATTTACTATATTCATTCCTTCCTCCCAGCCACAACTGTCACACTGCCTCTCTGTCCTTGTTGCACTGCTGTGTCATTGTACTCAGAAAGACATTGTAGCCGTCATGCCGTGTACTTGTACGCAACAACACACTGTAACCGTAAAGCCGTGTACTTGTACCCAACAACACACTCTAGCCGTAAAGCCGTGTACCTGTACCCAACAACACACTGTAGCCGTAAAGCCGTGTACTTGTACCCAACAACAGACACTAGCCGTAAAGCCGTGTACTTGCACCCAACAAAACACTGTAGCCGTAAAGCCGTGTACTTGTACCCAACAACACACTGTAGCCCTAAAGCCATGTACTTGTACCCAACAACACACTGTAGCCGTAAAGCCGTGTACTTGTACCCAACAAAACAGTGTAGCCGTAAAGCTGTGTACTTGTACCCAACAACACACTTTAGCCGTAAAGCCGTGTACTTGTACCCAACAACACACTGTGGCCGTAAAGCCATGTACTTGTACCCAACAACACACACTAGCCGTAAAGCCGTGTATTTGTACCCATAAACATATTGTAGCCGTAAAGCCGTCTACTTGCACCCAACAACACACTGTGGTCGTAATGCAGTGTACTTGTACCCAATAACACACTGTAGCCGTAAAGCCGTGTACTTGCACCCAACAACACAATGTAGCCGTAAAGCCGTGTAATTGTACCCAACAACACACTGCAGACGTAAAGCCGTGTATTGTACATAACAACACACTGTAACCGTAAAGCCGTGTTCTTGTACCCAACAACACACTGTAGCCGTAAAGCCGTGTATTTGTACCCAACAACACACTGTAGCCGTAAAGCCGTGTACTTGCACCCAACAACACACTGTAGCCGTAAAGCCGTGTACTTGTACCCAACAACACACTCTAGCCGTAAAGCCGTGTTCTTGTACCCAAAAAAACCCTCTAACTGTAATGCCGTGTACTTGTGCCCAACTACACACTGTAGCCGTAAAGCCGTGTACTTGTACCCAACAACACACTATAGCCGTAAAACCGTGTACTTGTACACAGCAACACACTGTAGCCGTAAAGCCGTGTACTTGTACCAACAAAACACTCTAGCCGTAAAGCCGTGTTCTTGTACCCAACAAAACACTCTAACTGTAATGCCGTGTTCTTGTACCCAACAACACACTGTAGCCGTAAAGCCGTGTACCTGTACCCAACAACACACTCTAGCCGTAAAGCCGTGTACTTGTACCCGGCAACACACTCTAGCCGTAAAGCCGTGTACTTGTACCCAACAACACACTTTAACCGCAATGCCGTTTACTTGTACCCAACAACACACTATAGCCGTAAAGCCGTGTACTTGTACCCAACAACACACTGTAGCCGTAAAGCCGTGTACTTGTACCCAACAACACACTCTAGCCGTAAAGCCGTGTACTTGTACCCAACAACACACTATAGCCGTAAAGCCGTGTACTTGTACCCAACAACACACTGTAGCCGTAAATCCGTGTACTTCTACCCAACAACACACTATAGCCGTAAAGCCGTGTACTTGTACCCAACAACACACTATAGCCGTAAAGCCGTGTACTTGTACCCAACAACACACTGTAGCCGTAAAGCCGTGTACTTGTACCCAACAACACACTGTAGCCGTAAATCCGTGTACTTCTACCCAACAGTACACTGTAACCGTAAAGCCATATACTTGTACCCAACAACACACTGCAGCCGTAATTCTGTCTACTTCTTTTCGGCAAATAAACAGTTCAAATGTCCTCCCTGCTGCTGTCTGCGGTATCTCGTTTCTTCAAACCAAGCCGCAAGTCGGTGGCCGTTACACGTACCATTTGCTCATTTTCTTTATTCTGCCTCGTCAAGCAACCTGTCTATCTTTACTATAACTAAGAAGCGTTTTTTAATAAGGTGAGAATAAATCCTTTTGATCTTTCTATTTCTGAAGTAACAGTTTAACTTCTTGTGCGCAGTAGATGTACGTCCGTCCGCACGTCTGATCTCCCCAGTGTCGGCGACTTAATGGTTTACTGGATTTTTACAAAATTATGAGCAGGACTTCTATACAAATGTTGCACAGTCTTGGTGATTTTCGTCGAAATGGGCTCAGTGACAGTTATAATATAGTGACAGGTGTCAGCGGGTTTGCACACTTTTGTTTAACTGTTTGGGTGAATTGGTTGTGTTTGATTTGAGCGCAATGTGACTGAGGAATTTTGAGTTTCGTGCAAATTGCAGCAGCGAAATTCAAACTTTATTTCGTGCGTCACTTAAATTTGAACCGCACTTTATACATTTCTCGGCCGAATCGGATAACGCTTGACAAAGGGGACGTCTGAAAATGTATTGACTGTTTGTCAGTTTTGGGAAAATTGGTGCGGCGGTAGCCACAATATGCTTAGGGGCGTCGAATAATTTCTGTCTGTATATTCCACATTTATTGTCCGAATTTTTCGAAATTCATTATGAGAAATCTGCAAGTAATAGTGTGGAGCGTGCGTGAGCTTTGTGCAAATCAGCTCACAGAAGGCAGCACTTTTCTTTTGGGCTTCAAGAAAACGATATTTGCGCTTGTATCGTGAAACTGTGTGATAATTTGAAAGTAAAGAAAACTTTGGCAGACACGTTTACTACGTTGTGCAGTGCACAGTTTGCAGTGTTGTGTAATTAGTGCAGTGCACAGTTTGCAGTGTTGTGTAATTAGCGCAGTGCACAGTTTGCAGTGTTGTGTAATTAGTGAAGTGCACAGTTTGCAGTGTTGTGTAATTAGCGCAGTGCACAGTTTGCAGTGTTGTGTAATTAGTGAAGTGCACAGTTTGCAGTGTTGTGTAATTAGTGCAGTGCACAGTTTGCAGTGTTGTGTAATTAGTACAGTGCACAGTTTGCAGTGTTGTGTAATAAGTGCAGTGCACAGTTTGCAGTGTTGTGTAATTAGTGCAGTGCACAGTTTGCAGTGTTGTGTAATTAGCGCAGTGCACAGTTTGCAGTGTTGCGTAATTAGTGAAGTGCACAGCTTGCAGTGTTGTGTAATTAGTGCAGTGCACAGTTTGCAGTGTTGTGTAATTAGTGCAGTGCACAGTTTACAATGTTGTGTAATTAGTGCAGTGCACAGTTTACAGTGTTGTGTAATTAGTGCAGTGCACAGTTTGCAGTGGTGTGTAATTAGTGTATTGCACAGTTTGCAGTGTTGTGTAATTAGTGAAGTGCACAGTTTGCAGTGTTGTGTAATTAGTGCAGTGCACAGTTTGCAGTGTTGTGTAATTAGTGCAAGAAGCTCATTCATTCACTAAACTTCCACATTTTGCCTGAGGTTTCTTTCAGTGGTTTTATTCGGGCTCCAGAAGCAAATCCCTCTTTATACTTCAGAGAGGCACGCTTCTGTGTTGCTGCTTCTGCGCAGACCGACCAGCAATTCTGTGACTTTATGCGCATTCGAGAATATGCGGAAAACTGCAAGAGCCTAAAAGAGTCGCCGAGAACGATAGTTTTGCTAGAATGTGGAGTTGGCATGGAGAAGAGTTGGCTTGGTAACGAAAAGTTACGTTTATTTTACATCCTTTTAATTGAGAACTCGTAAACATATCGCATTCCAAGGTCACGCTGTACCCCAATTTGGAATACATATTCAAAATTTTGTTTCGAGACCAACCTGCCGATATTTTAATTGATTATGCCAATTTTATTTTTGCACTCTCTGTTTGCATGTTCCAAACCGAATAAGATAAATAGTTCTGCAGGGTGCGCTGTCATCACATGGCTGCAGACGCGATGTGGTTGTGTCATACAACTGCCGTCCAATCATACATTCTGCTGACTATGACAAATCTCATCCCTCGCCAGCATGACACTTGATCCAGGGCAAATACGAGCCCCGTCCCGGCTAAACCGTATTTTATGGACCCGGCTGATGTCTGAGTTGTCAGACAGCATCACCCATCCAGCTGCAGTCGCTTTGCATGCCCGCACATCATCACCTGCAACAAAGTACAGGGTAAATATTCCGACAAATTTCGCTGCATGTGTGACTCTCCCTCATGTTTAAGCCAGGGTGTATGCGAAGACTGCACGCAAGGCTAAGCCCTCTTTCCTTCACTTCCCCTTGACATGTCTAACCTCTGCACAGTTCACGATGGACCAGCCGATAAGTTTGAGTCTTGTATTTTGGAGCTGCCCCATTCGAATCTCGACAGAGACAGAAACCACCGACTGAGGATTTTGGTAATTTTATTTGTTCTCCCAGGCAAAGGATGGTGCTGGGGAGGAGTAGGGGAATGAAACTGAACACTAAACGTAGATGGTGGGGATTAGTGGGTGATGGAACTTGAGAATTGAAAGTGAGTGGTATGGATGAGTAAGGGAAGGAACTGAATCAGAAAACAGGGTAGTTGGGACGAGTGAGAAAATTGAAATGTGTACTGAACGCGGGTGGTTGGGGAGGGTGGGTGAGTGGATTTTCTTACAGCGTGCATGGCAGATGCAAAGCGGGTCAATCTACTATCCACCTTCAATTGCTTATTGCTTTCTTCCACATGGTCTTCAGTTCGTTATTTATCAGCCGTCCCACCAGATGACACTCTGCAGTCTCTGATATGAGCACGTCGGTGTGTAATTACGAGTACATACAAATGTTTTTGTATAATACATTATGCACCGTCAATACACAACATACATCAAACAAGATGCAATAATTACAATTGGGTAATATTTGGCTACATGTTTCGGCCGTGACCGGCCATCTGCAGGCTAGCTAAGAACAATATTAAGGTACAGTAAAAATAGTACTCAATTGGATTCCATTGAATACTGTTTATACTGTACCTTAATATTGTTCTTAGTTGGCCTGCAGATGGCCGGCTACGGCCGAAACAGGTAGCCAAATATAACCTAATTGTTATTATTGCATCTTGTTTGATGTATGTTGTGTATTGACGATACGTAATATATTATACAAATTTGATAATAAAAGACGGGATGGCCTGTCCCCCCCCCCCCAAAAAAAGCACACAAATGTTGCTGATATTTGTGCACACTGACACTTGATCCTCTTCCTTTCATCAAACACGGCTTTCACATCCCAGGATTACAAGAACTGTAGCAGACCGGTTCCGAAACTTAACGTACTTGTACCTACTTTAAAGTTTTCGTCTACTTAACAAGAATCAGGCTCCACATGTTTTGCTCGGCTATTTCAGACTGTGTAGGATACGGGCTAGAATATTAAGGTATTTTGGTTCGAGTCTGGGAAGGAGCAAACTGTTTGTCTTTTTTACGTAGCGTCTAGACAGGACCTGTGACTCATCCATGAATACAGGACTTGTGACTCACCCATGAAGACAGGACCTGTGACTCACCCACCTTCCTGCTCAAACAGTAACAGCGGTGCGTTTCCCAGGAACAAAGTAGCTGCTGTGTCAACCTTAAGACTTATCTCCATCTAGTGCAGGGTGTCAAAATAAGTGGAGCTGTACCTCCAGTCCCCTATATGTGTCCGTGGAGTTAACACGGAAACTTCACATATATTACATAATTATATCCCTGTGCGTAATTATATTGAACCATTCCGTTCAGCATTTGAACATGCCTGCATGCTTTACCTTCCAAATTATGAGCACACATCCCCTTGGTTGCTGGTTGAACTCGTTTAGCTAACACAACACAACACAACACGTATCTATTTGCGCTTCTTTTTAACATTGAGTACTATCTGGTTCACCACTATTTGTACTGGGAGCCGTCATATTAAATTGGCTCATTAAGTCACAGCCAAATTCAATATCGTAGCACCAAACTCTATTAGAGCGCACACATCTGTATGGTGCTGTATGCGGCGATCACCACCATTCATCATCGCGGGGCTACTTAGTAATCAGCATGTCCGGAAAATATCAAATTATACTAAATACAGACCGTGGAATGTGAATGTGTTTCATGTAGGAGAGTTGACAGTTGATACAGAATTTGTCAGTGCTGTAAACTGTGACACTTCCGGTACACTGGCTGAGGGATCGTCGTGTGTTTTCATGATCAAGCAGCTGGTGTTGCTGGTAAAGCGATTTCACAGGCTGCTGCTTTACTTGCTGCATCATTTCTGTCGTCGGCATCTTATAATTTTGCGAATTCGTTTTTTGCACTTGGCCTGAGACCTTTTGTTCTTATGTACACCTACTTTTGAAGAAACTGCGTCTTATTCACGACAGCTTTTCAACTTTCCATCAGTAAGGTCACGGCAGCATTTTCTGATTTTTAAGGTTTTATACGGTAATTCCATTTTCATTTGTGTCGTCCAAATATTTTCTGGAATAAAAGACCTTTCATGAAAGAGATATTCAAGTATCGCTCAGATTTTGGAGGTAAACGTCCACGAATTCGAGACTAGATTGTGATGTGTACAAACTGTATTGTGTAGCACAAGGGGGTGGGATATAAAGGGAACTAAGGCACTTTATGTAATTGAATGGAGTCCGTGACTCGTACAGCATTATTCACATTGCATTCTGTGTGATATTCCTATAAAGGAGAGAAAGAAATGAGGGGAAGTTTAGTCAAAATGGCTTTCGCATGTTGCTGTTTGTATGACCAGAGAGCTGCATTTATTAAGTTAGGACTTTATGACCTACGTGTCACTTTTAAGGAGCCGTAGAACGCCGTTTCGATTGGTAGTTGCCCACTTTCCAAAAGATATTTTTTTCTACATGACAGTAAAAGAAGATGTGTACAGCAGTCTGCTCCGAGACGTCCATAACTGAGAACCAATCGGCACGATATCTCCTGTCAGGGTACTTAGAGGCTGCAGGTGAAATTGTTCTTACTCGGTCCATGAAGGAATGTAGCGGGAGAAGTGTAGCTCGACCTGTCCTTATCCTCTGTACCAGCTGCAGGTGATTTTCCCTATAGGTGTGATGATACCAGAGGCTGTGTAATGCAATTTTGACCTCCTGATGATGAGCACATATGCTCGAAACATGTAGAGGCATGAAATAAAACTTATTGTGAAACAAATTTTGTGCATC
>Ga0123354_10020003_pt1 | contig 10521 bp, 7 predicted proteins | sample TergutLab28metaG_2_FD_97872 | JGI IMG/M metagenome (GOLD analysis project Ga0123354, IMG submission 97872) | Labiotermes labralis P4 segment gut microbial communities from Petit-Saut dam, French Guiana - Lab288 P4 | ecosystem: Host-associated > Arthropoda: Insects > Digestive system > Gut ...
ATATATATATATATATATATATATATATATACAAATGTATACACACACACACTTTCTTTCTCTCTCTCTCTCTCTCTCTCTCTCTCTCTCTATTTTTCACGTTAAGCCTGAAAATGGCTTCTAAGAGTCGAAATATGTCGCTATAAATTCTTAAAAATTAATAAAGTTGTTGTGTTAGACTATATTTTATTATCTATTTATTACTTTAGAATATATGGCAGGGTTAACTGATCACAAATTCTCGAAATGTGTTCGGCGGAGCCCTGAGTTCTGTAGGGTCCGACAGATTAAATAACGATAATAATCAATAACAAGAAAGGTTTCAACCTTGAATTAACTGCTCGTAACTATTACGTGAATGAACATGAATTACTGATTACCTTACAGTCAATTATATGCACACACCAAATTTGATTTGCCCATTCTTGCATATCAACTGCCTTCATTATTACAAACATATTTGTCGCGTCCTCCATTGACACGATTCGTGTATTTCTTAGAAGATTCCCATGAAATTGAAATAAACGCTAACTCAAAAAGAAAGTTCAGTTCAACCAAACTTACAGGTTATAATCTTTAGGTGTCATCTCTGTTATATTTGTAGAACACGCAAAAATACAAACGTAACCTGTCGACACACAACTTTTTTTTTATAGCAAATCCAATAGCAGCTACAGTTTTATATTCGTGGTTCCGTGCATCGTATTTCTAGGTTGAAGAAATCCAATGAGATACAACAGTATGCAGATATTTCTTTTCTGCTAAATTATTCTACATGTTTCGTGCGTCCATCGCGCCCATCATCAGGAGTACATAAAACTGTAGTTGCAGCCTCTGGTACAGATCATATTATCTGGGGAGCAAGCTTCTTCAAACGTGACCAAATAAGGACTGATTTGGTCACGTTTGAGGAAGCTTGCTCCCCAGACAGTATGATCTGTACCACAGGCTGCAACTACAGTTTTATGTACTCCTGATGATGGGCGCGATGGACGCCCGAAACATGTAGAGTAATTTAGCAGAAAATAAATATCTGCATACTGTTTGCATCTCGTTGGATTTCTTCAACCTAGCAGCTACATGTTTCGACTGCACAAAGCAGCCATCATCTGGCAGTACATATCTGAAAATTATACAGCCGTATACATATACATGATTATAAAACCTATGGCCGATATCTCGCCCATACATAACGTATATGTGAATGTCACATCTCGGCCACAGATTTTATTGTCATATGTATGGCTATACGGTCCCAGTGGCCGCGCGGTCTAAGGCGTAGGTCTGCGGTCGCTCGTTTGCTGGGATTGTAGGTTCGAACCCCACCGGTGGCATGGATGTCTGCCTGTTGTGAGTGTTGTATGTCAGGTGGAGATCTCTGCGACCGGTTGATCACTCGTCCAGAGCAGTCCTACCGAATGTGATGCGTCGTTGAGTGTGAGCTAGAAACCTCATGAATGAGGAGGCCCTGGCCCACTGGGGGCTGTTGCGCCAAAAGAAAGAATGTATAGCTACTGCTGTATAATTTTATTTTTACATCTTCTGATACATACTGCCTGATAACGGCTGCTCTGTGCAGTCGAAACTTGCAGCTGCTATTGGATTTGCTATAACACAGGTCGTGTGTCGACGGACTACGTCCATATTACTGTGTGCTACAGGTTGTATTTGTTGCTCATATACACTTGCATATCCCTATTACTGACACTACTTCTTCAGCACATCCAACTAACATAAGAGCCGGAAGAGTCCTTGGCCACTTCTCCATAAAAGCGCAAAGAAAGACAGCCAAACAAAAATCGCAGTTTCTACAGGCTTTTTAGATGAAGTGCCAGGGATAACCTGAACTTAAACCATCTCCCTCATTTCCTGGCACCTGCTACTCCTACCAGACGGATGCTACTGCACCTTCAGTTTTCCGATGGAAGAAAAATTTGAGTGTTTGGCCACCGAAATCACCCGTACTCATCCTATTTGATTTGCAGTGAAACTGTGCAGTACATGAGGGCAATTAGGACATCTTACCCTTGTTAAAATTTGGCTTCACCCTTGTTCATGCACAGAAAAATGACGCATGTCTACAACCACATGGATATGAACTTCTAAATTTTTTGTAACACACACACAAGTAAAGTGTGTTACTTTAAAAGTACCTTCTGCAACAGCACAGAGAATTTGTGATCAGGGTGTTGGTAATTGCTTTTCTTAATTAGAGAACGAACACATGAAAAAAATTCAAAGTACACAGAAATGGCTCCCTGAATAAACACAAATACTGCAGTACTAATTATACCGGTAAAGTGTCTTTTGATCCATAATTATACAAATGACAAGAAGTGAATCTGTTCTAGAGACTGAGACATGCCTTTCCCACTGCCTTGATAGAATAGTGACATCAGAATTACGTCAAGCCTCGTCTACAAACGCCATCTATCGGTCCTCTGAGACAGGTTGTAGGGAACACAGCATGGTTAATCCATCACCAAGATGAAGTCAGAGCGGGTTATTGCACAGTGATGGATTACTCACGCCTGGGTCGAGTTGAGAGCGCTTGGAGGCATATTCCTTCACCTCGGCTATTGTAGGCCTCCAGAGAATCTCACTGTTACCATGGTAACTGCATCATCCCCCCAGCACAAAACATACATCAATCATGTGGCCTATACACTCTCTAACGCACCAAATGTTACAGTGGTTTCAATGAAGACCCATCATATTGAAGGAAATAGGTCTCCCTCATTTCTTCTCCGAGATTTAGAATCCGAATAAGAAGAAGGAAAAAAAAGTAGGTGAAGAGTACAACAACGCGGGAGAGTCAGAGGTGTACACTTAAGTAATTAAAATGGATCTTAAGAAAACACGGCACGAGTGTGCTGCATGGATTTATCCGGCTTAGGGTAAGAAGCAGTGGCAGGCTATTGCAAACATGATGAGCTAATCAGACTTTGAGTCTCCTAAGAGACGTGAAATTTAGTGTGAATATAATAAATGGAGATGCAGTTTTGATTGACTTTGCGGTGCACGCCCCATGTGCAGAGTCCATTGCTTATCCGGACAAAAAAAAATATTCCCGTGCGAGATATCAGGTTTACGCCGCAATGACGTTGTGGTCTGCGCCTTCGGAGTTGTTGCGTGGCTTAGGTTGATATGTTATTCGTGATGGGACCAACATATTTTCCCGAAACGTCAGTAAACAAATACCAAATTACGCCGCGCAACATCCCAGAAGAGCGAAGACCTCCAGAAATTTCCTGCTAGATTCCTACGGGAGTCATTAATGTTTTAACACATCCAAGATTATCCAGTTCCACCTTCACAGGGTTCCAGACTAATTTCCAACGTTCTCTTCCTTTCAGGCTTCCCGCAACTTATTTTGTGTGAATTTTTCATTTCCCGTGTGCGTGTTCCACGCTCTCTCATCTAATCTCATAATCTGTTCATAATGTTATTATGTGTAGTTTATTTCAGGGCTGATATATATTTTAAACCAAATTCATGCTTGTTTTCCAACTGCACCAACTAAATTTGGAGCACTCTAAGAAATATTAAACCTAAACTAGTCCTTTGCCATTGAAACCATCTGAATTTGGACAGTCAAACAAAAACTGAATTAACTTCTAAAGTTTAATATGAATTAAAATCGTCTGTTGCACTATCATCTGTATAACCTTACAAAGGACCAGCCATAACCTAAGCAGTCAACTGAGTAAAACGTCTCTGTTACAAATAGGCTTTTTTTAAGGGGTCAGAATATAAGAAATCTGCGTTAAGTAATGTTCTCCAACCTCCTGAAAGAGGTACAAGCTACTTCAGTGTCGTTCCGACAATGTGATGTTGGAAACCAAAATATTCGTCACGCTGTCTCCTGCATCAATCGACGTTTATCTTTATAATTCTTCGGTTTGATTAACATACAATTCAATATTCATTATGTTGGGGCTGACTGGAGACACTTTATAATAATTCAGGCTAATCAAGAGTATCTCGTGAGTGGATGTCGGAAGAGAAACGTAGTTCTGCAGATGATTAGATGTATCTTGCCTTCCCTCCCCCCCCCCCTCTCCACCCCCAAATTCCAATTCCTTATAGAGTACAATGTTCCTAAAAAATCTTCAGACGTACACCCACGGATGCAAAAGAGATGGCGGTTTACATTCAGCATTACAAACCCAATAACATTCAGAGATTAAAATATGTAGGGAGTTAACGAAATAAATGTTGTTCAATTATAGCTTCCATGAATTTTTCATGTTGCTTTAGGCCTATGTAGAGTATTTAAGCACTGCTTTGCCGCTTTTTCAGGTATGTGATTTTTAATTTTATAGTATTTGTATGTCACTTTTCCATTTATTACTTACAATTTTCTTCTTCAAATACTGTTAATAATTTCATTTTTCTATTACTCAAAATATATTACGTAAAAAATACGAAGGAAAAAACAACATCTTTCTCACACACACACACACACACACACGCACATACATTAACACATATACGCACACATACACAACTTTACATATGCCCTGAAATGATAAATATTATTAAACTCCGCAAGCCGGTCCCAGTAGCCGCGCGGTCTAAGGCGTAGGTCTGCGGCTGCTCGCCTACTGAGATCGTGGATTCGAATCCCACCGGGGGCATGGATATGTTTGTTGTGAGTGTTGTGTGTTGTCAGGTAGAGGTCTCTGCGACGAGCTGATCACTCGTCCAGAGGAGTCCTACCGACTGTGATGCGTCGTTGTGTGTGATCTATAAACCTCAAGAATGAGGAGGCCATGGCCCGCGTTGGGCCGCAGCGCCACAAGAAAAAAATGAAAATCTGCAAAGGGTTAAATTGTTCACACGTTCGAGCACTATACATGATGTTATGTAGGGTGCACGTGCAGGTAAATTTCCACGCATTGTTAGTCTCAGTACCACGGGGGGAGGGGGGCAATGGTCATCTTTATGTTATAGTCTTTTAAAACCAACGAAAACGCCACAGGGTTATTATAAGCTCTAATATCGGTCTAAATATTGTTTACTGTGCACATGCAGAATGCATCCTTGAGCACATCGGTACTCTCTCAGCTCTCCCGGCTCGACTGAGGAGCGCGAAACACATCCCTCTCAACTAGCCAGTAACAGACATTTGACAACTTTGCTGGATGACACATTCCAGACAAAACAATAACCTAACACTTCCGTGCAGTATTTATAAAGCTTTGTATCAAACAACACAAACAGGACCGCACCGCATGCGTATGGAGTCAGAGAAACTGCATTCTAATTTGGGACGAAAGAATGTTAAAAGACTTATAACTGTATAACGTAACTTTTCAAACTATTCACTAATGGACTTCGTTGACATACACAAATATTTATGCAATGATCAGCATCCTGTTTCATACTCAGAAGATACACGCTCACAATTCGGATAGAAGACCGACAACTCTAACTGAATGTAGTTCCCTTAATTTCACCGGACACTTTACACAAGATTTTTTTTTTCATGGCGCAACAACCCCTACTGGGCCAGGGCCTTCTCATTGTTCGGGCTTCAAGAACACACATGGACACACCATACTTGTCAACACTCCTCTGGAAAAGTGATCAGCCCGTCGCAGGGACCTCTATCTGACAACACACAACACTCCCAAAAAAAAAGACATCCGTGACTCGGGCGGAATTCGAACCCGCAATCCTAGAAAGCGAGAGGCCGCAGACCCACAACTTAGACCGCGCGGCCACCGGGGTAACTATAAGAGACAAGTAAAGCAAACCTTGTACAGGCCTGTTACAGACGCAGAGGGTTCCAAGAGGTTGAGGTTTCCAGACTTCGAGCAAATCGGCACGTGAAGGTGGAAAGGTTGTCAGCCCTAAGCTCCGTCTGCCTTTAACACCCAAGGAAATATTCCTATTATTCATTTCTGTTAAGAGGCTGGAAGAACTAAGCCAATACAAAATTCCAGTGGTACCATCGAACCTGCGACATTCCGGCTAGTAGCGCAGTGCCTCAACTAACTGCGCCACGCGAATTGTAGGAGACAGTGAAATTAAATACGCCACAACGATCATTTCTTTCTCCGACCTCTCCAGCTCATCATACACAGTAATACCATCGCGAAGCAGCAACCTATGCAGTAAAAGAAGCTTCATCAAACCGCGCATCAATCAATCGAACCCACACAAACAGTGGCAATAACATACTATCATTTCGACATTTATGTAAGTTGTAATGGAATGCAGATTTTAGGCGCGTTCGCAGGATTGCGAAGAGCGACTATTAGCGTCGTCACGTCTGTCCGTCCATCCGCATGAAACAATTTCGTTCCCACTAGACGGGTTTTCATGATATTTGATATTTGAGGGTTTTTTCTAAAGTCTGTCGAGATAATACAAGTTTTATTATAATCTTCCAAGAATATCTGGTACTATACATGAAGACCTATACACAGTTATGACAATATCTCGTTAATTTCTTCTCAGAATGAGAAATGTTCCAGACAAAAGTTGTACAGAAAATCAAAACACACATTTTATGTTCAATAACTTTTTCCCTCGAAAATCGTGCCGTTTATTAGATACTGTGGACAAATCCGGTAGTGCCAGAAAACCCGCATATGATAATATAATAAAGCGCATGCGCTTTGCATGCTGAATAACTAAGTCTATAGACCCACGCTCAGAATACGTAATACTTTTTATGTCCACACGGCAACAATGGCTAAATAAACGCGTCTCCGTGCATTGCCTGTCTTGTGAAGCCTATCATTATCCACTCTGTTGGTACGGGTTACATTTATTTCTGTGTAATTATCCATTATTCAATCTCGTGTTTATAGACCTAGGACGTATCGCTGAAGGCGGAATCCGCTCATAGAATCAACGTCAAAAATCGGTACTGAGTGATGTTATTCATCACGTTTTACAGCATGTGCCGGCAATGTCCTTCAGATTTCAAATATTCTTGACACCCGGTGAACCAGGTATACTGAACAGTGTCTGAAGCTCTTGTCTACAGCCCGCCGATGCTGCGCACTTGATTTCTTCATGTTTGTACTCGGTGTGCACATTGTTCTTAAATGCGCAGTCTTTTAAATTCCCCGCCGATACGAGCAATAGTCACGTGGCGTCAGATCGGGCGAAAAAAGCCGGACACTTCGGTCCTCCGAAGCAATGAGTAGGCGGCCAATGAATTACTGCCTTGTATGGGCAGTTGCACCGTCTTGCTGGAAGAACCCGTATTCCTTGTCCGCATCATGCAGATTCTCAAGAAATTGTGTCAGAATTAGTCCAATGTGTCCTTCTGAATTTATTACAGCCCAAAAGGCATGGGTCTAAATAATCTTGTCGCAAAGATGGGGCTCCAGACCGTAACTTAACGTCATGTAACTGCACCTGCATTATCAGGGCGGGACTCTGTACCAACCAGTAATTTTTGTGTAAATTATAGTGGTTTGTTTTAATTGCGTAAAGGCACGCGATGGCGCAATTGTTCGAGGCTCTGTGCTACAAGTCAGAAGGTCTCGGGTTCGATTCCCGACAGGGAAGTTGGGATTTTTCCATTCCTTCCGGCCGAACTATTACCCTGGGGTCGACACAGCCCTAACAGAAATGAATAACAAGGATATCTCCTGGTGGGCAAAGGCGGCCGGTACGTACGGCTGACAAACTTGCCACCTTCATGTGCTGATTGTCTAGAAATTCTGAGAGCCTCAACCTCCTGGATCCCTAAATGCCTCACAAGGCCCCTAATGAAAGCTTTTTAATTTTTTAATTACGTGGGCATTTAAGAAAGCCATCTATAATGGTTTGGTCACCACCTCACACTGCTCTAGACTTATATCATTCCAAACGAAGTAGTTTTGTGTTTCCAGGTACAAATCAGTTTGAAACAGCGGTTTCCTGTAATAATAGTTTTAAGTATTTCGTGGAGGTACTTCTAATCGCGCTCCAGTATCAACTAACATTTTTTCTGAAAGAACATATTGCGTTCACTGTGCTTCTTATTTTAAAAGGGCCCTTTTTTCGACATCTGTCCAACAGTTGCTGATAAAGAAGAACTGAGGCACCAGGAAACCGTCGTACCAATTTGCTACGAAATTGAAATGGGCTGTCTTCCTTATATAGGTTTCTACAATAAAAATTCTTTTTATTACACTGTAGTGCATATTCACAAAATAATTTATCATAATAAAAACTCTCTGTGTCGCGTAGCACTGTACATTCACACACCGCCACAGAAAATTCACGTCTGTAAGACACAGCACACGAAGCTGGAATGTGTGCATAAGACGTCAGATGAAGGAATGTACCGTACACGCTGCAACATAATAATCATGCTGTGCCCAGTCAGGTTGCTTGGTGTGTAGGTTGGGCGATCAAAGTGATGAATTATCTCTACATGAGGGAAGACGGACATACGTATTTAGCATCTGGAAGACTTCCTTGCACAGAATTATGTTTAATTCACTGCAAGAAAATGGACAATAATTGTGGTCAAACATTAGATTATAAAAAAGTTTAAATTTTACAGGAATATATATATATATATAAATTTATTTTGATTTTTTCTGAGCCTGTAAATATTTACACTTCTTCGTTATATAATTTCCAGTGATACAGATTTAATAACACTTCTATTCTTTTAACCAAAGTGTAATAATAAATAAATTGCGAGAATGCCATAAATTCATAAAATTGAATTTTTTTTCTTATCTTTCCTGTCGCTGTAACGTTCTGTTTATCAGCCTACGTATTTGATGCAGATGCACTTTTATTACTTACATCACAGCAAGCTTCATAAGGCATATAACTTCCCATACAGTCATACAGTGGAATTTATACTTGTTAGAAATTAAATCATTTTATAAGAAGATACATACTTTTCTCTAAAACCCAGTCCTTCTGTTTATGTTAATCAAACACACGTAACAAACGGTTCATTCGTGCTATAAATATTGTCAGTCTCTACCATTTGTAACATGACTATGATTTAGGAACAAATTTTAGACAAAAGCATGGAAGGCTGGAGCTGAAGAAGAAAGCTTATCATTCACATTTATGGGTTACATTTAAGACAAAATCTGTCGCTGAACGTGGCTGCAAAATATACTGATTTTTGTGCATCGTGGTACACTAAGTTCTGAAATGTAAACGAGAAGTGAAATTTCACGGAAACGTGGAGGAGCTGTGGGGTGTAAACCACAGCCGGTGAGCGCCATCGTGCGACCCATAACCAGCAACACTGCAATCCTTATGCCATGTCATGTTCAGCGACCTTTACTGACGATCTGTCACGAAGCACCCAATGAAACCGTAAGGCTGTACGGTCAATGTGCGGTCCAGATTCCTCTCCCAGGGGCTCAACCTTGCATATTCGTATTAGTAACGATGTTATGGTATCCACGGTTTAGAAGATAAGCAGTTGGCCAGGGTAATTCCCCTGGAAGCGAGATAAAAGTTTTGATAGATACGACGGAGTAGAAGGGTCAGCATCACAAACGCGACTGCTCATGACTGGGCACAGATGAGAAGCAGACTAGTGAGCTAAAATCCTACACACAAAACCTCAGCCATCTAGCGCTGAAAGGCAAGATATATGTTAGTAACGAAAGATGTCGAAAAAAGGGGTCTTGTATTGACTCGATGTATTGTATAGGAATTTTTCTGGAGGGACTGAGGAGGAATAACGGAAAAGACCTCATCCAGATAGCAGGTTTCTGGGCAGAATTTGAAGACAGGATTGCTCGACTACAGAAAGAAGTGCTACCAACTCTACCGCCAAGTTCTGTTTGTACAAACAGTTGTGTAAGGCTGCACGCATATATGCAAATTTCACTTAAAATATTCTTCGATATGGTGAATGTTAAACGAGACACTAAAAATGATTTGTGTTTTGTGCAGTCCGATACACATCACGACAAAAACAGTTAACTTTCCCTCAACAAACAAACGTGATGCAAAGTAGTAACGAAAGTAAATAACTCATGCACCACCAACAAATACACTCTTCTATAATTCATTCTTACAATCTTCTACATAGCTCTCTTATCTCGCCATTTTCAGGCAGCTGACACCAAAACATAACAGCCGGAACATGTTGCAGCTGTGTAAAAGACTGCGCACAAATTAAAGAATAGTGCATTTGTTGGTGTTACATGCGTTATTTACTTCAGCATAATGCACGGAAGAAAGAAAGTAAAAGTAGTAACTAACGTACATGTGGAATACACATATTCCGCTTGAATGCACCTTGCGTTCATTCCTCTGTTTAATTATCCGTATAAAAAGCACCCGTGAGACTAAAATTTGAGAACTATACGTAACATAGGAATAAAATGAGGTCGATCCAGCTGGCCGCGCTGTCTAAGAAGCTGGCTTGCAGCCCCTTGAATGCTGGGATAGCGAGTTCGAATCCCGCCCGGGGCATGGATGCTCGTCCCCCGCCTTTGTTGTGTGTTGTGTAGGTAGCGGCCTCTGCTACTCGCTGATTATTCGTTCAGAGAGAGAGAGAGAGAGAGAGTGTGTGCGTGCGTG
>Ga0123354_10020005_pt1 | contig 10520 bp, 7 predicted proteins | sample TergutLab28metaG_2_FD_97872 | JGI IMG/M metagenome (GOLD analysis project Ga0123354, IMG submission 97872) | Labiotermes labralis P4 segment gut microbial communities from Petit-Saut dam, French Guiana - Lab288 P4 | ecosystem: Host-associated > Arthropoda: Insects > Digestive system > Gut ...
CCCCCCCCCCCCCCAGAAAAAATCGACATTTCCTGACAATATGCATTCTATGCCTAGATGTTTCTTAATACAGAAGAACCTCCTGTACAATGCTTCGAAACGCATGTCGAAATGTGCTGACTGTACTCTGCGTACAGTTATGCTAAGTTATTTAAAACAACGGCGAATTACTCAGACAAGATTGGGTAAAACATGACATGGAGATAAAAAATTAGAAAACCTGACCATTTGACAGACTTAACCTTGGGTGATAGGATGATATTAAAATGTGGTTTGAAGCAATAGCAATTAAAAATGTAGTCTAGATGTACCTACCTGTGGATAGGGTTCATTTGAGGGACGTTGTGAACACAATAATGAACTGCTGCAATTCCATGAAATTTGGGCTATTTTGTGGTTAGCTGAACCGTAATTATTTCTGCTAGTTCCCTGAAAATCGTTAAATCCAAAATTATATTTAATGTCACGCCTACAACTTTTGGTGTCTGCCACAGCATGCCATAGAATTTTACACAAAACGCATTGCCAAACGCGGTACTCAAATCCAAAATATTCTTGTTCACATAAACACAAACACAAAACTATTATTGCATAGATATTCATTTTTTCGATAAAATCTTTATCTTCATGTCTATTGTAATAACGGTATCAATAACATAACGGAATGTCCCCTCTAAAATTACGAATATTAAAAAAATATTAAATAAATCTAATTATTACAAACTACTGTCACACAGGGGACCGCGGTAGCACAGTGGATAAGGTGCTGTGCTACAAATCGGAAGGTCGCTGGTTCGATCCCAGCTGGTGTCATTGGAATTTTTCATTGACATAAAATCCTCCCAATCACACTATGGACCTGGGGTCGACTCAGCCTCTAACAGAAATGAGAACCAGGAACACTTCGTTAGGGGTAAAGGCGGCCGGTGCGTAAGGCTGACAACCTTACCACCATCCTGTGCCGTTGTCACGAAATCTGGGAACATTAACTTCCTGGAACCCTCAGGGCCACTCCAGGCCTGTAACGGGAATGATTTACCTTTACCTTTTACTGTCAAGCTCCGTCAATTTTCTTTGCAAATATTATTTAAAGTATATATATATATATAACATTCACACCTATCAAGTGAGCAATACTTGTATTGCTTAGCAGCTTTCAGTGCTACGCCTTTCCATTTACAAAAGTAATTCTGTTGGAAACGTAATATCAAGTGACAGTACATTACACAAGGTTCCTGACCAAGTATAGTGCCTATGGTTTTGTCACGATATTATCAAATTCTTATTAGGTTAAGGCAAACTCACTTAGTTCGCCTTCATTTAATGCTCCTAAATAAAACGAGTAGATGCATTAGTGACAATTTTCAGTCACGTGACACTACGACGTACACGTCATTTCACAGGTCAAAAATAATGTGTCTCTGGTTTATGCACGACCCAACAGAAATATCTGTAAGTTAACATTTACACAATTTATTATTTTATTTGGTGTAAAATAGTAGAAAATAAAGCACATGTACAGCCACGTTAAAATTTGTGACATCTAATTTTTTTATGGTTATGAATCACAATGTGATATGAGTTATGGCGTCTAAATGTCTACCCTGAAAGTGGAGGCAGTATTCTCTTCCGAAACATTGGTGCCCAATTACCAGACGATGCAGCATAACTCGTAATCCACATTAAGAGCAACAGAATGTGTCTGTGAGTAATAGTTTGGCTGAAAACTATTAATTCCAAGAAAAAATAATAACTAATGAATTAGACAATTCTGCGTTGAGCTCGACCGAATTAAACACAAGGCACATACTGTTAATTAATTATAATTACTTGGATATGCTACTCAAATAACTCATAAGAATTTCTTCTTGAGAATTCAGTAATCGTTATGCTGGCCAAGAAATTCAACATTAATTTTTCAAACCAAAATCATCATTATCGTGTTCACAATACGCTAGATTGGTTCCTGTCTCGAGTCATACGAGTTTAATCCACACACTCATGAACTGTTTCTCTAAGATTCTGGGCAGAGTCACAAAGATAGGTGATTCACCTTAGACCAGATTGTCCCAAACTATGTGCTGCCGAGTTACTCGGAGTGGGTTTCCAAGCAACTTCATGAAACTACAGGTTACAGCCACTATCTTGACAAGCTGATCAGATTCAATGTTTTTTGGTAAACGTACTCACTCACAGTGCCACTGTAACAACGTCGGCTTACATTTATCATTATAAGAACAAATTTATAGATCATTTTGTATCAGGGTTACAAACTTTGCAACGAGAATCTGAAGTACCAGCGAAGCAAAATCACGTTTTTCACCTAAGTTATTTTAGGACTGGCAGAGGTTTCTCAATTTGAAGAATTTCTCGAAGAACATGGTGAAATTCAAATTTCCAAGGCAATGAAGACTGACTATATACAAAAAAGCCATAAGAGGAGTCACAGGATTAAACACAGGCTCATGCAGAAATACATAAATGCACATAAGTTCTGAAGAATAAGAACGAACTTGATGCCACTTATTATTGTACTTCTTATAGGCTCAACATGTTTCGGGCATTACTATGCCCATCGTAAGGAGCTCGCGACTATAATCTTGATTACCACATCGGTCGTTTCGTTCTTGGTTTGCTGTAGGTTGGAAGTTAGGTGAAGTTAGGTTGGAGTAGTGTCCGGTCTGCAGGCTAAAGCACGATTCAACCTACAACAAACAAAGAACGAAAAGACCAATGTGGTAATCAACATCATAGTCGCGAGCTCATGATGATTGGCACAGTAGTGCCCGAAACATGTTGAGCCTATAAGATGTACAATAAAATAATAAGTAGCATCTAGTTGGATTTTATTCTTCAGTTATCACAACGATGCACGGTCCGACACACATCAAATACGTTCATATTCCGTGCATCCATTTATAAAAATGTCACATTCTCCACACTGACACAGTTTTCTCTATCACAACTGTATTCAATTCTGACCTCTGAGGTCGTGAGACAGACAGTCATTGGCCTAATGTGGGTCGCGAATCAGGAAGGCAGAGGACGCTGTCTGAGACGAATGACGCGCAGGGCGGTGAAGAAATTTGTTTATCGTTCGACTCTGTGTAAACCAAATCATCTCGTAACTTGGTGTTCAAAACCCGTACAGCCCGCGTCTCGCACGTTATTCTGGCGTAAGAGCTACTTCCTGCTGCCACGTCGCATGGCAACAAGAAAAATACGAAATGTGACGTAAATTCAACGAACTTCCGAAACTCAACTGGTTAGATATTATCTCGTGCTTCCACAGAAATTTTCTTTTAGGTGTGGATCTTTTACATTTGGGGGAGGGGGGGGGGTGAAGACGCTAAAGAAAATTTTCTGGCGACGTTAAAAAAATGTATCAATTTCGATACCATTATAAATGTAACAGTCGCATGACATGCCTACGCATGCCCAGAAGGGAGGCGTGGAGTATAGCTCCTGCTATTCGTTGCCTGACAATAGAAGGAGGTGGGTATTCAACACCAGGCTCCGGCCCTTTTACTCATATGAATGGAGCGGTAAACACTGTAGAGTGAACTGGGTAGACGTCGGGTCGGTATGGACGGCATGGAAAATCTCGCTCCCACAGGGATTCGATCTACGGACCGTCCAGCTCGTAGCGGGTCTCTATAATGGAAACTGTATTAAAATTGTCAAAATTAATAAATAACACATACACTTCTTCTTCTTTCTCTTCTTCTTCTTCTCCTTACAAAGCGCTACAACCTATATAAGGTTCCGGCTTGCTCAACCACTTTCTTCCAACTTCTGTGCTACTTTCTTCTAATTGCTTATGTTTATACTCTTTATATCTTCCAAAACGTCATCTTCCCAACGTGTTTTAGGTCTTCCAATTGGTCTTTTACACACGGGTTTCCATCTCTTAATCTTCTGCACAATATTATCCCCAGCCATGCGTTCAGCATGGCCTAACCAGTTTAATCTTTGTTTTTTAATAAACCCAGTTACATTTTGTCCTTTTAATATATCATTTATTTCTAGATTAGTTTTAATTCTCCAGTAACCATCATCTGTTCTTGTAAGACCAAACATTTTCCTCATGATCTTTCTTTCAAAAATCATCAGTTTACTTTTCCATATTTTCCTCAAGCACTCACGTTTCGGAAGCGTAAATAAGACACACACCGGCACTGGAAAAGAAATTCATTCGCTGTTTTCGAGGCTGTTTGTAAAAGGGGGTGGGGGCAGAAGAAGGGTACACACTGCCCCCCCCCCTCGCGACCCCGCTCTATAACACTCAAGAGTATTTCTGTCTGCAGCTAGTAGTAATGGTTTGCATTTGAGGGGAGCCGACAGCAACTCTAAAACCAAACGCCTGTTGTGCCGTAATGGCGTGTAGTAATTCTGTTGATAGCTCTACTGGCAAGCTACAGGCTCCATGAACAATACTAAATTCCAGAAAAAGTCAGTAAGTTTGCTCTTCACTGTCATTTGTAGACCGGCTACGGGATCCACAGCTTTCCTGCCGGAAACAGTGCGAACGTTTCGTGGAACTGGACGCTCACTTCAGTCCATCATTAACCTTATCCTGCTAACGTGGAGAATATGGTGAGCTCCTAATAATGCCAGCAAATGGCAGGTGGAATTTAACTGGGCGTTTAAAGGGTTAAAGTCAAGAATGTATGGAGCTGTTAATCCACGCCACCCTACTTCCACAAAGAATGATGCTTTGATTGCAGGACAAATAAACTTTATTTGTTAATTAAATTCTGATATTTACTCTTGCGACTGCCACATGCTGATGTTTTCATGATACGTTTTTCTTAATGCTTGGGTTACGTGATAATCGTTTACAAAATTACGAGTGGGAGAATTGTAAATAAAATGACATCCATCTACATTCATGAAAATATTTCTAAAAAATATTTGTATAATAAATCCTATTGCGGCTTATAAGCAATATAATGCAGCGCCTGAACCAAAGTGTCTCCTTCTACGTCACACCCTTTAAGATGGAGTAGAACGCAATGTTCGTAATTTATTTATATGAAATAAAATGGCTTCTTCTTCTTTTCCCATTGGCACTACAGCCCACTATGTGCTTTGGCCTGTCGAAAAATGTCCTTCCCATTTTTTCCTATCTGCCTCCAACTCTCTCCATCTTCTCACTTCCAGCACTTGAAGATCTCTTTCTACTTCCTCTTTCCATCTTTTCCTGGGTCTTCCCCTTTTTCTCGTCCCTTCCAGTTCTTGAGTGAAGATCTTTTTGGGCACCCTATCCTCCTCCATTCTCTCCAGGTGACCTAACCAGCTTATACTTTGCCCTTTTACCCATTTTACTATATTTTCTCCTGAGCTCATCTGTTCTAGTTCTCGTTTCGTCCGACTTTTCCATTCCCCGTTTTTCATATTTAGAGCCATATATTCTTCTAAATATTTTCCTCTCAAGAAATTAGCAGAGCTTGTTCTTCTTTTTTCGTCAACGGAAATAAAATGACCCGTGCTAATAAACATTTTATTCGGAAGTAATCTGTATGTTAATAGCCCAGGTTCCTTAATACAAAACCAAATTAATGACAAGATTAGGGGCAGCTAACTGTACGGAGACAGACACGGAATGTCAAGGCATCTCTAACGCGAGACTGTCTGTGCACAGTACTTTTAGGTGGTTCTCATGACTTGTTACATCATTAAAACTGGCTGTGATATGCAGACATCTAGCATTGTATACAAAGGACGATTATGCACAGAATTATCACCACAAAAATTATCACAATATTATTCGTCCTGGGAAGCAGGCTTGAGAAGAATGCACCAAATGGCTATACAGTTTATGCATCCGCTATTAAATGTACGTTTTCAAAATTATGACCTAATTTTACATTCTATGCAAATTCCTTCCTGTCTAGCCTAAACACACATTCTGTACTGTTTTAAAAAAAATTCTATAGGGGAATTTGTTTGAAATTAATTGTCAAGAAAAGGCAACTTAATTTGTTTATTATATTCCTGTGCAATCTAGAAAGAAGTTAGTTTTTCAGTACAAGATCTGTAGAATCGAGAGCCCCTTACTTTAATCAAAACAATAAAGCGCTTAAGAACCGGTGTTTGATAACTTAAAATTAAAAAAAAAGAAGAAAATTCAATCAACAAGGTGCCCAATAAACAAATACCCACATTATTTATGTAATTACGCTAGACTGTTTAAACAATAATTTTGTTTACTCTAAGAGGCATAACTTGTTGGATTATTGTTTTATTCCTAAAATTTCGTAAGGCATTCTCGCGATATTCCACTCAATAATGTCTGCATACTACAACGTTACATTTCACTTGCTGTGTACATTAAAAGTCTGTTTGGCTTATGATTACATAAGGCTATATTGTGATTTCTTTCTGAGTAGACTGTACACTGTAACTTGTATTTGTGATGTAAGAAGTGGGAATAATTTTAAATTCGAAAATATGAAGTAAAGTTATTAAAAAACTGTAACACTTCACTTTAATGAAGACACCAGTTTCTTCTAGACGAAATAATTAAGTTTTTCGTACGTAATAATGAGGAAATTTAGTCATCCACATAACAGAATAACATTATTAAAGTAGGCCTATTCATTCCGAAATAAAAAAAAAGAAGAAAATAGTAAAATTAAATATATGAATTAAGTCTATCCTTATATCGCTGTTCATTATCGCTATATAATGTGATTAATAAATTAATACTGCGTAGCGTTGGCACATCTCTAAATTAATAAGTAATTCTTGGAATTGTGTAAACTTCTTTACATTCACTTAACTTAATAATTTTGTATCTATTTTCTAAAACTCTATTTCCGACGAATACTTTATTGGAGGAATTTAAAACGCAAAATATTCTACAATTAACACGAGCTGCCAAATTCCCAGCGTATTGGTGTTGTTTGGAAATGTATATATTTCTGTCGACCGCAGCAAGTTCAAGTATAAGCCGTACGTAAGCTATTTTTTGATTGGGCAAAACATTCCGCCTCAAAATCAAAGTGTTATAAATCGCTGTAACTGCCTCCCTATATGACTACCACTAAAATCTCCTAGGACACTAAATATTTAAATATGGGTCCGATATATTCCCCTCTTTTTCGCTTCTCCAATTTGCCCAGACCAATTCTAGGTTTTACCCAGTCTCCCATTCAGTGGTTATCAGGGCATGTGATGATGTTGATAGCTCACCTCCATCTAGGGTCAAGGTTAAGAATGGGTGGAATTATCCACCTGCTCCCCGCATGCACCTTCATTGTGTGGACTGGGAAAGCTTTACGTTTATTTTATTCACCTTAATTAAGCATAGTCTAAAATTAGATTTATTACCACTGATTCTTGGCTTCTATTTTGGATACGTCACCATACATTTCTAGGAATATCTGGAGAGATTTGAACTCAACAAATTCAGTGGGCTACTGCTTTGTAGTGACGTCAGCTTGACATGTCAAAATATGAAGACGCATAACATACAGGTCTTTAAAAATTTGCAAAATTTAAATACCGAATTGGTACAAGCAGGATGCATATAAACATTAAATAATCCTGTTTCTTCATGTACGGTGACATAACGTGTGACAAACAGGTTTTGCAAACTGTCGCACACAAAACTAATTACTGCCGGATATAATCACTAATACTCTGTAACGTCAATCAATTCTTAGGCGTTTGTAACTTATCAATGACATATATTGTGTCATGGGGGTTGATCTACAGACTAACCCCAGCGGGACCACAAACAACCCTCGGTAGGAGCAGTTAAACGCGTTTCCCCGAAAGGGGAGTGTCAAATCATACTATGAAATGCAAATTGGCTTGTTAAAATACAAATATTATATGTATAGAGAAACCCATTAATGTACGGCGAATTTCACACAATTAAAGCAACAAAAAGACACACTAATTGCAACTAACAGTTTTCTGACTGGCATATCGAAGAGCAGAACACCTGGAGACAGACAGGCCACGAACAAATACATTTAAAGTTGTATCAACCAAGCAGACGTTACTCACACAACCCGTTGACTATGAAGCAAGATGGCGTCACGGAGATGGTGTCCATTTGCATGGAATTCACTAGCAGCAACTCCTTCCACATAAATCACACACACACACACACACGATATTGTGTATTGCAGCTCAGTCAAACTGATCGCTGTACCTATCACAGTACGGTACCACAAACAGACCCTTGAAGCTGACTTCCCCCTTGTCAAACGACGGTACGTTTCCGTTAACATTCCAACCTGAACTGAATGTTCTCCTTTCGTGTCATATCTGCAATCAGACAAGTTTCCTTACTTGGTCACCAGCGGTCGGCCGGTGCTTATCGACAGCAAGGAACAGCAGCAGCCAGCTGTGTGCAGAATGAGTTCTGAAAATAACCGTGGCCAATTTTGACTACTATGTTTCACCAACAAATGTAATAATTCCAAATTCTAAATTTTATTGACAGTGCATCTCGATATAATTGTGTAAAGGAAAACCAACTTGATGCACAACTTCTTCCTAGTAAATTTCGTCAGCCTGTACATGTTACAATCCAACCAGCACAACAGACAGTCGTCTAATAAGAATAATAAATACCAACTGCTGTATACATACGGTTGTACCTCCTGATGATTGGCCTAGATAAGACCGAAACATGTAGAGGTTGACGAAATATGTTGAGAATAATTTGTGACAATTAAGTTAATTTTTTTTACTTGCATTAATTCCAATTTGAAATTTGACAGTCTTGTGTACAGTCTGCATTATTTTAAATTCGAACTGAAGCTAACTGACTGTCCACAATGGACACGCGGTCCTCACAATGGAGTTGCCTCAGCGGGTCACACAGCTGCAGGGTACAATAACAATGCTCGAATATGAATTTGTTACATTTGTCACGTCACATGTGAATTTGCACAGATGAAAGCTACAGTACTTTGTTTAATGTTTAACGTTTTCCATCCCGAAGTGTCATAACAAATAATTACAACGTGTCAGTCAATAACACATTTTGTTTCATATACAATAAAAGTAGTATATTGTCAGGGCGACATGTTTCGACCTTTGGTAGGTCATCTTCTGGCCCTCTAAGCTCTTGGATCTGTTTTCTTAGAGGGCCTGAAGATGACCTAATAAAGGTCGAAACATGTCGCCCTGACAATACACTATTTTATTGTACATGAAACAAATTGTTGTGTTATTGACTGACACGTTGTATTTACTGCAGTTTAACAATTATTAAAACTGAACATCAGTAATTATGTACTGGTGAGGGGGACTTTTCCCTCGGTAAAGAGGTTGGGGCGCTAATTTGACCACACACTTCCTACTAGTGCAGATTTGAAGAATGTAAGGATGTGTATCTCCACTCCCCCTATACAGTACACTATAATGGCGTGGACAAGGACAACTTCAGGTTTTTGCCATTACTAATCAGGTAAAAACTTCTTAATTTTACAACAGGCTGTAAACAGTGAACATATGATACAATTTTCAGCTCAAAGATTAACGGTTCATAGTTTGGTGTGTCTGCTAATTACGTAACGGTAAAGGTAAAGGTCGCCGCACAACATGTGAGATGAGGCACAAAGGGGAAGTAGAAGCATGGCTCCATTCATTTTACGCTCGGTGCCGGAACGGAGTGGGTGATCAAAGCCACTCTGCAGCCGCTTTAGCCGTGGGGAAAGGAGCATTGCAGAGGATGCTGGGTGAACCACATGGCTTCTTTGAACGGGTATGGGGAACAGAATTATCTCCTGACCCCAGCAAGGTTCGATCCCGGACCCTCCAGCCCATAGCTTCCGCTACTAAGTGTACGAAATCTGCTTTCTTCTGGGATGTTATGTAGAGTAGATCGGTAGTGTTTCTACCGACGTTGCGAGACAAACTTCCGGTTCCATATTCAAGGGTCAAGGGATCCACTCTTTGGGTTTCTTGACCCTTAAAAATGGGACCAATATGTCGTCTCGAAATGTCTGTCAAAAACTACCAGTCTACGCCGCGTAATATCTCAGAAGACAGCAGATCTTATCCCGGACCTGTCAATTATATTAATTTTCCTAACCATTGATTTTATCTTGTTACGTTAATAATTTAAATTTTGTTAGTTTGTGTAGTAGACCGTCATATTATTATTATTATTATTATTATTATTATTATTATTATTATTACGTTGGTATACGCTGCTTCATAACATGCTTCTTCCACAGTTTCATTGTCTCTTGTAATTTTCTTATTCCAATGACGCTCACAATTTCCAACATGGCTGCCAAGTGCTTCACCCTGCAGGCGGTACCAGGCTGCACGAAGTAATACGTACTGAGCCCTGTACTGGAGCAGTCTTTATGTGCGACCAGAACGTAGCGCTTCGAAGAAAACGCAAGAAGAAGAAAGACGTTGTTAAATAGTAAAAAATTAGAGGAGGTTTTTAAGGCGTGGTCCGTGGAACCCCCCCCCCCCCGGGGGCCCACGGGGAATAGCCCCTTTTCTACTAGCTTATTGGTTTTTATATTATAAGTTAAAAG
>Ga0123354_10020007_pt1 | contig 10520 bp, 2 predicted proteins | sample TergutLab28metaG_2_FD_97872 | JGI IMG/M metagenome (GOLD analysis project Ga0123354, IMG submission 97872) | Labiotermes labralis P4 segment gut microbial communities from Petit-Saut dam, French Guiana - Lab288 P4 | ecosystem: Host-associated > Arthropoda: Insects > Digestive system > Gut ...
GACGCTTGTGAGTGCGGTAATGAACCTTCGGGTTCCGTGAAATGCGGGGAATTTCTTGACTAGCTGCAAACCAGTTAGCTTCTCAAGAAGGACTCTGCACAATGGAGTAAGTAAGTAAGTAAACATAACTTTTTACATAACTTTTTATCTACCCCTGCAACTGAATAATATTTTGATGATATTCTTGTTTTAAAGTTTCCTATTATATTATTCATGCTTTTGTGCTTTAAATTTTAACGTCATATATAAGAATTTCACTATGTATGCAGCAACATTTTTTCTGGTGCGAAAAGATCTCTGGTGAATTGAAATTACTAAACAACATTCAAGTATTTTTTTCTGTGGCACACCAGAAATCCGCGAGCCTAGGCCGCCTCATTGTTCAGGTTTCTATATCAAACAAAATTACATACACACACACACACACACACCTCGTAGGATTCCTCTGGAAAAGAGATCAGCCCATCCCAAAGGCCGCTGCTCACACATAACACAACAAACTCGTTAGAAAACATCCTTGCCTTCAGCGAGATTAGAACCGGCGATTCCAGCAATTGAGCTGCCGCAGACCTAGGACTTAGACAGCACAGCCACCGCCATGTCTTTGGATTATATTAATAACATATATTTTTAAGGGGTAAACCGCGGGCTTCTTTTTCATCCTTACTAGATTTGCGTGCGAACTGTTAGAAGTTTCTCGTGTAGTCAGAAATGCCCCAATTTCATGGTGAGCGAATGTTGATCATCATCTTAGAAACCTTCTTATGACGCTATTCTCAAGGGTTTCAGTTTATTCCACATCGCCATCATATATATATATATATATATTATTCTCTCATTCTAAATGTAATCTTAATTTCTTTATAACTACCCCTCCGTCTCCTACGTTGTTTTCTCCGGCTGGTTTCCGAGTAAACTTTTAATATTTTGTATTTCACCCACACATTCTACAAATTCCCTCAATCTCATTATTAATTCTCATTTAGAATTTGTTTTAAGGATACAAACAGTATGGATCCAAGTCTTATTGAAGTGTGGCAGTGATAAATCATCATATGGACCTAGCTCCTTTATATATTGCCATGTGGATTGAAGATTTGACCTCGAAATTCCGAACTTGTAATTTATTATGCAAACTGACGCAATGCGGAAGGCAATAGAGTAAACTTGCGTCTCTAAATTACAATTTCCGTGTGACCTGCATGGTAACGACTCCAAAAGCTTTAGAATTGCCAACACGATATTCCAGGGCAGTTTTCAGCCACTTATCTTGCTAGTGTGGAACCTGCTATCGTACGGACTACAGAAACCTAGGCTGAGAAAAAATGTTGTGTGGAAAATGTTGAATCCTAAGAAACAGGCTACAGAGAGATTTAAAACTACGCAGTAAGTTTAATGACATTTACTCTTCACGAAATATTCTTCAGGTAGTTAAAGAAGATGAGATCCAGTATCAATAAAAATCCAACTAGATGCAACAGTACGCAGTCTGATTTATTTTACCGCAAAATCACTGTACATATTTCGGGTGTACACAGCACCCATCATCAGGGGTACTAAAAACTGTGGCCGCAGTCTCCGGTACAGCTACTTCCCTCCAACGTGGCCAAGTTGCAGGGAAGTAGCTGTACCGATATTATGACCTGTACCGGAGGCTGCGGTTACAGTTTTTAGTACTCCTGATGATAGGTGCGGTGGACACCCGAAACATGTACAGTGATTTTGCAGTAAAATATGTCAGACTGCGTACTGTTGCATCTAGTTGGATTTTTATTAATATTGAATTATGATGCACGGAAACATGAGCTTAAAAAATGAGATCCCTTGAGAACTGCACTCGCAATGCTAATTGGAAAATGTGAAGGGAGAGGACACTTTAAAGAACTAGGCAAAGTCAGGGAGAATAATATAAAAATTGGTTTTATATAACGAGTGTTTGCGGGATGTGGTGTGGATTTAATAACGCCGGGTAGGACACAGTTTCGGACAGTAATAGACCTTTAGATTATATGAAAATGAGGAATTTCTTATTTCTTAAGAGTGTCTTACAACAACCCCTTCAATTATTCGGATTATGTATCGTCGGAAATAGATGAACAGAAGGGTGTAGTACCTGGGTGCAATAACATTAACAATGAAAACCAAAATTCCCGTAGAAATCCCGTCTCATTGTCACATAGTTCACCCAAATTCCCACATGTCTCGGCCTGGGACGACACCCAAGCAACTAAGGAATTTCTTGATTAATTGTATGTCTAAGAACCCGCACCTTGGAACTGGTGACATGCTGTAACTGGTGACATGCTGTAACTGGTGACATGCTGTAACTGGTGACATGCTGTAACTGGTGACATGCTGTAACTGGTGACATGCTGTAACTCTCACTCGGTCGATGAAACGGCGAGTTTAAGTGCTTTGTTTTCGGGAGCCTCCGCTTTCTATTGTATGGTAGGGAGTGCCTGCATGTTTTTACTCACAAAGTTTGGTCAGATAATGCCGTTAGGATCACATGAAATGCACCACCATTTTCCGAACCTTATACAATAGACGCGTTTTTACATGAAGATATCTGATCGTTTCTTTCTTGCTGTTCTCCCGAGGATCCCACAAGGTGCTCCTGTCCCAGATGTTACGAACGTATCACCGTGGTGCTTGTGGTACTTATTAGATCTTCAGTTATGTAACAGCACTAATTCAACTTTACAGGCTGTGGAGAATATCCGACCAAACGACTGTTAATATTCAGGTGGATCATTTTAATTATCAACCAACAAATGCAGTTACATAAAATTTTACACTGAAACACTTAAAATCGCTCCGACATGTTTCGATCCTAAGATCATCCTTCAGGAAGCTACGTTGTTCCTTGCTGAAGTCATTTCAAAACATTCACAAAATAATTCCATTGCATTAACAGGATGTTCTGGCAGCATATCGTGTTGTGTAAGAGTACGTTGTTAGGAATGCGTCTGGCTGTAGTGTGTGTCGTGTGTTACTTACAGAAAAACGCATTCCTAACAACGTACTCTTACACAACACGATTTGCTGCCACAACACCCTGTTAATATAATGGAATTATTTTGTGAATGATTTTAAAATGACTTTAGCAAGGAACAACGTAGCTCCCTGAGGATGATCTTAGGATCGAAACATGTCGGAGCGATTTTAGTGTGTTAATGTAAAATATTATATAGTGCATTTGTTGGTTGATAATTAAAGTGATTCTACGAAATGCACGGTGCAACAACAGGGATAACAATAAGGATACTCAGGTTGATATTCGTTGACTTATTTGGAGTGAAAAATTCTATACTGCCATGGGTGGAAATTTCAGTCGTTAGGTAGTTACAGCTTTCCAGCAAAATGCCCCTTCACTGCCGAGACATTGGTTTCGCCCTGGCCATGTGCACGCACGCACACTCACACGCACGCACACACACGCCAGTGCATAAGCAGTGTATGTTTATTCGTGAAGAGGACAACTTTTACTCACTGTGCAGTTGTTCGCTTGTGAAGCTAGGTCCCTTATATTGAGAGAACATGATTGAGGGTGTTCGAGAATGGAGTGCTGAAGAACATGTTTGAACCTAAGACGGATGAGGTAAAAAGAGAGTGGAGAAGGCTCAATAACGAGAAGTTTCATGCTCTGTACACCTCACAAAATATTATTCGGTGACCAAATCAAGAAGAAAAAGATGGGCGAGGAATTTGGCATGTATGGGGACAGGAGAGGTGCATAGAGCGGAAATCTGCTGGAAAGAGACCACTTTGGAGACCTAGGCGTAGATGGGAGGAAAGAATTAGCAGTGGGTTGAGGTGGCTTGGACAAGATTGCTGTAGCTCAGGATAGGGACAGTTGCCGGGCGCTTGTGATTGCGGTAATGGAATTTTCGAACTCTGCAAAATTTGTGGAATTTCTTGACTAGCTGAGGAGCTGTTAGCTTCCCATGGAGTTAGTTAGTTGGTAAGTTATAGCTGTTCAAAAAGAGTGCCCATCTCATGACGGAAGATCAAAATATATTTTAAAAATTTGTGGAATTTCTTGACTAGCTGTGGAGCTGTTAGCTTCCCATGGAGTTAGTTAGTTGGTTAGTTATAGTTGTTCATAAAAAGTACCCATCTCATGAAGGAAGATGAATATATACTTCAAAAATTATGACTGCACTTTCTCCAATTTTGCGAATAAAATATGCAGGTGCGGCCGAAGAATACGGATTTCGGTTTATTACATTTCGTCACTGAATAATTTCGGCATTTAGCAGGATACACCAGCCGTTGCAAGAAACGTGATCAACCCTGCAAGTACTAGGCAGCTTGGCATAAGACAATGCGTTGATAACCAAGCTGAGACACAGTGCAAAGCCCAACGCAATACGAAATAAAGTGTCTTCAGATTCCCCTCAGTTGCACAATACTCGAGTGAATATATGTCGAAATATACATAAATGAGGTGTGTACTCATACCAGCACCAAAGGGTGCAAAACTCTTCAGCACGACGAATACGTTTCTCGGGAAATTTTCTGTCAAAATATTACAGAACATTGTGTAATCAAACATGTTTTATGTTTGCGATGCGACACGATTTATGCAAGGTTCCATATCAGACTCTTTGACCAGCCTCGTCGTCTAGTGGTAAGAGTCTCTGACTACTAATCATGAGGTCCCGGGTTCAATTCCCGGCTCCACCGTGGGAAATTTTCCTGAAAGGGAGGATTCCCACGGCGACCATGGTCTGGGTAGGTTAGTAGAATTTAAGTTTAAGGGCCCTCCTAGCACTACATCTTCCTCTATCACCACTCACATCATCGGGACAACGTAACTGCGTCTCATGGGCGTCCCATAATCAGAAGTCGGTTACACTCCTGCCATGCCCAGGAGGGAGGACCGCGAAGTCCACAAGGACATGTGGTGGCATTGGACAAAAAAAATATCAGACTCTTTAACATCCAGGCCTGTGGGATTTCCCCCAACAATCTTCAACATTCCATTGCACGGAATTTCGATCACTGATTTTCGGTGAAAATATGGTACCCTCTTATCGATGACAAATCAACTGGTCTGTTCGTTCCTAAGGGAGTTTTAACAGTATTCCTCCATTTTTCATAATATGGAATACCAGTCCTTTTAAAAGACATTCTTATCCGAGCGATATTATAAATATATGTTGCTGACACACGACAGCGATCCACCTTATTTATGCCAACAAGTCATGGAGTAATCCAGTACATGCTAATGGAAATCGATGGACTAGTCCTGAAGTATTCTAGGGCTGACCACTCTGTTCGCTAGACTTGACCCCCACTCATGTTTACGTGTCGGGGTACATGAAGCAGATTCTGTACCAAGAGAATCTGCAGGCATATAAACGAAATCTTTCGCAGTATTAGTGACGCTGCTGCTGTCACAAGGAATAACCACAAAGTATGTAAAAAGTAACGTGATATTTTATAAATTAACGCGATTTTGCGTGACCCACAAAGGCTGTAATTTGGAAGAGCAAGCTAATTAAATGCGTACGTGAATTATGACTACTTAACTACTTAAATTTTGATTGTAGGTCATAGTGGCCTTACTTTTTTCCCTCAGAGAAGATCTTGAATGAGCACATGACGATTGTCGGAAGTTTCTTCTATTTCCGTTGGTATTAATATCAGCGCCGGGAAGATTTACCTTAAATTGTAAGAAGGGAGGAATCTGGAAAGATATGTTTTGTGACTATCAGAAGATTCCGGTTTTAGTTGCAGTGGAAGATCATAAAATCCTGAGGCATTTCGTCGAGAGTTTCAACTAACGTAGAGAAGAAAACCAACTAGATGCTACTGAATGATTTATTGCAATTATAATCTCTTCAACTTGTTTCGGGCACTTATATGCCCATCATCAGGAGCTCGAGACTATACTTGTGTTGTTACCGCATATGGTTTATAATGCCTTGGTTGCTGGTGGTCGGCGGTCAGGTGCAGGACAGCAGGCTATACATCCGGGATGAGGGAAGATGCTAGAGCAGGATCAGGACGGAACTGCCGTTCCGTCCTGATCCTGCTAGCAAGTTGTCAGCAAACCTCAATGACATATACCATTGCTGTGTGTACAAGTGTACAGTGAAAAACTCCTGATGACGGACAGGGGAACTGTCCGATGTAGAGTTTTATTCCAAAAATAAATTTGAGGAATAAGTGCATCTAGGTGGTTTTATTATAAGAATCAGCTACGTAATTCTGTACAACACCATCGAACTGCTGGACTCACACTCGGAAGCCTAGGCCTTCGCCAAACATGAGCAGAATTTCAACGTCTGTTGTGCTAGGTTTCTCTTTTATATTTACGCCTCTTTGCCTGAAGTCTCATGTTTCTGGGTCGTTTTAGATCCACCCTAAGAAGTAAAAGTTTAATCTTAGGAAGGAAAGGAGACCTGTAGCTAACAGCACTGTATTTCATGATCCCAGACGTTTACGATAATGCTCTTTGATGGTTTAGAACGACAGACGAGATGATCAGAGTAACATAGGGCTGAGAGAAATAGGTCTTACCCTTGCACGTTTATACTTCATGCAACCGAAGGCCTGGTTAAACGCCATCTGTGACTTTTGAATTGGGCCTGAATATTCTCATTTTTAATTTTATCCTTTCCATAGCAGACTTTGTTAGCTAATCTTCCAGTTGGTGTGTTTGTATTGAAAAGTCCGCATATATTTGTCTTCTTCTCAGACACTAAGAGCCAGTGGTTAAGCGAGACACCTCGTGCATGACAAAGGAAAAGTCATTAATTGTTTTTTTTTTGTTTTGAAGTGCGATTCGACAACTGCTTATCGTTTATAGCGTCAAATTTTTTTAATTGTGTGATAGATCGGAAGGCAAGTGGACGAAATCCTGGCCAATTCTGACGTGTTCACTAGGCAACCTCTCAGTGGTTACAGCAGTTTCAATATAGAAGTTTTTCCTCCTAATTGGTCACCATTTTCTACTTTGCGCACCCAGCTGTAATCCTGCTTTGTGGCATCCCGTTGTGCTTCCTAAACTGAATAACAAATATTTTTGTCCCATCAACACAATTTTATTCCCAAACAATATATATATATATATATATATATCCCAATATACAGTCATACACAATACGATGTGTAAATCGATTAGGCAAATTTTTCGGCTTATTACAAGCCATAATTAGTCCTTCCCTTTTTTAAGAACCATTTAATAAAAACTTAAGTGTGCAGTTAAGAAAGAAATCTCTTCCTATACAAATGACGTCATAGGAGTATATTTAAAGATTATTAGTAAAAAGTACCAGAAAATTCTTAATTACTAAAATATATTGTTTGGGGCAATACTTAAAACTTGTATAAGAAAGTGTTTCTGCCTTCTAAATTGTTTCCTTTTGGCGTTGAAGTTAATGTTTCTGGCGTTTCGTTGGATCGTTGTGCCTCCTTCTTCAGGTCCAAACAGCCCATGAAAAGTGATACCGCTCCCGAGTAATATTGACAATTCAAATGGAGCCTCCAGATTGTTTACATCCGGTTTACATTAGCATATTAATAATATAGAATGTAATTGCTAAGGGATCTTAAGCTTTTTGACAAAATTTCTCTCTTTGAATCCGTACTGTGACTGTAGCTATTAATGAACAGCCGCTCTGTGGCGCCAGTGTACTATTCATAGGAGTCATTTTCTATTCATGCTCAGTGTTATGAAAAATTCGCATAACGACATCAACGGTCACTGTAATTATTTTCAAATTATCTTATATTCCAATAAACCTGCAACTATTTCTAGTTAAACTGTTCAGTTACTTTCCGTGCCTGTGTGTGGGATTTTTTAGAACAAATATTGCCGTCGTTAAAGTTTCTACTCTCTGAATCAAAAGGTGTAAGCTTTTTGAGAGCTGACTTTGCCTTCGTCAACAGGTAGCAGGACACTTTAGTCTCACTGTTAGATCACTCAGCGCTGATCACTTTGTTATCATCAGATCACTTGACGGATAAGTAACCGCACTCTAGTGGAAGTGATTTCCGCGTGAAGAAGAGTAAGGAACTAATACAGCACGCCGCTATTTCACTTGGTTAGTATTCCAGTTTCCTAATCTGAGGAAAAATGATAGTAAGTACATGGGGGACCATATAATTGCCCACATTTTCCTCGTAGATTCCTCTTCGTCGATTACTCTTAGTATTGGTGTAGTACGCTCTACTGAAGTCTACAGTGTACACGGCGTTGTGTCTCAGAAAACTTCTTCGACAAATCTAAGAAGCCTTCTTGCCATTAACGCATTATGTTCAAGGAGTTTAAGATAAAACGAAGCAGCAAAACATTAAGGTAGTATTAAAACACTGTTTGGGGGGGGGGTCAATTATTAGCGGATTTTCCTTATTCGTGGGAGGTCTTGGAATCAAATTCCAGCGAAAAGTGAGTGATGACTAAATTGTTAGCTACGGGCTTATGGAGCTATCAGACTACTGGATAATATCTCAAATTTTATTCGGAGATGGTCGTAGAATAAATGTCCCCTCCGAAAATAGCTTTAGAAAATCAATAATTTAATTGTATTCTTTTCAGCCTTTGTATATAATAATAATAATAATAATAATAATTGTCCTAATGGATCTTTGTGTGTCCTCTTGTGTCGTTTCTTGTGCTTTGTCTTTCAGTCGATGATAAACGGGATGATTATGAAAGATGATTGAAGAAGAGTAATTTCGTTGTTGTTATAACAATTCACACCGGGTATCGTTTGTCAGGACTTGTGAAAACCTTGGAATCAGCCTCTCTGACGTCTGTCAGTGAGTGCAATCCGTGTCTTTGTAGAAGCGAAGTAGTAAATCTTAATCAGAATTTGCAACTTCTTTATGACGAATCTTTAAATGGTTAGGTTTACAGCAAGTGACTGCTATACACAGACTTCTGTGACATTGATAATACCCAATTGTACTCTTTGTTCTTAACTTGTAATAAAGGACGAGGCCGGATTTCATTCCTGATTTATCCAACAGCTCACACCTTCCTCACGCAATAGGTCACGGAAGGTACCTAGATAATGGAAATGTACTGTGTATAGTTGACATCTCAGGCGCTATCGCTCGATAGGAACTCTTTAGTAGCATGTTCGATTAGGTTTTAATTCTATATTTATGTACATAGGCTTGTAAATTTAGGTACAAAAAGAGCATTTTGATTCTTGTAAAATACAGTGGACCAATTTGAGCTGGACTGCGCGCTAAATTTTAAAAACTTGGAAAGCGAATGAGTTTCAGTCAAAGTTCATCGAATGTTTTATTATTATGGCATCCTAGTGAATTATTCCAGTAAATATTTATTTCATTAAAACTCTCGTAACACCAACAAGTACACAGTTCTACAATCTATATATTTTATTACTTAGCTTCTACATGTTTCAACATTATCACCATCTTTGGGAGCTCACACCAAAAGTTCATTCAAATATACAACAATAAATACTTTACAATAAACGTAAAGTTGTTGTGATGTTAATAGTGAAGGATTTTGTTAAAATTATTATATATATGAAATACAAAATGTGTTTTTAATACTGTGATTTTATAATTTGTTAGTTGCTGCGGTTCACACATTTGTAAGTCTTCGTTTCAACCAGCCTTCTTTACAAACAGCTACACTATTGATATCACAACAAATGTATGTTTATTATGAAATATTTATTGTTTTATTTTTAATGTAACTTTAATGTGGGCTCCATGAAGATGGCGGTAATGCCGAAACATGTAGGAGCTAAATAATGGGAAGATTATATAGATTGTAGAATTGAGAATTGACTGATGTTACCAGAGTTTTAATATATCGCAATACACCGAATGAACAACGTAACAGAAAGGTTTGTTTTTATGTGTCCTCTGTTGTTCTCTGTTATGCGTGTATCTTGTGCAGTTTCCGTTCTGTTTTTGGCAAATTTGCTGTCGACTCAGCATATTAACCCTTTAAACGCCGAGTTAAATCCCACCGGCCATCTGCTGGCATTATTAGCTCACCACATTTTCCACGTTAGCGGGTTAAGGGTTAATATTCGGGAATTTAATTTAATTTAATTTAATTTTTACGTTTCTTTTTTATTCTTGTGGCTTTCAATTTACGGTTCACGGAAATGTTAACCGATTAAAGCAGGTGTGGCCCAGGATGTTAGACGTTTCCTTTAATTATCACAAAATATGTCGTGCACACAACTACATATTTATTATGTATTATACAGCTACATCTTTGAATCTCAAAACACCATCATTCGGTCAGGCATGAAGAATTATAAAGCAGTATGTGTTTAACGTGAGATCTCACATCTGCGTTTTCCTTGTTCCAATTTGCAGTTGTATAAATTATGTCTTTATTATTAGCTTCATTATTTTTCGAGTTGTGTTCTTTATAATTACTTACTTATTCCATGGTGCAGAGTCCTTCTTGAGAAGCTAACTGGTTTGCAGCTAGTCAAAAAATTCCCCGCATTTCACGGAACCCGAAGGTTCATTACCGCACTCACAAGCGTCCGCCACCTGTCCCTATC
>Ga0123354_10020008_pt1 | contig 10519 bp, 4 predicted proteins | sample TergutLab28metaG_2_FD_97872 | JGI IMG/M metagenome (GOLD analysis project Ga0123354, IMG submission 97872) | Labiotermes labralis P4 segment gut microbial communities from Petit-Saut dam, French Guiana - Lab288 P4 | ecosystem: Host-associated > Arthropoda: Insects > Digestive system > Gut ...
CCAGCACGCCTCAAGTCAGCCTACACAACGCAACAAGTAGTCGCAAGCTCCTGAAGATGGACGTATTAACATCTGAAACATGTTGAGCAGTAGATAATAAAGCAAGTGTCATCTAGTTGGTCAGCCTTTATTCAAATATCAAGATGATACGCATAAGTATTTTTACTTGTTATTATTTTATTTTACAATATAATTTCTACGTTATTGTTTTTGTGAGTCTGAGAGACTGAAGGTTGTACCTGTTTCAAGTAAAACAGAGGAAAACTAATAACAGAAGAGTAATAATAAAAAAAAGACTCTACAGTAACTTTCAGTATGACAAGACAAACGGAGGGTTTCACAAAAAAAGATGCTTACTGTAAAACCAGACAGCAGTCATCGTTATCGTGAGAGATAAATCTTGGCAAAAATTTACTAATTACGTTGTTGGTACTTTAATGTAAGTGACATTAGAAGCCAAATATTATATATGTCTAAAATTCAGATTAGCTACATGGAGAAAAGTTGATGGAAATTGGTCTAGATCATTTACCTAAAATACATTAATAATAATAACAATAATAGTAAAGAATGTAAAGCAACCTCTGTACAGGTTTGGATAGGCCCTGAGGTTTCCAGGAAGTTGAAATTCCCAGATTTAAGGACATTCGGCACATAAGGGTGGTAAAGTTGTCAGCCCTACCCACCGGCCGCATTTACCCCCCAGGAAATATTCCTGTTAGAGGATGAGTCGAGCTGAGGGCCATGGTGCGTCCGGAAGGATGAGGTCAATGAAAAATTCCAATGACACCATCTGGAATCGAACCAGCGACCTTCCGGCTTGTAGCGCAGTGCTCAACCAACTGCGCCACCGCGTTCCCCCAATAATAATAATAATAATAATAATAATAATAATAATAAGTTTTACACAGAAAAGGTAACGGAGCAAATAGATCTTGGTCCACTTACACAATTAAAGACAAAATTTCAGTACCCTTTGTACATTAAATCAATGAACAAAATTACATTGGCAACAAGATTACTGGACCTAATGGAGAAACTGGGTATAATCTTGTTTGGTTAGGTGCAGGCATAAATCTCGCAGTCTGAAAGTATCGAACCGTTTAAAGATAAATTCTTGCAGATATGCTTTTATTTTTGTGCTAATGCTTCATAAAGCCCACATACAATGGACATAAAATTCTTTCTAATCCTGACAGACAGGTTTACACAATTCTTGTCAAAAGAAAGCAATGAAGTACCTTTTATTTTCAAAGTTCTTGACAAACTTTATCTCAATTAGTCAATATTTACAGTTACGAAAGTCAAGATTTCCTCTTTCTAAAGTTGCAATTCCATTGGAATAATTAAAGGTATACCTGCTCACACTCTACCGCAAAACCATATTTAGTACGCTACGCTTGTGAATATAAAACAGACAAAAAAAGTCGAATGGATTACACAAGTGACAAAGCCGCTTCGTTGTTTCTGTGGATTGAATGTATTTATTTATGTTACTTGCTTTATTATTTTGTGTTCAGTTAACGACTCCTTGCATTTGTAAGATTTTTTATTGTACATTATGTTTGCAGTCAAGAACATAAATAATTTGACGTTCAGGTGACCGTGCACCGTGATAAATTCTAATAATAAAACCAACAATATGCACTAAATTCTCAAGTTTAGTTTTGGAATAAAACTCTACATGTTTCGGACAGTTCTTCTATTCCATCATCAAGAGTTTTTCACTGTACACACAGCAATAGGTATATGTTATACAGGTTTGCTGACAGCTTGCGAGCAGAATCCTGCTGACTGCATGCCAGAAAGCAGTCAGCAAAATCTGTATGACATATACCTATTGCTATGTGTACAGTGCTAGACTTCTGATGATGGACAGAGTAACTGTCCGAAACACGTAGAGTACTAATCCAAAAATAAATTTGAAATATTGTTGCATATCGTTGGTTTTATTATAAGAACCTTGGATACACATAAATAAGCTTAGTGGGAAAAAACTGTAAGATTATGAATATTAAAGCAAGTTACACAGATGTACGTAGCGTAATTACTGTGCGTTGGAAGGTTACATTACTATTTCACACTTTCGAAAATATATGTGCAGATGTTGTCTTGTTGTTTAAAGTAATTCTGCTCTGACTTCAGCAACTTGCGTCTCGTCCTGTTCACTCAGTGAAGCAGGGTCACTTGTTTCCTCTTCCCAAGTGTTCAATTACGTCAATGACGTGCGCTTTTAATTCACCTCCCAGTGCAAACCAAACGGTCTAAGCGCGGCTTTCAACAGAATTGGAGAATCTGATCCTTCGGGATTTTGTGAGGTTAAGACTGTGCATCGGGACGGCAGTGTGTTCTGGGAGAGGAAGAGAAGCGGAGGAAAACTTGCTCTAAGATGTACAGTGGGGTTTAAATTGTGGACACCTGGATTATGGCGCCTTGTGTTCGAGTAAAGGGCTACCATTATTTTGGAGAAAACTGGTGCTTCTAACTTCTCAAAGTAGAATTCATTTACAGAATATTAACTCCGAAGAAGCAAGTAACAATATCCCATGAATTATTGGCAAGTTCCAATTTACTTCGCAGTGTCGTACCCCAGATGATCTTAATTACTTACTTACTCCACGGTGCAGAGTCCTTCTTGAGAAGCTAACTGGTTTGCAGCTAGTCAAGAAATTCCCCGCATCTCACGGAACCCGAAGGTTCATTACCGCACTCACAAGCGTCCGCCACCTGTCTCTATCCTAGACCAGTCCAATCCAGTCCATATACCCACATCCCACCTCCTGGAGATCCATCCTAATATTATCCACCCATCTACGCCTAGGTCTCCCCAGTGGGCTCTTTCCCTCCGGTTTCCCCAGCAAGACCCTATACACCTCCCTCTCATCACCCATACGCGCCACATGCCCAGCCCATCCCAGATGATCACAATCTTAAATTTCAGAGATTCCGAAACCTTAAATATTATAGGAGCAGGAAGGGGGGAATAACAGCGAGCCTGAGTGGCAGAAAAATTCCTATAAAAAGTTAATGAATTATTAGGCGAAGGAAATATCGACACCCGGAACAAGCTATGAACCTACTACATAAAGTACTATAGGTACAGCATAAGGAATCTAATAAACATATATGTGCTTGGCCCTTATATACGGGTCTCACTGGCATCAATATAGGTCTAAATCTGTGAAAAACAGTGCATCTATATTACACTTTTACAGGTCTGTAGGAACAAAAGCATCTTTGTACATACAGCATACGACCGACGAAGTGTTCTCTAAACTGGAGTATTGTGTTGTTCTAATTATCATGTTGACTTTTGACTTTCATTTCGTATGAATACTAGTATTGTTGAACAAATGTATCACGTTTATTGAAGCTGAACACAATTGTGTTACTAAATACATTACATACGCACAAATCTCTATCCATTGTGCATTTTTGAAATGTCGGATTTTACAGAAGTTAAATAACAGGTCGTCATGAGTTTGCATTCTAAATACTACTTTCTTTAGGCAATAAGCCTTCTTGAAAAAAATGATATTCAGTTTAATTTACTTTAAAACAAAAATAATTATGGACCTTCAGATTAAATTAAAATTGGCTTGATATAGTGTAATATAGTCCTTCAATACAAACTTTCAACATGGTCAGTAAGTAGTTTCGGAAAACACGTATGACAGCCACGATTCTCCAAATGTCCTTCGAGCTTAAGCATTGAAATTCGACATTTATGTACCGTAATCTCGTACGTACGTACGTACGTACGTGTTTTATCATACAACATTTTGAAAATAAAGGATCATTTTTCTACATGATTTAGTCAAAGTTCCGCACTGCACTAAAACAAGCGCCCAGCTCGGCATATATTTCTTTTATAATAAGAGGCTTACGGCACTTGCTACGAAACAAAACTGTCCTTATGTTAAAATTAAGAACCTCGCTATGAAGTCATAAAGGGGTAGTAAGGCAACAACAACAAGTATTCTTAAACTCAGCCCTAGATAGAGTTGAGAGGTGTGCTTCATGCCGCTGCGACTTCAGTTCCGGGAGAAGAGTTCCATTTAACCACTGCTGGACGCTTCAGAAAAGAGAATTATTCCCTGTCGGGAATTGAACACCGGTCGTCCAGCCTGCAGCCTAGTCAATACACAGACTTCCACCCGCACACGATGGTCAGTTGGTGTATTAATTAAAGTTAAGTTGGTTTTTTTTTTTCGCGACTGTGTAATCCAACACATAAATTACGGGCGGGTGGCATCCGATATCAGCAAAAGGTACTTCAGCAACTTCTTCCATTTTCACAAGTTGCTGTTAGATTTTTGGATATTAGGTCTACTATCTTGGAAACACAAGCAGCAACTCACTCCGTTTGTATCACATTGATCCCAAATATGTAAGCATTCGACAAAATTCATCTAGCTGTAAGGAACAATTACCACAATCACAGAAAAATACACTTATAAATTTACTTTTTTTAACTACTAAAATTTCATGAAATTTTCAGGGCTAAACAACGTGTCTTCTTTTCCTTGTCTTACTGTTCATCACCTCTCCTTTCGTTCGCTACTTGAAGAATGAAATTATTCTAAAATATCTAACAATTCAGTTCACTTATCAAAGAGAACCTACTGCCTTTCCATTACAGTGACCAACGCATTCATGATGTGTATTTAAAAAAGCAGGTTGTACAAAACCTTTTGCAACACTTTCTACGAATCAGTCAAAATTGTCAGGAAATGTCTGCAATTTTTTCTGTGATTAATTTTGAATGTCCCGCTTGCTGCTTCAATGCCACGCAGGGGGGGGGCATCTAAATTATGTGGTACGGTCATGTGAGTGTTAAACAATCAGCTGCTATTAGGCGCTTTCGCAAAATTGCGAAAGCGACTGCTGGCTTCGTCATGTCTCTCTGTTCGTTCACCCGCATTGAACAACTCATTTTCCACTGGAAGGATTATTATAAAATTTTATATTAAAGTATTTTTCGAAAATCTGTAAAGAAATTCCAAGTTTCATCAAAATATGACGCAAATAACGGGCACTTTACATGAGGACCCATGTAAATTAATTCTTCTGAGAATGAGGAATGTTTCAGAGAAATTTGTAAGAAAATTCAAACATACACATTATGTTCAGTAATTCTTTTTTAAAAAATAGTGCCATTTATGAGATTATGTGAAGAAATGTGATACAGCCGGACAGGCCACAGATGACGATATAATATGGAGCATTCGCTTTACGTGCTGGATAACTAAGGTTACAGGCCCACAATCCGAATATGTAATATTTCTTGCTCTTCACGACAACACTGATTACGTGAATACGTCTGTAGGTTTAAGCGCTTTGCCTGTCCTGTTAAATTTCTTGTAGAAGAGAAGGAATCAGTAACGACCATTCACAAGTAGTTAACATGTGTATACGTTGTCAACGCTGTTGACAAAAGTACTGTTAGTCGTTGGGCTTTTCGAACTGCAGGTTCTTAGACAGACTTAGGGGAACACAGAGACGCGTCGCCCAGGCCACTGTTTTTCGATGGAGGTAAATAAAAGGATGATTTCTATGGACATTATGCTATGTGGTCATACCATTACTTCATATCTGTAAATTCAAACTCTTAAAACCTTGCAAACGTGTTTCAGGTGAGTTAGATTTGACAAAAATGTTGCTGCAGTCCTCCTTCAAAACGACAACGCACGATCACACATAAACATCAAAATACAGGAAACAATCACACCAATCGGATGGCCTATTGTTTCCCACCAGCTATACAGACGCGATCTTGCTCCCTCAGATCTCTAACTCTTTGGAGTCCTCAAAGATGTCATCCGTGTGAAAAGTTCGGGAGTGATAAAGAGGTTATCGAAGAAGTGGAGAAGTGGCTGCGAGTAAGCTGCTCTTGTTTATCACTGGCGTAACCCTTTGACGTTGATAGAAATTATGTAGAAAAATGAGGCGTGTAATATATCCATCTAGTTTTTCTACGACCATATTTAAGGAATTATGTAATAAATTAAATTACTAGAAATAAAACTGTTTTGCAAAATTTTGGGCAGATTTTAATAAACACTTATTATCAGAATTGTCTAAAACCTGTAAATGCACATTTTCAGCTCCATGATATTCTAATATTACATAGGTTTGTGCACTCAGTAATCATAATGCATTGGAATTTAAACAATTTCTCCTTGTCTTTCCTAATTTCTATAAATTTCCACTTTATTCTCATTCGTACCTTCCTTCTACCCTACACTTCATTTCATGAGGAAGACGCACGGTCAAACAACCCTCAACTTTTTTACCTTCTTTATTCCTGTATCAACTAATTTTGTCTTCCCATTCTTTTTCCCTCCCTTCTCACCTTACTTCTATAAATAGAACTCAGATCCGACCTCTACAGATTTATGACTCACCCTCGGTTTACAAAACTGCAGCGCGATTCAACAGACGGCGGTATGAAAATTAAAATCACTGTCCAACTAGTCACTAGACTGTACCACGGATGCGTAGTTTTTGGTACTTCAGTACTTTAATTACAGTGCAGAAGTTGACAAAACTTAAATGGTTATCTTATTCGATATTCAAACGACAAATTACATAGAAGAGAGGCCTTCCTCCGAAGCTGTAATTTCGTCAGCCAGTCTAGAAATTCCCGTCGTTTGTGGAACCAGAAGATTCATTATCGTCTCCACGAGACCAAGTCACTAGTGCCCATCGGAGCCATCTTAAGCCAGTCCACACTCTGGCATTCTATTCTTTAAGAAACATTTTAATGCCATTCTCTCAGTCAGGTCTAAGACTTGTGTTCCCTTCCCCACAGTATCCCAAACAAAAGTAACTGTATAATTTTTTTCTCCTTTCAATTCTTGTCAAGCGACCCGCCGCTACCATCCTCCTTGATTTGACTACTTAAGTAGATAATTTTACATGCTTACTGCTTATACGCCTCTAGAATTCTGAAGTATGGTCGGCGTGGTGTGAAATCACGTGCTAGGGTTATTTCCATCACATTCTTTCATGAAATCATACCATTTCTTTTCGCAGAATAAAGACAGAATCTAATTCTAATGCGACAACAAAGAAAGCTTGTTCCTACTATCAAAAGAGAGACGCTATTGTCTTCAAGGAACCAATTACGTGCAGGATTTCCTAGATTTCTACGAATCCAGTTAGGTCAGATACTTGCGCCAAGATAATCACTCCTCCAATATCGAAATAGAAAGGCTGTTTAAATCAACAGGAGCGAAAGACTACTGCATCCTGATTACAGATATTGAAGCATACAAAAACGTGAAACCCAAAAAGAACTAATTTTACTTTATATACACAATCTCTTTATAAAAATAAATGTTTTCCCTTTTACTCAGGATGTGTTATGAGACTCACATGTTTTTCAGAACAGAAAGCATTTATATTCGTAAACATAATCAACAGCAGTCATCGAAAAGCAGCAGATGTAATGCTCTCTGTGAGGTACAAACTCACCTTCAAAATATTATTTAAAATTCAGGCTCAGCTGGTTTTGTAAAGATTTACAGTTTACTATTGAAGTGTGCGATAAGCTACTCTCCCACCCAAACAGGTAGAAGCTAGGAGTAAAATTATAACTTGAAATAACTCATTCTAAGATATATTTATGTTTATTTACGTTTTCTACATTAATTCTCGATGCACTGCAGAAAAATGAATATAAGTCAATGAAGAGAATGATAAGTATCTACGAGAAGAGCAAAGACGTGAGTTAAGGGAACCTTAAACAGACTGTTACTTTATAAGGAGAACCATCTTTATTTTATTGGTTAAACAGAAAAAGGCTCTAAATGACATGTTTAGGAAGACGTACAATTACTTAATATAACCTTACCTAACACCTTGCAGACTAAAATTATTTATATATATATATATGTATATATATACATATAAGGGTCAGTTTGTGCCTCAGGCAATCACAGTTGTTTCAACTAGAAAAAATTTCCCGTGAGTGGCGTGTTGGGAAATAATTTCTGTTCATTTTGCGAATCTTAAAGAACAAACGAGTACAACATGCCAGTTTTAAAAGTGACAGTGCTTATTCTGTATCTCCCACCAGGTTTTAAAAGGCTAGGTTGAACACATGTCTCACCCAGTTGGGACATTAAATTCTGATGGCAATAATAACCAAATTTTCCTGAAAAATGAAAACATTTGTGCTTCAGTTATCGACTCGATATTCAAAAATATTTTGGTTGATAAGTTTTTATATCTTTAATGCCTCCAGACACATTTTAAGGTAAAGCTTTCAAATCGCCGGCGAATATTTAATTTTGTGGCCTTCTTTAATCCCTCCAGACATAGTTTAGGATATAACCTTAAATTAGAGCAGGAACTTTTTGTTCCCCTTAATGCACCTAAATACATTTTTCATGCCATCTTAAATTGGAAATTGTTTTATATTTTGGTTTTATTGAATTCCTTCGGACGTGTTCTTAGGAAGTGTCCTTAAAATGGGCCACAAATTCTTAGTTGAGCTGTTCTGCTTAATTCGGCCACTTAAAATATTTAGGGTATTAGTTTAATTACAGGTACTACAAATAACAGCAATTTTTCCTCAAGTTGCTAAACATATTAATGGACGTTAGCAAACACTGGTTAAATTATCAGTGACTACTAACAATCACTGTGGGCCGGGTAGATCAGTCGGTATAGCTATTGACTACGGGCTGGACGGTGGGGACGAGATTTTCCGCCTGTCCAGACCGGCCCTGAGGTCCACCCAGCCTCCTGTACAATGGGTATCGGGTCTTTCCCGGGGGTAAAGTACGGCAGGGGCGTGCTGCTGACCACTCACCCCCTTCTAGTGCCGCGGTCGTGGAAGAGTAGAGCTATACCTCTACCCACCCTCTTGGCCACACCGGGCCTGTAACGAGATCACTTTACCTAAGTCACTGGTTTCTCCATAGTCACCGTAAGGAAAATAGTACATTGTCACCCACGTGAGCGGATTTTTTACCTGCTAATTACTTATTTCCATCCTTTTACACAAGCCATTTCATGTGTTATATTTGTCCACCTTTCCTTCCAAATGAGCCGCCACACATTCAGTACCAGTAGCGCTTTTACAGCTGTTCTCCCTCAGTGAATAGCGAGACTCTCGCGCCCTGAGCACAAAGAATACACTCTTCAGAGATATTATTATATGCAATGTCGGTTGTTAGACACGTACAGAGTTTTTTTTTTTTACAAATGTGGTGCATTCTTATTTAGAACTTGAGATGGATGCAACTTCCATCCAACTTTTTATACCTATACTCACACAACAACCTGATGTCATATGACAGAAATGTTAAAATCTTAAAATGTTGATGAGTTTGAGCTGGTATGTCATTAAACATGTTCAGATTTTCAATACTGTACTTAGTCGTATCTCGCTTACCAACCTTTCATATATATATATATATATATATATATGTATATATATATATTCACGTGTTTTTCCATCCACTATATGGCAATAAGCCTACATAATTAATTTGTGCGTTATTTAACTACACCGTTTCAACTGAAATCTTTATTTAGTGTAGATGAAGGGGGTAATAGGTAAATTAGCCTGCAAAGTGTAGGATGAGACTGAGGGGTGTGGCTTACACAGCGTTATATTCGAGCATGTGACGAGATGACTACTGTTTTCGGACAGGGTGTCGCGCACCAGCCAGGAATCGACGTGTGTGTATCACGAACAAAAGCCGAGTTAACGCTAGGGCCATTTTCTCAACGAAAATGCCACAAAACTAGCCAAGACCTTGATTGTTCTAGGGCTTGAATGTTTTCCCATGATACTGAGATAGATCCTTAGTCGTTGAGGTTCGGATGAGAATGTCTCAACGCCGTACGTTTTTCTCGGTAGAAGTGCCTAGATTACCTTCAAGAATCGATGAACATGGAGGAACGCCATCCGGAATGACATCTGTGGGAGAGCGTACTTGTTGCCATAGCAACACACAACTGTATTTGTGTTCGCTCAGCACTTCATACAAGTCTGCCAATTCACCTCGCCTCCTTATGACGTAATTCTGTGACTCTATCGACACACCAATGGTTCTTCCCAGCAATATGTCAACCGGAAAAACAGTAACCTCACGACCTACACTAAGCCACCGTAAAGTCGTTTCAAGGCTCTGGGTCACGGAGTTAAGCGATTATGCGAAGACTTTCGGAACTCGTGTTCTGTAGTCCGGTTGACATACACAGCCCAACACGCTGCAAAAAGCAATTCTGTAAGTAACTTCGAGGGTCATGCTGGGGAAACCGGAGGGAAAGAGACCACTGGGGAGACCAAGGCGTAGATGGGTGGATAATATTAGGATGGATCTCCAGGAGGTGGGATGTGGATATATGGAATGGATTGGACGGGCCCAGGATAGAGACAGGTGGCGGACGCTTGTGAGTGCGGTAATGAACCTTCGGGTTCCGTGAAATGCGGGGAATTTCTTGACTAGCCGCAAACCAGTTAGCTGCTCAAGAAGGACTCTGCACCATGGAGTAAGTA
>Ga0123354_10020009_pt1 | contig 10519 bp, 9 predicted proteins | sample TergutLab28metaG_2_FD_97872 | JGI IMG/M metagenome (GOLD analysis project Ga0123354, IMG submission 97872) | Labiotermes labralis P4 segment gut microbial communities from Petit-Saut dam, French Guiana - Lab288 P4 | ecosystem: Host-associated > Arthropoda: Insects > Digestive system > Gut ...
CCAAATACGTTAGAATTATGAAACAAACTGCATTTTGAAGAGAAAAAACGGAGAGTATACACCATGTTTAAAATATTCGGTACCTATATTTGTTGAATAAATATATAAAATGCAACTTTGGAGATTAGCGGTGCGGTACGTCGACTATTGTTGACGTTAGGCGTCTAAAAGTTAAACCGCCTGTGCTGTCTAGTAATTATGCCATCTATCTCAAATCTGCGACCTATGATTATTCTGAAAACAGTAGATAAAAGGTATAAATTTAGAGTTTTGCACATTACAAAAGCTATAGTTGGAATAATACTTACCTATCGGATACGCTGCTCAATCTTCACTAATGCCGACATAAACGCTTGAGTCTCTAATTATTACAGTACACCTACGTCTCTTTTACTCTCACATTTGAATTTTAATGACATCATCTTTCTGTCCTAGCATAACTTGCTGAATCACCTATCCTGTAAGAGCTACTTCAAGCGACACACGCAGAAGAATTACATACATTATCCTCAAGTCCACAATCTCAAAAGATATTTAATATTCTATTTTAACTTCTTCCTAGGCTTCATTACAGATGAATAAGTTAGCTAACTTATCGTACATATAGAAAATAAAATATTAATTAAATTTCTTACAGATGGAACTCGCTAAAAAATTTCGAAGAGGCTACTTCATTTCAGTCGGTTAATATCAACTATTTAGAGATGGATGAAAAGTATCCAAATGTCCGTGCTAAACGAATCTCCATTAAATTCGGACCAACAGTTTTACTGACTATTCGAAAATCAGAATCCACCACCATTCAAACCTTTCTGCCGGAACGATATAGTGATGTCGTTTCAGATTATGATATAGATAAAATAAATAGACACGTGGTTTCACTGAATCCTGTATACAAAGGAATGTGTGAAAAATCCTAATCTTACTTATTAGCAATCGAAACATAATAACACATTTCATTACAGGTTACCTTCTAACATGAAACCTCAAGGCAAAAAGTTTGACGGGTCGAGCAGTCTGTTTGAAACACAACAACTATAAAAAATATTGCTGAAAATGCCATATGGTTGACAGAATTTAAACCTATAAATCAAGAACATCTAAATTTTGTATAGCTATTATTACAAATATTATGCACGCTAGGTATCTGCTGTGCAGTCTCACGAACATATCCAGCTCATGTAGCAGGAATGTTCAGTTCGTATTTCGCAGTGACATTATGCATAACAAAAACCAACTCCGCCATCTTAGACCCCCTCTTACGAAGAACTCAGAAATTCATGATTGAACCTTTTGAATCCGAATTACACGAAGAACAAGTAAATACTCCTGATTATACATTCTATGAAATTACGTATGAGGATATTTCAGTTTCTTTCCAAATTGTTGCTATCGATACATCGATAGAATGTGGACCTCATTCCAGTTTAAATTTTGTGTGAATTTATTTGGAATAATCTGGGCGTATTTAAATTCAAAATGTATGCCATTGTTTCTGTGCCTTGCGACAAACCTAGACTATTATATCTACAACATCACCGAGCAGCCAGTGAACGTTGGACAACAGATATCTTATGCGATTAATGTTTTAACGAATTTAAACAAGTACTCGCACCGATTGTCGGCAATTGTACCTTTGAACGTTCCTGCAGATGTAATTTGTGTCTTCGTCAGACGCTGACCCTCAAAGGTTTGGCTTCGTAGACGGTATTCCATTTCACATTCAATGTTGATCAATTTACATTGACCAGTAGAACGCTCTATAAACAGCATCAACATGCAGTATATTCAAATATTATTCCTAATCTGAAACAGATTCCACATGCATATTTCTGTTATTCAAATGTGATTTTGTAAGACAAAGAAATTGTGGAGACAAAAGATTTCACAACGAATGTGTAATCCAATCTGAGCGAATGCCTGTAATGTGGTCCACATTTCATGTGAAATTTTGTAAGAGCGTGAACGAAGCCATCATAACATTACTGAGTGAAAGAGATGACTGGTGGTGTTATTTTTACAATAGCCCATTATTTCTACTACCAGAATGTGTCCTTTCGCTGCAATGAAGTCGATAATTATAAAAACTTTGTCCACGTATCATTTCTTTTCAGGTCACTTTTGTAATGAAATTGGAAGGACAGATTTTGACAGATCTAATTAAATGTTTAAACAGACTGTTACAGCCCATTGTTGAACGGGAACATGTTTGACGGAGTTCATTCCCAACTTTCCAAATGTACGTATTTTAGGACTGTATTCCGTGATTTCTGAGAAATTCCCTACATTCACTGATGTGGTCATTGCAACAGAGGTTTTGTTTCTCCGCCCATCACGTATCATTCAGTATAATGAGTGATATCAGCTAAACGAAATTTGGTTACTAAATTTCAATTTCAACATTATCATAGCACAGAAAATAGACCATGTCAACTGACGATGTACACCTTCATTTGATGAAACTAATTGAAAAAGCACATGCCGAGTCAACTAGTAATTTACCTTCAATTCGTGAAAATGACAGAACATGCTCTGACCCTTACACGAGAATCACCGAGTTCAGCAGGACTCACCTTACGAAGCCCCTACGATACAACAGTACCTGCCGGAGGAAAAGAAGTAATAAGGACTGACCAATAAATTAAACTTCCAGAGAGGTGCTACGGCAGAATCGCTCCAATAACGAGCTTGGCTTCATTTCATCATATAAGTATCGGAGCCGGGGCCATCGATGCAGATTTTCGCAGTAATGTAAGCGTGGTACTCTTCAATCATTCAAAATGCCCTTATAACATATCTCGTGGTGATAAAATTGCAGCATTAATCTGTGTAAAAACATATTATACGGAATTAGATTTGGTAGAGGAACTGGATGACACTTGGCGTGGCACAAGAGGATTCGGTTCCACTGGGCAAAACTAATTGTAATTTTTTTTTGTTTACGATAATATGAAGCGTCATATTTCTATATGTCAGATTATTGATTGTCGATCGGTGTCTGGAAAACGAATTGAACTTACAGTAAGAGAAGTTTTAAATTCATTTTTACTACAATTTTTTTGCATCATTGAAACAAATAAAGGTCTTCTAAAAAGTTGTATAATGAGAGCAAGTGGAAAAGAAATGCTCGCCTCATTTCAAACACTATGATACAAATAAAAAAAATGTACTTCTGGTTACATTTTGTGGTGGAAAAGTCGAATTAATATCACAAAGAAGAAGTGTAGAAATTTGTTTGGGAAAGATGACAGAACACGGATCTAGCGGAGAAAAGAGCAGTTAGAAGTAGCCTTATACAAAAGAGGTGTTAATATTTATTTTGAGAATAAGGAAATTGCGCAAGTACGTATATTTTGTGACTCTTTTGGGCAGAAAAATTATTTAAGCTATAGATGGCCATGTCAAATACCGGCTCATGAAATCATTTATGAACCGGAAGCATTAGCTTGTCATGAGAAATATGATTTTCAAAGGTTCCAATCCTGTCTTAGCGGGGTTAATGGATTAATATAACATTTACGTAAGAACATAATGATACAATGGTGAATGTACTAATTACATTTACGTAAACAATTCATTGACACTATTGCAATTTTACACCAATATACATGTAACAAAATAATGATATATTAGAGAATGTACAAATTGAATTTATTATATTGATATATCACTGATTCATATAACATAATGATACATTAGTGAATGTACCAATTGCATTTCTTATATTAATACATCTTTGAATGTACTAATTACATTTTTCAAATTTATTCAATAAATAAAATTTTTTACCTCAAAACCTATCCTCCACATACCGTTTTACACTCAATTAACATCGAAACATCACATGCACAAATGTACTTAGTCTACGCTCCAGCGACTTAGAGATGGCGCGATGGCATCCTGACAAAATATCCACAAAAATGTCGAAAACCTAAAACCAACCCCAAGTTTCCCTTTTGGTTAGCGTTGGTGGCGTGGTGACACCCTGACAAAATACCAACGAAAAAGTCTGAAGTCCCAAGACCAACATCAAGTTCACTCCTTCCTTCTTGTTGGCGTAGAGGTGGCGTGGTGCCACCCTACCAAACTTCACGATGACAGGGTTTAAGGAGGCAACATCAAGTTCATTCCTTCCTTCCTTTTGGATTAGGGGTGGCGTGGTACCACCCTACCAAACTTCACAGCGACAGGGGTTAAGGCGGCCGGGGTGTAACACAACGAAGTTAAAGAAAAAGTACAAACATCCCCACCTGAACCAAACTCAAAATTTCGAAAGTCAAAATGGCTGCTTCATTCATGCGTCACTGTGACGTTATGTACGTGTAGGGGCCCATCTACTCCTTCCTGTTGGTGTAGGGGTGGCGATGGTGGCACCCTACCAAACTTCACGGCGGCAAAAACTGTGACGTCATGAAGGTGGTGGCACCCTGACAAAAAAAAGTCTAAAACCCATGTCTCCCCATGGCTGGCTCCTTAATACTACACTGGACATGAAAATGACCGTCTGTGACCAGAAAATAGATGATTAAGGATGTAAAATTAGGTGTTACGTGTTGCATGACATGGGCATTGTATTTCTTTAGGATAAATAAAGCGTGGCGGAGTTTTATTGAACATACCTGAACTTACTCTACAACTTCATTGTTTTTAGGTGCAAAGAGCCGCTGATGCTGTTACAACTTGAAAGTAACTTTCTTCCACCCATGTAGTTCGTAAGATGTGCTGAACAAAACAGGCTGGGATTATATCGACCTACAGAAAGGGCGACTGTGCCGATCTCGGTGTGTCCACTGTTATTGTTGACAGTTGCCAGGATACGGAAGGAGCGTGTCGTATGGGGCGCTGGTTGGAGGAAGAAAACTATTTTAGGCGCATTAGCAAAATGAATTGCGCAAATCGACTGTTAGTTTTGTTCTGGCTGTATGTCTGTCCGTGTGGTATTCCTGGGTTTAAGCTAAGCGGATTTTCTCGAAATTGTGTATTTGGGAGTTTTTACTAAAGTCTGTCGACGAAATTGAAGTTTGATTAAAATCGAAAAAAAATAACGGGCGCTTTACAGAAAGGCCTAATGGCATTTGTGACGATATCTCTCTCTCTGTTTACGAGAAAAGAACAAGAAGTACACTTGACCGTCCAGCTGCAAAAGGGCGCGAAGGGGAAGCGATCCGTAAACAGGGTACTTACAAGAAAACAAACAAAATAAATAAATTATCGTAGCATCTAACATTTATTGCTTTATACACGACAATTAAGAAATAACATGGCCGCTCGTAGATGAGATTTGCTTTAGTGTGACGTATTCATCCAACGACGTAGTCTTCGTGTTATTGGGTCTTTCTTTTTTCACGCGGTTTACCTGAAACGTACTCAATGAAAGTACGGACGTTCTATTGCGGTACTTAATATTGACTGACTTTAACATTAAATTTGGTGTGTAGATATGTTACGATTATACCTACAAACTGTCTACAGAATATTACTTGCCAGTCAGAAATTACAAAACAAATCGACGGGGAGAAATTTTGAGCTTATCAAAGACCCACAAATTTCATACAGACAAAATTATCGTGGTCATATTAATGGCCCTATACACCCTAAAGATAAACTGTGTAAAAAAACTGCACGATAAACTGAACTGAATGTTCTCGGTCACAGCACAGGTTTCCCATCAGGTTTGTCAGTTTTTTTGTCAGTTCTGTGTGTCTTCCTGTGCGTGTGACTATGGTGGATAAAAACAAGGCTGTCGTTTGATCTTTGCTAGCCACATCGGCCATAATGTTATCCGAAAAGAAGAAAAGAAAGCGTAAAATGTGGAGTAAGAATTGGTATATGAAAAGGAATATATCATGTGATGCTCATCTGCTGAATGAATTGCTAGAAACGGATGTGCTTTGAGATGATGCCATCGCGGGGTCGGCAGGTAAACTGAGGAAACTGTGGGATTCCCTGAGTCAACTGCACAATTTGCTATGTAAAAGACAACTGGAAAGGACAGTTCTGAGCCCTGCGTTATTGCCTGTCAAAACTGCGCAATTTACTCATTTTTTCCTTCAGGTATGACGTCACACAGTAAAATCGCTCAGTTTAACTGAGAATGTTTAGCGCTCTTCAGACATATAAATGACACTTTTGATGTTTGTATGACCGCACATCATAGTGATAACTGAAGAACAAAAACCAACTAGATGCCACTTATTATTTTACTGTACTTCTTGTAGGCTTGACATGTTTCGGGCAGTACTACGCCCATCATCAGGAGCTCGCGACTATAATGGTGATTACCACATTTTTCGTTTCGTTCTTGGTTTGCTGTAGGTTGGAGGTTAGGTGTGGTTAGGCTGGAGTACTGTCCGGGCTGCAGCCTGCAGGCTGCCACAATATGCTGCAGATACACAAGCATTACCTGCTGTGTATTAAATGGTATGACCGTCTGTGAAGTGTGCAGTCTAAGACTCGAAATCCCCTCAGTGCTGCCTTATAGTACATTCTCTGTCTTGTTTGCTTTTCAGTAGGTCACATATTGGAATATCTGAAATTGGAATACAATTGTCATGGGCGAAACGAATATTTGACATGTTAGAAGCCAGGATATCAAATATCGATAAGATATTCAGGAAACAGGAGTATTGATAAATACACAGGGACAGTTTGGAACGATCATATATGATAGTCGTACATAAATGTCACCCGCACGGATGGCACAAGTAGCAAATGTCATCTGTCCTAAACCAAGTGCTCCAGTGAGACAGAAAAAAAGATAGGGGAGATTCGGAGTGAAAAGTTAGCCCATAGCCAGAAGCGCAGATAAAGTATACAGAACGTTGATTTGAAATTTATTCTTTGGTTGTTTAATGACACTGTTTCAGGCGCATAAATTACGTGTATATAATCGAATAAAATGGAAATACCATAATTTAGAAGTATGTCGGAATTGGAAATTATTTGTGGTCTGTTTGAAATTGCTTAGTAGCGTTCACTTGGAAACAAAAACAGCCAGGAGAACCTCGCTCGGCTTTATGTACAGCCTTGTCGAAATTAGAATTGCGTATCTGATGTTTATTGGACCGTGAATCATTGTAATGACTGAAAAAAAAAACCAAATAGATGCTATTTATTATTTTATTGTACTTCTTACAGGTTCAATATGTTTCGGGCATTACCATGCCCATCATCAGGAGCTCTCGACTATGATGTTGGTTACCACATGGTCGTTTCGTTCTTGGTTTGCTGTATGTTGGAAGTTAGGTGCGGTTAGGCTGGAGTAGTGTCCGGGCTCCAGGCCGGACACTACTCCAGCTTAACCGCATCATAGTCGAGAGCTCCTGATGATGGGCATAGTAATCCCCGAAACATGTTGAGCCTATAAGAAGTACAATAAAATAATAAGTGGCATCTAGTTGGGTTTTTATTCTTTAGTTAAGAATTGCGTGTCTGTCGAATGTCTGAATTAGGCTGTGACCTGTGCACCAAAGTATTCTGTTTTGCGCCTGCTGCTGGTGTTTGTTTACATATAATGTTTGGAATGTAATAATATTTGAGGTGTAGTTTTTAAAATGTTGTTTAATGTGCAGAGACATAAAAAGAGACTGAAAGCTGCCAGTCCCTGGAGTGACAGCCATACAGTTCTTGTTGCGGACAGGCTGGTTAGTGTATCAGCAGTATTTTCTGCTAACGAAATGTAATTTTATTTTTAAAACGGTGAATTTCCATAATTTGTGGCTGGTACAAACCCCCAGAGACTTTTACTGTGGAGAGCCGTGCCTGCGACATAGTTGTTAGAACAGGGTGAACGAAAAGAAACGTCATGACATTTCAACTGATTTAAATAGGCTGTTAGTGGAAGCGCCTGTAGTCAAAAGTGAAGACTAATGTAATATTCATAATGATTTGTTACTGAAGATTTATTGTGAGGGTCTTGTTGGTAAACTCACTTTGGCCAAAAAAAAATTAATATTGTGATAAACAGTTTTAAAAATAAATATGCATATTTGTCTCATCAAGTCTTTGTAATGTCTCGTTGTACTCAGTATTTGGAGTAGTCGGCAGAGCGATGCGCTATGGGCTGTAAAATCCGGGAATCGAATTTCGGTGGCGGCGACATTTTCTGTGCCGCCCAGACCGGCCCCGAGGTCCACCCAGCCTCCTGTACAATGGGTACGGCGCCTATCCCAGGTATAAAGCGGCCGTAGAGTAGTGGGACCACCCACTCCTTCTTGTGCCTGCGTAGGCATTTCATGGCATTACTTGTACCTTAATATCTGACGCCTTTGCGTCTGACCTGAGACTGTCATTGCATGAATTCCATAGTAATCCCTACACACAAATGAGATTTGCAATACAAGGAATGAGAGGGCACCTGGTCTTTTAAATTATAGCACTGTAAAACACAAGCACTGAATTGTTCTTACATATCGTGAAATTTGAGTTATAAATTCCAAGGCTGCAATGTCGCATGTCTTTCCTGTTGCCATGATGTTGCCTGGTGATGTCTCGAACCAAAAGATCACCTTTCACATTGAACATGTATGGTCCCTTACAAAGTGCCAGATTGTCAGGGAGGAAAAAAAGAAGAAACTTCAAGAATGTAGCTGATATTTTCCGTGTTGGTTTGTTTCACAAAGTAGGTATACCACCAGTTTAGTGTTCGTAACGTGTTAGAACCTGCTGCCTCTTATCCTCAATTTCAGGAATTATGTAACCGATTCTCTGAAATCGTTGTATAATCGTAATACTTGTTTGAACACTACATTTTCAGGCGCCTGTAATTTACATGATTCCCTCGGAAGTAGCTGACGAATTTCATGTAGGTCCATCTAAAAGGAACTCACCAGTAGGGAACGAAAGATTAAGGACATCTCTGGTTACGAAACTTACGGCGAAATATAAAATGTAACTCCAATTTTAATATGCGGACTGGCTGCAAAACATTGCTGGAAGGACTAAGCTGTCCATTACGCTTCATTTTTACGCTGTGAGTGAAGTAATGCATGACAGCAAATGAGCAAGAAAATATACGTGTTGATGGTACTGTATGTGGCATAAAGACAGTACTTACCTTCGGCGTCCCTTTACGTTAACAAAGACTATATGTACTCTGGAAAGACTGTGTATATACAAGTACTTGTCAGAGAAGTAACCTATCTTTTAATGACGGAAAACTGCACTGAAGCTGGCAACAGACACACGCGGTTTGGTAAATGATCTAAATGGTAAGATTCATAAAGGGAAAATGATGCGTACTGGAAGTTTTTGTATCAAAACAGCTAGGAGAAAATAACACACATACTTCGTACATTGTTTAGAGATCCAATTTAAAACTGATTCATCTTAACCGGTCTTGTTCAAGTGCGCTAAAATATTCTGCTGTCTTCCCAAACAGCTCCAAGCTCCGTGTCTGTTGTGAGGGTAATGCAGCGCTGTGTGTTCATTAATTTATTATTCGTGTGTACATTCACATAAAATGTGTCTCAAACATGCGGCACGAATCTTGGGGCATCTTCCGGGTACAAAAATGACGAATCAAGTCTGTGTAAAGATGGATCATTGAAAGTTTCCTTTTCCAGCTGTAGTCCATTTGATGACGGTTACACCGAGCAAGTGCAAAGGCCGTACCCACATTGCAAGACTACCAACACGAGACCCTGTTTTTGTCTGCTGACATTCAGTGAGGAATGCGACGTGACAGGGTTGTCGCGAGAGTCTGGTCGTTGTTCTGTGCTGAACATAGTCGGTAGACGGATGTTGTTGGAGGTGAGGAAAATGAACGTTTTGTTCGGCCGTACATAGATGACGGTGACGATGATGATGGTGATGATCCAGAACTCTATTATTATTATTATTATTATCATCATCATCATCATCATCTCCTTTATGCAGAGTATTTATACTTATATTCCTCAGACAAACTACATCCCTAGGCAATACATTGTTGCAGCTATTCTGTTGTTACTATTCATGGTGCTTATATCGTTAGTTTCAGTGTTGAATCTATTGTACTTTTACATTAGTACTTTCCGAAGTATGTGTGCACTGCCCAATATGGCTGTTTTCTGTAGTTCCTTGACTTCATTATTATTATTATTATTATTATTATTATTTACTATAATTGAGTTTTCGTCGGTGGCAATAGTCCTTACACAAGTACAGGCAAAACAAATAAGAATAAATATGCATAAACGAAACAATACAAAAACACAGTGCACACAACAAAAAACACAGTATATACAAGTACACATATTACCAAAACACCCACACAATTGTCAAAGCGCCCACACATTAAAAAACCCACACATTACAAAACCCATACATACAGACACCCACACATTACAAAACCAACACATACACACACCCACACATTACAAAACCCAAATACACACACACCCACACATTACAAACCCCCCCCCCCCCACCAACCACCCACCCCACAAATTAAAAACCCAACCACACACCCCCCCCACAAATAACAAAAACCCCCCAAACACCACCCCCCCAAACCAACACCCACCACAAACCAACAACC
>Ga0123354_10020010_pt1 | contig 10519 bp, 10 predicted proteins | sample TergutLab28metaG_2_FD_97872 | JGI IMG/M metagenome (GOLD analysis project Ga0123354, IMG submission 97872) | Labiotermes labralis P4 segment gut microbial communities from Petit-Saut dam, French Guiana - Lab288 P4 | ecosystem: Host-associated > Arthropoda: Insects > Digestive system > Gut ...
ATATTAACATCATCGGCATAAGCCAGAAGCTGATGTGTACCATTTAGTTTCAAGCCATCCTGGTTTACCTGAACCCTCCTAATAGCGTACTCTAAAGCAAAGTTGAAAAGCAGTGGTGATAGGCCGTCTCCTTGTCTCAGACCATTGCTAATAGGGAACCTGTCAGATACATTCTTGCCTACCCGGACTCTGCTATACGTTTCAGTCAGACTCATCTTTATTAACCTTACAAGTTTCTTAGGGATACCAAACTATACTTATAATAAAACCAACTAGATCCTGCTTGCAAGCTGTCAGCAAACATGTATGACATATAGCATTGCTGTGTGTACAGTGAAAAAACTCCTGATGATGGACAGATGAACTGTCTGAAATATGTCGAGTTTTAGTCCTAAAATAAATTTGAGAAATTAATGCATCTAGTTGGTTTTATTATAAGAATTTATCATGATGATTGGTCACTTGAATGTCAAATATTGTAATCAAACTTTTGAGATGAATTCCAAAAGTAAATTCTCTTTTAGTGTCAAAAAATTAGTTACTGGAAACAGAGCACACAAACCTAAGTCCAAATGTTTCTAGCAATTGTGTGTTACACTAACATAACTTTGACACAGTACATCATTTTTTATTTCTTTAAACACAACTTTTTGGAAACTATATCTGTTAGTATCATGGATAACTTGTGATGTCTAAAGTATATACAATCTGGTTAAAGCTTTTTTCAGCATCCAGTGATTTCTACTAGATATTCCTAAGGGACTCCATTTATTAGGAAAGTGGAAACTGACAGAACAGGTAAATTTTTCTATAGATCAGATGAATTTCAATTATTTTGATCAAATTTAACTTATAAACTAAGAGCACCATTTACATTAAAAAATAATCTACAGAACTGAAGATGGCATAGAGAGGAAAAAGAGAGAGGGAAGAAAGAAAGATAGGCAAAGTATCATTAATATGGTAAGATAACAGAACTGACACTGAAATATTCAGCACATACTAGACTCTGGTATAGCAGCCCTTTACCTCTCATATCCCAGCTGATGACACACAACTGTAGCCTCCACAATAGACCAGGAATTTTTCGTATCACAAACAAGACCCCACCCAGAGTTGGGACCCTGCACTTCAACATAACCTTCCCAAGGACCAGGCCCTCCTCTAAGTCTCAAAACCTGACCACTTGGATTCATCAGTACTGGAACATTTTGTGCAGGTTTCGGTGGGTCAGGTCTTGTTGTCATAACAGTAGTAGCAATAGCAGGAGCAGCAGTAGTGGTGATAGTACTGGTAGCAGTAGTAACAGTTGTTGTTGCATCTGCTGTTTCTGCTGTGGTTGAGGATGTGGTTGGTCGAGTGAAGGGTTTCAATTGCAGTACGGGTCTGTTTGGTTTATTTTCTGAAAATTTTCCAGGAGCACTCTCTGTAACAGATATTTATTACAACTACTATTTAATATCTAAAAGGTTTTCAAAGCAGTGTGCATTAGAATTATGTATACTTCAGTAATTAGTTGGCAGTTACTAAGGATCTTACAACCCTTATCTTCAAGGCAGAAAAGTAAGCCATGCACAGACAGGGGTTAGGGTGGAACAGGATTTGGGCTGTGAGTAAATAAACAGGAACCCGTGGAAATGCAAAGAATGATGCCAAAATGAAAACTCCGAAAAATGTAGAAATGAAGGGATATGGGGGAATGAAAGTATAGCTAGATTTTTCCTCAAACATGGCAACAGCTTCATGCCCTGGCTGCTTTACATGCAGGAACAGAGTCCCAAGTACCCAGTAAACAGGAAGCTGTGTAGGCTCTAGAGACAGTCTGAACTATTTTGAAAAGAGAAAAATACTTTGCCTCTTTGGGACTTAAACTACACTTCTCATAAGTAAATAATTTTAAAAATATATAAATTTGTCTTCATACAACTCACCCTGAGGACTAGGAGTTGATACAATGCAGTTCACATTATACGGGAAGTCACACTGTAGAGTATCAGGGTTGAACAAGGTGCCTGGTCCACACTGCTGGGTGTGAGCTGTGCCTTTCCAACAGTTTATGAATTTGCTGCAGTCTGTTGGGTGGGGGGCCAACCCTGTCCCTCCCTCCATGGGGCAGTCTGTCTTTCTTTTCTGCACCGGTAAAGGGGCAGGAGCCTGTGTGGCAGGATGGCTAGTAGCTGGTGTGGGCTTCAGTAATCGATTCTCCCGTTCTGGACGTTTCTCTACTGGAGTAACATTGATAAAAAAAATATCACATTGGCACCTTTCACACTAATTTCCCGACAATAAATCAGCAAGCAATAAAAAAAAACTATACATATGTCATATTATTACAATAAGACTTTAAATATATAAGGTCAATACTTACAACATTATTAAAATTACAAAAACTAAAACCAGTAACATTCAGATCACTCTGTATGTAACCATCTTCATGAGTCACTTTTTCAATTAATCATCCCAGATTTTCTTCAACTCACAACACTCTGGACCGTGGTTCTGTTTCCTTCTTCTGGGAGAGGATAAAGTAAGGGCTGCTACCACAGAGGGACCCCTTGGCATGACCAATATGGTCTAGGGTTTCAGATATCTTCTACAAAGGTGTTCAACAGAGCAGGATTCCTTACTTTATCCTGCCAATTGAAGATGGGACCAGAAATAACTTCCAAAGCTTTGTGGGTTGATGAAACTGTGACAATACCTAAAATATCAGTCTAACAGATTGTTTCACACCACAGTTTCAATTGCTGTAGGGGTCTGTTTGGTTTATTTTCTGAAAAGTTTCCAGGAGCACTCTCTGTAACAGATATTTATTACAAATAATATTTAATATCTGAAGGGTTTACATGTGGTGTGCATTACAATTATGTATACTTCAGTAATTAGATACTAGTTTTTGAGGAACTTGCAACCCTTATCTTCAAGGCAGAAACGTAAGCCATGCACAGACAGGGGGGAGGGTGGACCAGGATTTGGGCTGTGCATAAATCAACAGGAACCGGTGGAAATGAAAAGGAAGATGCCAACAGGAAAACTCCGACAAGTGTAGAAATGAAGGGATATGAGGGAGTGAAAGTATAGCTTGATATGTTCTCAAACATGACAACAGCTTCATGCCCTGGCTGCTTTACACCCAGGTATCTGTTGAACAGGAAGATGGGGAGCCAGTCTGAACTATTTGGAAAAAAGAAAAATAACTTGTTCCTTTGGGACTTAAACTACAGTTGTCATAAGTAAATAATGTTAACAAACACAAATTTGTCTTCATACAACTCACCCTGAGGACTAGGTGTTGATACAATGCAGTTCACATTATACGGGAAGTCACACTGTAGAGTATCAGGGTTGAACAAGGTGCCTGGTCCACACTGCTGGGTGTGAGCTGTGCCTTTCCAACAGTTTAAGAATTTGCTGCAGTCAGTTGGGTGGGGGGCCAACCCTGTCCCTCCCTCCATGGGGCAGTCTGTCATTCTTTTCTGTACTGGTAAAGGGGCAGGTGCCTCTGTGGCAGGATGGCTAGTAGCTGGTGTGGGCTTCAGTAATCGACTCTCCTGCTCTGGACTTTTCTCCACTGGAGTAACATTGATAAAACAGATTTCATATTGGCACCTTTCACACTAACTTCCTGACAATAAATCAGCAAGCAATTAAAATACTACACATATGTCATATTATTAAATAAGACTTTAAATATATAAAGTAAATATTTAAAACACTATTAAAATTACAAAAACGAAAACCAGTGACGTTCAGATCACCCTGTATGTAATCATCTTCTTAATTCACTTTTTCAGTTCATAATCCTATATTTTCTTCAACTCACAACACTATGGAGAATGGTTCTATTTCCTTCTTCAGGTAGAGGGTAAGGAAAGGGCTTCTACCACAGAGGGACCACTTGGAATGACCGATATGGTCCAGGGTTTGAGACAACTTTTACAAAGGTGTTCAACAGAGCAGGATTCCTTACTTTATCATGCCACTTGAAGAAGCAGCCAGAAATAACTTCCAAACCATTGTGGTTTGAAGAAATTGTGATAATATCTAAAATATCAGTCAAACAGATTGTTTCACACCACTGGAAGAAACTTTCAGACATAGATTATGGATATCAGTTTATTCAACATTGCTTCCCAACTACATAGGTCACACATCATGATAAATAAAGAGTACATAAAAATAGACAAGGAGGCTATAAACATGTTTAAAAAACAGTGATTCTGGACATTGTATTTACGGTTTTCAAGTAGACAGCTATCTTCATGGATCGCCCAATAAAACACAAAAATATATTTCCGCCTCATGATCTGGGATGTTATGAAGTGCAGCTTGGTACTGTGCTACTTCCAACACACTGGCATCTAACCCCAGTTTCACAGCATCATATCCCACATTTAGTGTAGTGAGATATCCAAGTCTCATAACTTATTTTCTTTAATGTCAATGTAAGGTGTCATAATAATGGTATTAAAGCCTACTTATCAAAGCCTTTGGGGCAACTAATGAGTTTTCTAATCATACAGTAGGGCTTGAACTTTTTCAAGTGCACTCTAAGAATGCACCCTTCACATCCTGTTTCATGATGATGTGTCAGATGAGAAGTGGTTCTTTTCATACCCTCTATGTTGTTCCAACGTTCTTCATCAGGTGAAAGTTGCAGACATTTAACCTTGAATGGGAAGTCACACTCCCGAGTGTCTGGGTTGAAAAGTGTGCCTGGCGCACAGAACTGGGCAAAACCCCGCCCCTTGAAGCAGTTGAGAAATTTTCTGCAGTCAGGTCGATACACATATTGGCCTGTAGCTCCTGAAGGACACTTGGGTACGTCACTATAATCAGCCATACAGAATGCAGTTCGTTTCAAAATGTTCCAAAATTTAAATATTTGAATAAAAAAAATAAGGTTTAGATTGTGGTGTTATGGGTTATATGGTAACATCACACAGCATGGTAGTTGGCTGCAGCCATTTCAGAGAAACATACTGCTTCACCATCGCAGTATCTCTAACAAATACAAGGTGTGGATTGTTGTGTTCTGCATTGTGATATCAAAGAGAAAAGTACATGGTTAGCAATGTCTGTTGTTGGTACAGTGGGGTCAGAATGGGACCCTCACTACTGAAACCTCTGATGGATTTACTGTACCTGCCCCAACTGGTAAGAATAGTATGAAGATTTGACAGAATGATAAATGATGGGCAAACTCTAAGTACTTGGAGAAAAATCTATTCCACTGCCACTTTCGCCAGCATATATCCAATGCAGACTACCTTGGGACTGAACTGAGACCACTGTGATGGAAAGCCAGTGAATAACTGCCTCAGCTACAGCACTATCCGAAAAGAAGGTAGTTTCAACAGTCAACCAAAGTCACAGACCTATGTTTTTTAAACATGTGCCAAAAAAAAAACCCTTTCTTTTATATTTACACATGACCTGACTGTTAGACAACAACTCACCACTGATGTGATGATGGCCACTTCAGATAAAATGACTACTTGACAAAAAGTTTAAAATTTGAAAAAGAAAAAAGGTAAAATTATAGTGACTGCAGAAACTGGATAATAAAAATTGAGTACAGAAGTAACAAGGCAGGCAATGTACATACAACATAACTTTAAGGTGCATTCACGTACACATTGCTGCCTTGGAAAAGCAATAGGTATTAAATACTATACTATGAGTGTAATTCTATATTCTTGCGTTAGTTATCTGGTACGCCAATCCCATCGTTTCTGCACTGTATTATATTGTCATATGCAACCCGTCTGGTTCTATCATAGTTTTCCACATTATCTCCCAAATGGCAAGATTTTTGGAAAAAAATCATTAAAAATAAAATATGTTTTGATTTCTCTACAATTTTTGTCCAAGAATGTCTCATTCTGAGAAAAATTCAGCAAGATATTATCATAAACGTAGACAGGTCTTCATGTAAAGTACCCATTATTATTGCCAAATGTTAAACACACTTTAATTTTCTTGACAGATTTTCTAAAAATCCTTAAATATCAAATGTCACGAAAATCTGTCCAATGGAAACCAAGTTAGTCCATGTGGACAAACAGATGTGATAAAGCTAATAGTCTTTTTTTGCAATTTTGCAAAAGCATCTGAAAACATTAAACTGAGCATTACAATTGCAATAGCACACCACTTACAAATATTATTCTGTTCTACCCACATTTCTGCCTCCCTTGTGGGAAATAATATACTCAATTTTCATTGTAATCTTGAAATCTAGAAATTCATGTTCCAATGCCTGTTCTTCAATTCTACAAAAAATTAACTAGTTAAATTTCATTAGAATTCTAAGTTTTTATAAATTTCATAACCACTGACATCCTCAAATGCCATGATATGCTTTATTTACTACTTACAATTCTGCAGTATTCAGGGTTGAATCCACAGACTGTGACCAATACTGACTGGCTGCAGGAATTACACCTGCAGCAACTGATGGTAACTTCTGACTGGGACCTATACCGATTGAAGACACATGCCAATGTGCAGCTGGAAGGAACTGTGACTGTGACTGCTCGAGTGGAGAAACTCCCCAACCAGTCTCGGATGATGATGGAGCCCCTGAACTACTGTCCTTTTCAGGAGCATGTAGAGTGTGAGACTGACTGCTTGCGGAGATGTCCCAGTCTGTGTGAGGTAAAGGTCGATTTCCTTTTGTTGACGAATCATCACTGACACCATGGCTTACTCCCTCACCCAAAACACTCACTGAAGGTCTCTGATATCTGCTACCAATAGAAACACCAGTACTGACAACTGCACCACTAGACATCCCACTACTCAAAATATTTTTTGATGGCAATTCTGAACCAGCAGCTGATGAAACACCAGAAGTAATGGTAGCACCACTAGTCATCCCAGTTCCCAGAATATTTGGAGTTCTATTATTGGTTCCTCCATTACCTTGGTAAGAGTTTGCATTTCCATATAATATACTTGAACTTGATCCTTGCTGGGGAAGTTCTGCTGGATCTATGTTTCCTGATGATGACTCAACTAATCTAAAACCACCATCACTGCTGGGGTCAGGCACAATATCCCACTCACTATGCCCTCTGGTTGGGTTGTTTGCTATGATTTGTCCTGGAGTTTGTTTCACATGTTCTATGCCATCATCACCTGATGACATCTGACCCGCAATATTCTTATTACTGTAATCCAAAGTAGGTGGGATATATTCCTCACCAATGCTTACACCAGATGCATGACGACTATTTTTGTCTACAGGTACAGGCCATGGCAAAGCCACCCAGCGTTTAGGTGGTTTTGTCACTTCATCTTCAGGGCTGTAAATCTAAAAACAAATACACATTGGTCTTTCTGGTAGAGTTTATATGGGTATCCCATAAAAAATTAGTGGAAGAATGGAACATAAACTATAATTTTGAGTACACACATTTACATGGTAATTCTATCTCCCTTAATAAATCCAATGTTCATTTATTGCAAACCCCAATCTGCTAACACAGATAACCTAAAAAGAGATACTATGCTGCTGAACATATATTCATACACCAATATCGTCTACGAGGAATGAAGAACAGAGAGGTCAAGAAAGTTACATGATGAGAAGCTTCATAACTGGCATTCATCACCTTATAAGAAAACTGAGATGGGCATAGATTTTAGCATGCATGGAAGTGCGACATGCATAGAAATTTTAGTGAAGAAATCTGAATAGAAGGGACCACACAAGACATGCAAGGTCGAGGGGGAAATGAAATATGAAAATGGAGATACAATGTGGAATGTATTCTTCTGGCTCAGGACAGGACTCAGATGCAGGCTCTCTTTGGATTCAGTAATAAACTGTCAGGTTCCATGAAAGGTGGAAACTTTTTTGGCTAGCTGTACAATAAATAATCAACCTACATTAAAACTATTAATTACATTTAAGAAATGCTGGAAAAAAAAGATAAGAAAAGTCATAGTATCCTGCAATTCACAAGCCCTAATAAAATCTGTCATAGCTCACATAAATTACCTTTTCAACAAAAACTCTCATCTCACTCCTTAATACAGAAATAGGCTGTGCAGATCAGAACTGGAATGAACTGGTTCAAGGGCAGATCCAACAGTGGACTCCCATGACTATGGCAAGAAACAGTGAGTCTGCACAACAGCAGGCACTGCCTTTTCTTCATACATGCTCGGTTTATTTAATGTTGTTTTAAATTTCTATGATAATATAATGTCAAATGGAAGGATGATTAGTGAATAACGAATTGGAAATGGCATGTAAAGAACTCATTGCTGCCTAATATAAAGTTCTATGCTAGCATCTGCCTTGAGGGACAGAAAAACCACAGTAAATCCTTAGTCAGGACAGCCAGTTGCAAGATCAAGATTCAACAGCAGAATTGCTGAATACAAAGCAGAAATGCCTTCCACATGACTATGAAGTTCATACATATTACAGTAAATAATAGTTCGTCACAATAATAAACCCATTTTTACAGTAGGCTTCAGACTTGCTGGGCATTTGTTGACACGATCAGAAACCAGGACTGTCTTCTGCCATGTGACACCATATAGTCTGGTACAACATTACCAGAGTTTTGAAAAAAAAGCTACAGCCATGATCTTCAGGGTAGAATCTCTTGTGCCTTGGGAATGGAAGCAATAGGTTCCTCTGAAAAAATGGTATGAATATCTACCAGACTATATCACATCCCTGAATAGTAGTTTTTATAGTCCCTGCTGTGAGAATCTCGAATGTTGTAGACTCCAATGAGCAGAGCCTTTCTTGAGAAGTTAACAGTTCCTCAGATATTCACAAAATTTCCACCATTTTATGTGACATTAAGGTTCATCACCATGTCCACCAAAGCTCGCCACTTGTCCCTATCCTGAATCAATCAATCCAGTCCATGCTCTTGTTCCCATCCTATTCCTTGAATATCCACTTAATATTACCCTGGAATCTATGCCTAAATCCTCTGTGTAGTCTCATTCCCTCATGTTTCCAGACCAAAACCCTGTTTGCCCCTCTTATCTCCCCCATACAGCCCACATCTGGAATGTCATACAGTAATGCAATTCTGAGTTACCCAAAACATGTAAAATATTTTGAGTAGCAAGTGACTACAGTGTAAGCTTCTCAAGAAGATATGTGTTCCATATAGGCATCTAGTTAACTGATACTGTATCATTTACCATGCATATTCACACTTAACTAACACCAAACATGACAACCGTTCTATTTCCATTTCAGATAACAATATAAATATACTCACAGCAACACACATAAGAACATTCACTAGAAAAACTTCAAACATCACTAGTACTTTTGTCTCCATTTTTTATAAATATCTGTCTTAGCACCAGCTACCAAGCAGAGAATTCAGTCTCTGTTTCCTGTTTATAATTATCATTCATATTGATGCGTAAAATCCATCACCACTAAGTTCAAAATGACTTTTGTCATAGTTCACCTAAATGTAGATAAAACTGGTATAAAATGAAGATGTACATAAACGGATTCTATGTATAGTCACAATGACAGTTTCATACAAATGACCTTTTCATCTTCCTTATCTCCAAGCCATGGGTAAGTGGCCAAAGTCCATGCAAACTATTTGGCACAGAACCAGACACCAATCAGCAATAACGTCCTCCAAGTTAACAATTCTATTAACTTGCAAGCCAACCACTGACACATTCAGACCAAGGTCAGAGCAGTACTGAGAATGTTAGACAGTGAAATCTAATCATTCAACATTATATTTCTGTGACAAACAGCATAGTTTTGTGTGTGTGTGTGTGTGTGTGTATATATATATATATATATACACACACACATATGAAAGTGGAAAATATGTTTTACAATACATATGTGCAAAAGTATGCCAGTTAGATATATAATTTTTAGTACATTTCTGATGATATATTAAGTTAGTTGAACTGAAAAAGATACAATCCTCTTATTACAAGATAAATTATGAAAGTGTTTCTCAGTCATTGTGTCTTGAATCACACAAGTTGCCATTAAGCAATTTTAGGTAGGTCATTAAAATGTTACACATATCAAGATACTCACGTCTATCTATGTGAGATTTTGTATTCTCAAGGTGTTGACTAAAAAGACAAAGGCCTTTTGGGGCAGTGCCATGTACAATGGTAAGGAATTTTTATGTTTTGCTTACGTGCATCTCAGCGCATGTGCTCAAAACATGTAGAGGCATGAAATAAACTTAATGTAAAACAAAAAAATTTGTGCATCAAGTTGGTTAATTACTAAGATAAATAAACTGGAAAGGAAGTACCAGACTCTTCTACCTTCAAGACTACAGCAGCATGTTCCTAAGAAATATCAGTATCTGCCACATTACACTGTGTGAGGTAATGGGGGAATGGAGGAGATTGCATAACAAGAAGCTAAATGATTTGTACTCCTCACCCAATATTGTGCGGGTGATAAAATCGAGAAGAATGAGATGGGCTGGGCATGTGGCGCATATGGGTGAGGAGAGGGGGTTGTATAGGGTCTTGGTGG
>Ga0123354_10020012_pt1 | contig 10519 bp, 6 predicted proteins | sample TergutLab28metaG_2_FD_97872 | JGI IMG/M metagenome (GOLD analysis project Ga0123354, IMG submission 97872) | Labiotermes labralis P4 segment gut microbial communities from Petit-Saut dam, French Guiana - Lab288 P4 | ecosystem: Host-associated > Arthropoda: Insects > Digestive system > Gut ...
CCCATGCAACGGACTGTTTTTTCGTGGAAACGGATTGCCCTGCCTTTCCGGTTGGCAATGATGATTTCGTTGTTGCCGTCGGTCATGCGAACACCGATTAAGGTGTCGTCGTCATTCAAAGTGATTGCATTAACTCCATTTTGACGCGGGCGTGAATAGGCTTCGAGCAAAGTTTTCTTGATAACGCCTTTTTTCGTGCAGAACATTATGTAGTGAGAATTGACGAAATCTTTATCATTCAATTGATTGACACGGATGAAAGCGTTCACTTTATCGTCCGGGTCAATACTTAGCAAGTTTTGAATCGCTCTGCCTTTTGAAGTTTTTGTTCCTTCAGGAATATCGTACACTTTCAGCCAGTAGCAACGTCCTTTTTGAGTGAAAAGCAGCATGGTAGCGTGCATATTTGCCGGATAAATGTATTCGACAAAATCTTCTTCGCGAGTTTCCGAACCTTTCGCTCCGATGCCCCCACGGTTCTGAGAGCGGAATTCGGCTAATGGCGTCCGTTTGATGTATCCCAGATATGACAATGTGATAATCATCTCATCATCGGAATAAAAATCTTCGGGATTAAAATCTTCGGTAGCGCGGATAATATCGGTTTTCCGTTTATCGCCGTATTTATTTCTGATTTCAATCAACTCCTCTTTAATGATTCTCATCAAGTGCTCCTTGTTTTCGAGAATATCTTTTAAATCGGCGATAAGTTTTTGAACTTCTTCGTATTCTGCATGTAACCGGTTCTGTTCCAATCCGGTTAATTGACGTAAACGCATTTCTACAATGGCGCGGGATTGAATTTCCGTCAAGCCGAAACGCTCCGTTAACCGCTCGATAGCTTCGTTCGGACTTTGTGATGAGCGGATGATAGCGATTACTTCATCAATATTATCGGAAGCGATGATTAATCCCTCGAGAATATGCGCCCGTTCTTCGGCTTTCCGCAAATCGAAACGGGTACGGCGGGTAACCACATCCACGCGGTGTTCGACGAAATATTTGATCAGGTCTTTCAGATTCAGAATTTTCGGACGACCGTTCACCAGCGCTACATTGTTCACGCTGAACGACGATTGCAAAGCAGTCAGTTTATACAGTTTATTCAACACCACGCTTGAATTGCCGTCGCGTTTTATATCGACAACGATGCGCATTCCTTCGCGGTCGGATTCGTCGTTCACGTTGGATATACCGTCTATTTTCTTTTCTCCAACCAGATCGGCGATATGTTTGATTAATTCCGCTTTGTTGACAAGATAGGGAATTTCGGAAATGATTATTTTTTCTCTGTTATCTTTGACTTCGATTTCAGCTTTTCCGCGCAGGATGATTCGTCCTCTTCCGGTTTCGAAAGCGTCTCTCACGCCTGCATAACCGTATATGGAAGCACCTGTCGGAAAATCCGGCGCCTGAATGTGCTGCATCAATCCGGGTATGTCAATTTCGCCGTTGGAATCGATATAAGCCAAAGTAGCGTTGATAGATTCCGTCAAGTTATGAGGCGGCATATTTGTTGCCATCCCTACGGCAATACCCGATGCTCCATTGATTAATAAATTTGGGATACGTGTTGGCAGAACGGTAGGTTCTTTGCCTTTATCATCATACGTTAATTGAAAATCGACTGTTTCCTTATCTATATCCTGCAACATTTCTTCGGCTAACTTACTCATTCTCGCCTCCGTATAACGCATTGCCGCAGGAGTATCGCCATCGACAGAACCGAAATTACCCTGTCCGTCTACGAGCATGTAACGCAAAGCCCATGGTTGAGCCATACGCACAAGTGTTCCGTAAATCGATGAATCGCCGTGGGGATGGTATTTTCCCATCACGTCTCCCACGATACGCGCAGATTTTTTATAGGGCTTATCGGAAGTGCTTCCTGTTTCGTTCATACCGAATAAAACTCTCCTGTGAACGGGTTTCATTCCGTCCCGAACGTCCGGCAAAGCTCTGGAAACTATGACAGACATCGAATAATCGATGTACGCCGATTTCATTTGGTCTTCAATATCAATCCGAATGATTCTGTCTTGATTATCAGTCATGTATTTATTTTGTTATAATAATATTTTGCTTGAAAAAGCAGGCTAAGGTACGAAATTTTTTTGGAATACGAAAATTTTAAGTGATTTGTTATAATCCTCGCGCTTCCCTGCTCTAACACTTACACTTATCACATTTAAACATTAAATAACACGCTTTTAAGAGGTAATTTTTTCCCAAAAATCAACGACTTCCTTTCCTTTTTAGGAAAGCGTAAACTAACAAATAACACGAGCAGGGAAGCTCGAGGAGGAAATAAAAATTAAACTCTATCAATTATTAAATAATTTATTCTTCCTAAGAATTATTGGTACAAATGTAGCAATAATATTTGTCAACATATAGAAATATATAGTTAAATAAAGTTAAAACGTATAAATTAGCTTATTTTTAAATATTTGATTAGTAAAATATGTGGAATGTTTTATCTAAGATTGTGGAATTATACGAAAAACTTATTATCGAAAAAAATGAGCAAATCACATTTCTGAAGGAGTTGCTTGAAAAGAAGTAGTAGATACGGTATTACTTTGAGCTTTCTTTATCCCCTCTATCCTTTGCAAAAGCGTCGGATGCGAATAATACCAGAAAACAACTAATGGATGCGGATTCAGATTGCTTAGCGATTGAACGGAAATCTTTTTCAATGCCGAAATAAGCGCTTCACCTAACCCGAATTGCGCTGCAAAACTGTCGGCTTCGTATTCGTTTTTACGGGAATAGAGGTTAACCGCCAATCCCATTACTTCCGAAATCGGAGTGAAAAGAAAAGCAAACCCGATGATTCCCAAATGAAACGATGCTATTGTTCCACCTAAAGCTTCCGTCAGATGCAAGTTTTCCAGAAATAAAGATAAAATATAGAAAATGGCTCCTGTGGTTAAAATTGAGAGTATGATGGAGTAAATCACATGCTTCTTTTTGTAATGTCCGATTTCATGCGCCAGCACAGCGGTGATTTCTTCCGTATCCAAATCGTTCATCAACGTATCGAACAGAACGATGCGCTTTTTCTTCCCGAATCCCGTGAAATACGCATTGGCTTTGGTTGAGCGTTTTGAGCCGTCCATGACAAAAATATTTTTCAGACGGAATCCGGCTTTTTGAGCCAAAGATTCGATGGAATCCCTCAACTCGCCTTCTTCCAATGGCGTTTGCTTGTTGAACAAAGGAACTATCCATTCCGAATAAAAGAAGGTCATAACTAAGGAAAATCCGGAAACAACGAGCCATGCGAATAGCCAGAATTCGTTCAAGGTGTAGTGATAAATTAACAAAACAGCCGACAGAACGATTCCTCCAATCAATAAACTCAATGCAATGCCTTTCAGCCAATCGAAGATAAATAATTTCCGCGTCGATTTATTGAAACCGAAGCGTTCCTCAATCGTAAAAGTAGCGTACCAGCTGAAAGGAAAACTGATTATTTCGTTGGCTATCATCAATATACCAAAGAATATCAATGGTAAAACCAGAAAATGAGAGGTATACCCGCGCAAGAAGTTGTCTAACCAACCTAAGAATCCAGATAATAAAATAATAAGCATAATCAGAAATGAAACTCCTCCGGAAATCAAACCGAAACGGCTGTTTGTCCGTTGATAATCCTGTTGTTTCGCATATTTTTCGGGAGGATAAATTCCTTCTAATTCGCTTGGCAGCATCGGACTCATCCTTTTTCGATTCAGCCAGGATAGAATCTGCGACCAAATGAAACTCAGAATGAATATGCTGATTATGAGATAGAAATAAATGTTGTACATAAATTTTCAGGTTTATATTGTTGTCCTTGAAAACGGAACACATTCCAGTGAAGCAAATTCCTTATCTAAAAATTTGAAATAGCCGCACATAGCAACCATTGCAGCATTATCTGTCGTGAAGGCGAATGAAGGAATATGGATTTTCCATCCGTAAAGAATGGCATATTCTTCAAAAGTTTTCCGCAAACCTGAATTAGCCGATACTCCACCGGCAACGGCGACTTCCTTTATATTTAAATCTTTGGCGGCTTTCAACAATTTTTGCATTAAAATGTCGATAATTGTAGCTTGAAGACTTGCGCACAAGTCGGCGCGGTTTTTTTCGATAAAATCCGGTTCTTTTTTTAATTCATCGCGAAGCAGATACAAAAACGATGTTTTCAGTCCGCTGAAACTGTAATTGTAATCTGGGATATTCGGCTTGCTCAACCGGAACGCAGCAGGGTTACCTTCTTTTGCCAGTCGGTCGACAACCGGACCGCCTGGATAGGGCAGTCCCATGACTTTGGCGCATTTGTCGAACGCTTCTCCTGCGGCGTCGTCAATGGTTTGCCCAATCACCTCCATGTCATTCCATTGGCGAACCAAAATAATCTGAGAATTTCCGCCGGAAACCAACAGACAAAGGAATGGAAAGTGCGGCTGCTTGTCGTCCGTTTCATTTTCCTTGATGAAATGCGCCAATACATGCGCCTGTAAATGATTGACTTCAATTAACGGCGTCTGCAAAGCTATGGCTAATCCTTTTGCAAACGATGTGCCGACCAAAAGCGAACCAAGCAGTCCGGGTCCCCGTGTGAACGCAACGGCTGACAGGTCTTTTTTGTCTATTCCCCCTCGTTTCAAGGCTTCATGCACAACAGGTATGATGTTTTGCTGGTGTGCGCGTGAAGCTAATTCGGGAACTACGCCGCCGTAGGCTTCATGCACTTTTTGTCCTGCAATAACGTTCGACAACATGACGCCGTTTCTGATAACCGCAGCTGAAGTGTCGTCGCACGAGGATTCAATTCCAAGAATTGTTACATTCATTAAAAATTTTCTTAAAAAAACGCACAAATGTCGGAAAATATTTCTGAAAAAGCAAATGACTTTGTATCTTTGCAAACTATAATTTGATAAGTAAACTGATAAGAAAACAGCAATTCGTTTCTGTTTTTTACTCCTGACAAATGAAGAAGGTACTGAAGAGAATTTTTTGGATTAGTGTTATTTTCTTTGCCATTGTGTATGTATTACCCGCTACACTATTGCAAGTTCCTTATTTTCAGGAAAAAGTATCTAATGAGATTGCTTCATGGCTTACGAAGAAACTAAAAACTGAAGTTCAAATCAATCAAATCGAACTTGGATTTCTCAACCAATTAATTCTGAAAGACGTATATATGGAAGATAAATCCGGAGAACTTCTGTTTCAGGCGAAACGGGTTGCCGCAGGCTTCGATCTTTTTCCTCTTTTGCAAAAGAAATGGAGGTTCAACTCCATCCAACTGTTTACTTTCCGGTTTAATTTAAATAAGGAAACAGATGATTCACCCCTGAATATCCAATACATTATTGACGCTTTTGCCAAAAAAGATACTGCAACGATTAGTTCTCCTATTGATTTACAAATTAAAAAATTAAACCTGCGGATGGGTGAATTTTCCTATCGCGTAAAAGATAAAGCGGGAACTCCCGGCAAATTCAATCCCAAACAACTCGTGTTTAGTAATTTATCTTCTAAAATCCAAATAAATGAATTGAAAGACAAAAGCTTGGATTTGCAATTCGAAAAATTGAGTTTCAAAGAACAATCGGGCTTGCAGTTGAAGAATATGGAATTTGATTTGGTTGCCAATGATAAAACTGCAAAAATTAATCAATTAATAATTGAGTTAGAAAGAAGTTCTTTCCTTTTCACCGATATAAGCGCCAATTATAATTTGTCGTCTACGGAAACAGATTCGGCGGAACCTGTCACTTATCAATTAAAGTTAAAAACATCAACGATTTATCCTGAAGAATTAAGAATTGTTGTCCCTGATTTTTCATCATTCGATGACCGGATAAACCTTGAAGGCAATTTCACCGGTATTGGAAACGATTTATCAATCAAAGATTTATATTTTCGTTATTATAATCAGATAATGATCAGTGCAAATGCGGATTTGCGTAATATCTTCAATCCCAATAAGAAACTTTTTTATATTCGTGGAAACGTATCCAATTCTTTCTTTTCTCCGGAGGGCATCGAACGTTTTGTAAACAGTTTTTCACGGCAACCGGTTGTTTTGCCGAATCAAATCAAACAAATGAAAAATATTCGTTTTGAAGGAAAAGTAAACGGATCGTTTGATGATTTAACCGCCTGGGGCGTTTTGAATACCGATGCAGGAGCCATCAAGACGAACTTGACTGTTGGAAAAGACGGAATGCGATTCATAAAAGGACAAATTGAATCTGAAAATCTGAGTCTGGAGAAACTGTTCAATAGCAATAACTACGGCGATATCTCATTTAATATTGAGTTGAATGCAAAGCAAGATTCGACTAATAAGTTTTCAGGAACTGTCGATGCAAGTGTTGCAAAATTGGTTTACAAAGGATATACCTATAATAATTTAAATGTAAACGGTGAATTTACACCGACGAGTTTTAACGGACGGCTGAATCTCAACAGTCCGGAAGGAAAAATCTCCGGCGAAGGTCTTTGGGTTTTCAAAGGAAAAGATTCTAAATTCGATTTCAGCGCTGAAGCATCTAATTTACAATTAGATAAATTAAACCTTACAAAAAAATACAAACATTCTTTCCTGTCATTCGGATTGGATGCGAACATGACGGGGAATAATCCCGATAATTTTATCGGCTCTATTTCCTTGAAAAACTTACAGTTTAAAACGGATAAAGGAAGTTATTCTTTGGATACTCTTCAAATTACTTCTACTCAGTCGGAACAGGGAAAGCGTATCGACATAAATTCTGAAATTCTTACAGGAATAATCAATGGAAACTATTCTTTCAAAACGATTGTCCCGGCTCTTAAACAAACATTTGCACGTTATTTACCTTCGTTGGTTAAAACTGATCCGAAATATTCAAACAACGGTGAGACCGATTTTTCAGTAGACTTAACAGTAAATGATTTAACCAATTTATCCAAGATTTTTGAATTACCTTTTTCTTTGCGTGGACAAACCGATATTTCCGGACGATACACTGGAGATGAGTTGCATTTGGAATTTGCTGCGCCTCACAGTGTTATTGGTGGAATGCAAACCGATTCGCTACGGATGATATTAAACGGTTTGGAGAACACCGCACAAGTCGATATTTCAGGAATCAGTTTGCAAAAAAGAGAAAGAAGGATGAAATTTGGCGTCAGGATGGATGCCGTAAATGATTCGCTCAATACTATTATGCACTGGGGATACGGCTCGTCGAGCAATACAGGCGAATTGAACCTTGCAACATTGTTTTTAAAAGAAGATGCTCGCTCGCCCGTAAGAATAGAAACGAATATAAAGCAAACCAAAATGATTTTCAATGATTCCATTTGGACGCTTAAGCCGGCAATGGTGATTGTTGATTCAGCCGGTATAAAAGCTGATCATTTACAGATTACGCATAATGATCAGTTTCTTAAAATCAACGGAGTGGTTTCGGCTGATCCGGAAAAAGAGATCCAAATTGATTTGAAAAAGATGGATTTGGGCTATATTTTTCAGTCTTTAGATATTCCGGCTTTGGAATTTGAAGGATTAGCTACCGGTTTCTTAAAAGCGCAAGACCTTTTTCGGACGAGGAAAATGGAAACGCAATTGGATGTTGATGATTTTGCTTTCAATACGGTTAACTTCGGTCATTTGGATTTGACGGGAACATGGGACGACGAAAATCAAGGCGTGCTGATGCGTGGAAAAGCGGTAAAAAACGACTCGACATTTGTCGATGTAGACGGCATCATTTATCCGGGAAAACAGGAAATATCAATCAATTTTGATGCACAGAATGCGGATGCAAGGTTTCTCAGGAAATATTTGAGTCGGGTGGCTCAAGACATAACCGGTGATTTATCGGGACATTTGCGACTTTTCGGATATTGGAATACTCCTACTGTTGAAGGAGATGTTTTCGCCAAAAATTGCCGCTTCGGCATAGGCTATCTTAATACGTATTATACGTTTACCGATTCAGTGAAATGTCTTCCCGATACTATCAAGATAAACAACATTTCTATTTATGATGAAAAAGGAAATAAAGCCATAGCAAACGGTTTTGTAAAACACGATTGTTTTCGAAATTTCTATTTTTCCTCTGCAATTTCCTTTTCTAATTTAATGATATTCAATGCAAATAAGAATTTGAATCCCATGTTCTACGGTACGGCTTACGGGAATGGGACAGCTTCGATTTTTGGGACGGAAGATGTGATTAATATAAATGTTACGGTACAAAATACGGAAAATACCAAAATGACCTTGAACTTCATGGAAGAACCCGATATAGAGGATTACGATTTTATCAGGTTTGTCTCGGTGAAAAATTCGGCAGAGGAATCAGCAAAAAAGCAGACAACGGTTTCAAATCCGGTTCCTTCAAGCGCTAATTCCGGACCGGAAATCAAGTTTAACTTGACATTGGCTGCTAATCCGCAAGCTACCATTGACATGATCATGGATCCGGTTTCCGGAGATAAAATAAGCGGATACGGAAACGGGAATCTCCAGATTCAATATGGAACAAAAATACCATTGAAAGTATTGGGAAACTATGTCATTGAATATGGAAAATATAATTTCAGCCTGCAGCAATTTTTCATTCGCAATTTTGATATTCAGGAAGGCAGTTCGGTAACATTCCGGGGGAATCCATATACTGCAGAATTAAACATAAAAGCAAATTACACGGTAAACGCAAATCTGGAAGACTTAGACCGGCAACTGATTGAAAGCAAGAAAAGCGCCCGCAACAATGTACCCGTAAATTGCATTCTGTTTTTGACCGGACCGTTAGACCGGCCGGCTGTTGCTTTTGACATTGATTTGCCGGGAGCTACCGATGAGCTGGTTCGGCAGGTAAAAAGTTATATCCGTACGGACGACATGATGAACCGGCAAATTGTTTACCTCCTCGTACTCAGCCGTTTTTATACTCCGCCCGAAAACTCTCGCGACAGTGGAAAATCTCCGATTGACTGGTCTTTCTTATCAACGCAGATTTCCGGAATGTTAGGCTCTCTTAGCGATAAATTTCAATTAGGAACTAACTTCTACCAATCAAATTCCGGCTCGCAGACAAATACGGAATTTGAACTTATGCTGTCCAGTCAATTGCTGAATAACCGATTGATTGTCAATGGAAATTTTGGTTACGTCAACAATCCGTATATTTCCGGAGCTCAAAACAACACGCCATTAGTCGGCGATTTCGATTTTGAATATAAACTGACGAAAAGCGGCGACATCCGCTTGAAAGGATTTAACCACTACAATTACCGCTATTTCAACAGTATCACGCCTGAAATGACACAGGGAGTCGGCATTCTCTTCAGGAAAGATTTCAATCATTGGTTAGATTTGCTGAGGAAAAACAAGAACAAATAGTTGCTTCGTTGAAAAAAAAATTATACTTTTGTATTGGTTTATTTTTAATACAATAATGTGATGCAAGCCTATAAATTTACTACTCGAATATCTGAAAAAGGAATTATCTCATTACCGATTGAACCTAAATTGTTCAATAGAGAGGTAGAGATAATTATTTTACCTCTACATAGAGAAAAGGTAAAAGAAGAAAAATATACTGCAAAAAACTTTATTGAAGAGTTTTCAGGTTGTTTAAAAAATTTACCGGAAGAAGATACCGATGATTTGCGATATGAATATTTAAAAAGAAAGCATCAATTGTTTTCAAATGATATTTCTCAAGATGAAATTAATGAAGCCAGAAACAAATACTTAACTGAAAAATATAAATGATAAAAGCTTTGATAGATACAAATGTTGTCATAGACTTCTTTTTAGGAAGAGAGCCTTTTTACACCGATGCCGAAACCATTTTCCAAAAAATAATTTACAAGAAAATAGAAGGCTGCATTTCTGCATCTGCTGTCACAGATATTTTTTATTTATTGCAAAAAGCAAAAGGAAATTCAGATGCTACAAAATATATTTTAAAATTAATACAAATAATTGAAATATTGGGTGTTGATAAACAAATAATAATCAACTCACTACTACTTAACTGGACTGATTTTGAAGATGCTGTTCAAGCGCAGGTTGCAATAGAAAATGAAATGGATATTATTATTACAAGAAATATAAAAGATTTTCAAAAAACAATGAATGTCAAAGTGTTAACTCCAAAAGAATTTAATGAAGAACAGGGATAGATTTCATCTTCTTGTAGTGCTTTTGTTAACAATTATTTTTTCTCACTCTTGCCAAATTTTTTATAAAAAAGTTTTCAAATATAAAAAATATGTGTAATTTTGGGGCGAGTTGTACAAAATATGTGAAATACAAATAAAAAAATTGTATATGTAAAAAAAATTATTAAAAATAAAATTTGAGCTTTAGCTCTTATTCTCGGAGAATCGAAGTCTGGTAAATTTCAAATCTATGTAAGGGAATAAGTTGTTATAGTTTACGTCCTCCGGCGTGGATTGTTTGCATGCTTATTTATACATAGACGCTTTACCAGATGCGTGATTCTCAAAA